>Ga0187893_10005424_pt1 | contig 22907 bp, 14 predicted proteins | sample MA1701074metaG_FD_139574 | JGI IMG/M metagenome (GOLD analysis project Ga0187893, IMG submission 139574) | White microbial mat communities from a basaltic lava cave in the Kipuka Kanohina Cave System on the Island of Hawaii, USA - MA170107-4 metaG ...
GAACTCCTCGTTTAAGAAGGGGAGAAACACACCGAAGGAGTAGAGAAGAAGTCCGTCTAGTATTATTAGAATTAACGACGCAGCAACGATATACCACCCGTAGAAGATTTTCCTTCCAAACATTATTACTCCTTGGACAGGTTTAAAATGTGAGTCAAAATAGCAACCTATGGAAATTCCTTGGCTTCATGTGAACCATACATTCTAAGAAACGTAATCATACCTGAAAATGTTTGTGAGGGGCTGATTTCATTGTTCAAGGAAAAAACTATCAAAAGCTAGCTCAACAGAAATGCGGTTGGTCAGGAACAGCGCAATCCATTCATCCTTTGTAGGGAACGCATATGTGTGTTCCCTACAGTTTCGGTGCGTAATGCCTTAGATATAATTTCGGCGGAGGAAGCAGCCGGTCGCAGTCAAAGAACTTGACTTCACGGACTAAAAATATGTAACTTTAGTTTTATGGTAAACCAATACAGAATCATTCAGATTGAAGATTATGAAAAGTTCGTTGGTACGGAGACGATTGAGCGGATAAGAGAAAAAGCCAGGCCGCTTAAAGACCTCCACGTTACGCATGTGAATTCTACTTATTACGGAGGCGGAGTAGCAGAGCTTTTGTCATCGCTTACGCTTTTGATGAATAGTGTCGGAATTAAAACAGGGTGGAGGGTAATTCAAGGCACGCCTGATTTCTTCAATATCACTAAAAGAATGCACAACGCGCTTCAGGGCGGAGAGATTAATCTTACAAAACGCAAGAAGCAGATATATGAAGAAACCGTCTACGAAAATTCAATCAGGAACCACCTTGATCACGATGTGGTTGTCATTCACGATCCACAGCCTCTTCCAATGATCAATCACTACAGGAAGAGAGGCCCGTGGGTTTGGCGCTGTCACATCGATTTATCAAACCCTAATAAAGAATTGTGGAACTATCTTGCCCCATTCGTAGAGAAATACGATGCGGTAATTCTCAGCCTCGAAGAATACATGCAGGAACTTAGCACGCCTCAGATATTTTTCCTGCCTGCGATAAATCCGTTCGCTATTAAAAACATGGAGCTTAGTGAAGAAGAAATAGACGAGCGCCTTAAATACTATAAAATTCCCAGCGACCTTCCTCTTGTTGTCCAAATTTCACGATTTGACAGGTGGAAAGACCCTGAGGGGGTCATAAAGGCTTTCAACATTGCGAGAAAGGAGCTTGATTGCACTCTTGTGCTTCTGGGTAATGTTGCAACAGATGACCCGGAAGGAGAGGAAATGTATAAATCCCTTCTCGGCTGCAGGGAGGAGCGGATCGTCATTATCAGCAAAGAGGATACGGCGCTGGTGAATGCGCTTCAGAAGCGCGCGTCCGTGGTTCTCCAAAAATCAATTCGAGAGGGATTCGGATTAACTGTTGCAGAGGCTATGTGGAAAGGAACGCCGGTCATTGGAGGAGACGTTGGCGGGATTCGTTACCAGATTGAGGACGGAGTAAACGGATTTTTAGTTTCCTCGGTTGAGGAGGCAGCCGGGAGGATTGTGCAGATCATAAAAGACAAGAAGCTGAGGAAGAGAATGGGACAGAGTGCAAGACAAACCGTTATGAAGAAGTTTCTTATGATACGTCTACTCGAACAATACCTCGATTTGTTTAACTCTTTTGAGACAAACTTTAGCCTGAAATCATTCAGCAAGATAGGTAGTTGAAAAAAACGACTGGTGTTGCTAAAGTTTCATAAAATTGACTTATTTGGCGCCTTACTAATGTGTGTGAAGGGGGATGGATGGAAAGACTTGGTTCTTCTCTTGATCGGGTGAGTGTTGGCGATTTCAAGGTCAGTATAGCAAAATACGTTATCTTATCAATTGTTACTCTAGGGATATTCAACATCTACTGGCAGTACAGACAGATGAGTTTTGTGAATAAGACCGCCAGCGAGGAGAAGTTTTCCTTCGTCAAGTGGTTGATCTTTACTATCATCACTTGCGGAATTTATCACATTTATTATGAGTACGTGATGGGTCGCGAGCTCGTGATGCTGCAGGAAAAATACGGGATCTCGAAAAGCGATGACCTGACCACGATAAGCGTAGTTCTGTCCGTGATAGGATTAACAATAGTTGTAGATGCCATCCAGCAGAGAGAGATCAACATGATAGTCGACAGGGCTTGACGAAGCCGGTTTAGACTAAATCGAGAGGGGTTCGGAATGGGATTCGGAACGACAGAGGATTCCTAAGTCGCAAATCTCCTCGGAATTATAGCATGAAGATATTGTACGTTATCAAGAGTTCTTATTTGAACTTGGGGTCTGTAGTACTACTTTTATGGTCTTGTGTATTTTCGGCGGTTCACCTATTTGGGGTTTCAATAAATGAATTGATGGGGCATCTCCACATCTTCTGTCCGTTCAAGGCGCTGACGGAGATTCAGTGTCCAGGGTGCGGAATGACCAGGGCGTTCCTGGCACTTACTGAATTTGATTTTGTTGGGGCATTCCACTTTAACCCTTTTAGTTTGCCGCTTTTCATGTTTTTCGTCCTTTCTGCTTGTGATGTTAGACCACTTATTCCACAAAGGATTAATGATTATCTTCCAATTTTTATACTCCTCGTAATTGTCGCTTGGTGGTTCTGGGCGAGGTTAGTGCCGGGTATTTTGGTATGAGAAAATTCCGATCATAAATTTGAGATGGGCGAACGGCAGTTCGCCCTTACATAATGAAAAATGGCTGAGATGACAAAGGAAAGAAAGTTATTGATTCTGGCTCTGATGTTGGTTTGCTTAACAACGGTAGTTGCCTGGTTCATAAATCCGGCTTTCAATATGTACCTTCTGTATAGCCGTCTTGACTCTGAGGGGGTCAAAACTGAGGCTGCAATTGTGAAGAGGGAGACCCGTATAGACCAGTCTTTACTGGGGGTATTCAGCTCTCATGCTGGAAATCATAGATTCAGCGTTGAGTTTAAAGACCTCAGTGAGAATGTTCATCATAGCGCTTTTAATGTTTCAAAATTATTATTTGAAAGATATGAAGTAGGAGACGTTATCCAGGTCGTTTGCTTGAGAGAGGACCCAACAAAATGCACAGCCGCCGCACATGTTGGAAATACTAAACTCATCAGCAAATATTCAGTGATTTGCGGAGTTATTGTGTGGTTGTTTTTTGTTTTAGTTCCCGGAGTTATAGGGGTTTTTCTAATTACGCGTACGGGCGGTTCAATGAACATCACGCTAGAGGTCAAAGAGATGAAATGTCCCGAATGTTTTATGCCAATGCAGGAAGGATACATTCCATTAATATCCGGTATTAATTGGCGTAGAAGAGGGGAATCGGTCGGTATGCTTACGCTTTTCTCAGGACTTCCGGGCACAGTTTGGTGGAACCCGTTTAATCGTCCTAAGCTACCGGGGTTTCATTGCCCCGACTGTAAAGTTGTTTTATTCAAATATGGAAAATGAACGAATCGATATTTAAATATCGCAATCTGACTGACAGTGGGAATACGTTCGCATCAATTCTCACAGGGACAAAATGGCGTGCGCTGTGCTTGTAGTTATAAGATTTGTTTACCAAAAGATAAGAAAAAATTGGTTTTGACCTCTCATATCAGTTAACATATAGCATCCGTATTAAGATTTAACGTCGGCAGTTTCTTTGACCCGATCCGCCTTAAAATCAACCAGAGGAGATTGATAAAATGTCTGATATTTTTGATGGTTCGGATTTACTGAGCAAGATAAGGGAAGGCTTTAATAAGGGAATAAGAGTCGTGAATATTCGGTCAAAAGAGGTTTATGAAACTGTAAAGGTTAAAAATCAGATACAGTCGTTGAAGAAACAGAAGAGAAATTCTGTGGAGGACTTGGGCAATTCTGTTTATAGAGTGTTTAAACACAAAAACACATTTGATGAAGAGAGTGTCAGGGCAAAGTGTTCGGAGATTGAGAATATAGAAGGTAAGATTGAACAGTCGGAAGAGCAATTGAGGCTCGTTCATGAGAACGCACAGAAGGAACTAGGAAAATTAAAGGCGATTGCCAAGCCTAATGTTGTTGCTACTTGCGAGTGCGGGGCAGAGTTGTATGAAGGGGTTGAGTTCTGTAACAACTGTTTTCGAAAAGTAACATCAAACTAACCGGATGGAGGTATTACTTAATGAAATACATTACCTTTTTTATAGGGCTTCTATTTTTACTAACTGCCGCTTATGTCGTCAATGCGGAAACCAAAACCGCCAAGGCATTTCTGGCTAATCCAAAAGGCGAAAATGTCGGAGTTGCAACCTTGATTGAAGGGAAAGACGGTGTGAGAATTGCACTTCAGGTTTACAACCTCTCTCCGGGACTGCACGGGTTTCATATTCACGCTGTTGGAAAGTGCGAACCACCCGATTTTAAGTCTGCGGGTGGACATTTCAATCCTTATGAGAAGCATCACGGCCTAAAAAACCCAGAGGGTCTCCACGCAGGAGACATGACTAACATCTTGGTTGAGCCTGACGGCACTGCCAGCGTGGTGCTGCTCGCTCCGCTCGTAACTTTTGCTGCGGGCAAGAACTCTCTTTTTCAGCCCGAAGGCACTGCTCTCGTAGTGCATGCTGGGGCAGACGACCAGGCGAGCGACCCAAGTGGGAACTCAGGCGACCGCATTGCATGCGGGGTTATCACAAAGTAGAGAACTATCGGTCTTTCAGTGTCTCGAATATTTCCTGAAACTCTTTGTGTGTTTTCTTGAAAATCTTGAGTACTAACGGGTCAAAATGTTTTGGCACTGTCCTACCATCGCCTTTGGTAATTACTTCAAAGGTTTTTTCGTGGTCAAACGCCTGCTTGTATGGGCGTTTACTCCGGAGCGCATCATATTGGTCAGCGATAATCACTATCCTTCCCGAGAGAGGAATATCTTCTCCTTTGAGTCCCTGGGGGTAACCGCTTCCGTCCCACCTTTCGTGGTGGCTCAGGGCAATCTCTCTGCCCATCTTGAGAAATTCCGATTCAGATCCTTCCAGGATGTTTGCTCCAATCACAGTGTGCTTTTTCATGATTTCCCATTCTTCCGGCGTTAACGAAGTGGGTTTTAAGAGAATCTGGTCAGGGATACCGACCTTCCCTATATCATGCATGGGCGACGAATTGTATATATTTTCCACGTATTTCGAGTCCATGCCGAGCTTTTCGGCCAGTATCTTTGAATAGATGCTTATTCTCTTGATATGTGCTCCAAGCTCTCCGTCTTTGTATTCAGCCGCAAGAGTGAGTCTGTAAATGGTTTCTATGTGAGCCTGTTTTATTTTTTCATTTGATTCTCTGAGCTTTCTGGTTCTTTGTTCAACCTGCTCTTCTAGGATTTCGTTGTGTTCTTTGAGAAAATCGTAGTATTTTTTTATCTTGATGTTGTTCCTTATCCGTAACGACAGTTCCTCCAGGTCGTACGGCTTTAAAAGAAAGTCGTCGGCGCCCTTGGATATTCCTTTAAGCCTGCTCTCTCGCGACCCAAGAGCGGTTGCTATGATGATTGGGATATGCTTTGTGCCCTCCTCTGCTTTTAGTTTTTCCGTAGCTTCAAATCCGCTCATATGAGGCATCATAACATCCATTATTATAAGGTCGGGCAGTTGTTTTGCTGCCAGTTCGATAGCCTCCTGTCCATTCTTTGCCTCGTTGGTTAGGTAGCCCAGCTCTTCACAGAGACCGGTGAGAAGCTGTCTATTCTGCTCCTCATCATCAGCGATGAGAATCCTGTATTTCGGGTTGTCCATACCTAAAGTCTTCCGCCTATCCGCATTTGTGGTTGTTTATCTTGTCTGTAATTTTCATTTTACAACCTGTTCATCATTAAGTCTATCCATTAAACGTACAAAAATTTTTAAATATTCTGATGTTGACAAAATTTGTAAGAATAGCCGCCAGAATTGTTAGTTGCGTTACAAAAAATCGAACAATCTGTACAAATTATGGAGCGAGTTACTTTGGCATAGATATTGCAAAATATTAACAGAAGCTCGCATATTTCCGATATGGGGAAATCCATTCCGAAGGAGAGTTAATGACACATAAGAGGTTGAGATTGAGCGTTGAGGGAGAGATTCCCTGTTTTATCGTTTTTCCGCACAAAGAACGCTCTCAATACATTCACAATATCGTCTGTTCTGTGAGGGAGTCATTATCGCAAAAGGGCTTCAAGTCTTATTTGCTATCGGATGATAACTCTTCTCAACCTAACTTTTCGGAGAGATTCGAAAGAATCGTGGAAGAGTGCATATTGGGTGTTGTAGTTCTCGATGGTCCCAGACCGAACCTTCTCTACGAATACGGTTTCATCAGAGGGAAGGGAAAGCTGATTGTTCCGGTTCAGGACAAGAGAGATTTTTCAGCTATAGAGAGTTCTTATTCTTCACTGCAAGGGGTTAAGGAAGATTATGACGGAGAGATCCCTGACTTTGATAAAGGTCTCATCAGTCATATAAAGGAATCGGCTATAGGTTATTTTTATAATCTCTCCAAGAGCCACGGCATAAACACTGCGCTCGTGGACTCCGATGCAAGTCGTAGTTCTTCAGACCATCCGAGAAACAAGTTTCAGAAAGAGATCGAGGGTCTAATCTCCAGGATGGTCGAGAACTATTGCGAACAAACCTTAAAAACCGTTACTGGAATAAGCCCGGACGATTTACACGATTTGCACAAAGTTATAGTTGAAATACTGGGACATCACGCCGAAGGTAAAGAGCTAAGTCTTGAAGATATAGATAACGCTTTTAATGAATTAATGAGCTTGGAGAGGAGCCATGGTATGAATATTTCCTCGCAATTATTGAGAGCATATAGCGCTCTGGCATACTTGTACAGCTCTCAGTCTGAAGAAGTTGATAAAAGTAACAAAGATGAGGTCATATCATCTTACAAAAAAGCGAGAGCGATATACGAGAGGATATCGGAATTTGAGACCGAACCCATCATTAAAAGCTCCATAAATAAAAAACTTGGTGATATTTATATAAAAATTTCTGACATCGAGGACAAGGGAGAGAACTGTAAGAAGGCGATAAGAAGCTATGAAGATGCGCTGGGGTTTTACGAGTTGGAGAGCTTCCCGGAGGAATATGCGAGTGTAAAGAACAATCTCGGGGTGTCATACGACACGCTGGCTGAGATAGAGGATAAGGTTGAGAACTATAAGAAGGCTATAGAGGCATATGGAGAAGCGCTAAGTGTGAGGACGCTAGATACTTCACCTGTAGATTACGCGGTTACGCAGAATAATTTAGGAATGGCGTACAGCGTGCTTGCAGAGGCTGAAGAGAAGGAGAGGAACTGCAAGCTGGCGATACATGCGCATGAAGAAGCACTGAAAGTGTATCTTTTTGAGGATTATCCTCTAGAGTATGCAAGAGTTAAGAGAAACCTCGGAGAGGCTTATAAATCTCTTTCTGACATCGAGGACAAAGGAGAGAACTGTAAGAAGGCGATAGGGAGCTATGAAGATGCGCTGGGGTTTTACGAGTTGGAGAGCTTCCCGGAGGAATATGCGAGTGTAAAGAACAATCTCGGGGTGTCATACGACACGCTGGCTGAGATAGAGGATAGAGTTGAGAACTGTAAGAAGGCTATAGAGGCATACGGAGAAGCGCTAAGGGTGAGGACGCTAGATACTTCACCTGTAGATTGCGCGGTTACGCAGAATAATTTAGGAATGGCGTACAGCGTGCTTGCAGAGGCTGAAGAGAAGGAGAGGAACTGCAAGCGGGCGATACAAGCGCACGAAGAAGCACTGAAAGTTCATAAGTACGAAGACTACCCTGTTTCTTATGCAGACACTCATAAAAATCTTGGCAACGCATACAGAACTCTGGCTGAAGAGCAAGACGAGGCAGAGAACTGCATAAGAGCGATCGAGGCTTACGAGAAAGCACTCAGAGTTTACAATCCGGAAAACTTTCCCCTGGATTATGCAATGACTCAGAACAATCTTGGGGCTGCCTATGAGATGCTGGCTCAGGAGTCCGAACACTGTAAGAGGGCTATTGAAGCTTATGAAGAAGCGCTGAAAATATATACCCTCGATAATTTCCCTGCGCAGTACGGAACGACTCAGAATAATCTTGGTAACGCTTACAGTACCTTTGCAGAAATAGAAAATAGAGATGAAAACTGCAAGAAATCTATAGAAGCCTATCAAGAGGCGCTTAAAGTCAGGAGCTTTGAAACATGTCCGATTGACTATGGGATGACCCAGAACAATCTAGGTGTTGCGTTTATTACACTTGCTAAGCTGGAAGACCAAGCCGAAAACTTCAGAAAGGCGATTAAAGCATATAGTGAGGCAGTTAGGGTCTATACGATAAGGGATTATCCCACAAACTACGCCATGATCCAAAACAACCTTGGTGCTGCATACAGCGCTATAGCCGAGGCTGAGCCTGTAGCAGATCACTTCAAGCAATCGATTAAAGCCTACAGAGAGGCTCTAAGAGTCTATACACTCCAGGACTTTTCAGGCGATTACGGTATGACTAAAGGCAATATCGGAGCGTGCTATATCGCTCTCGCCGGACTAGAAAATAGAGTAGAAAACTCGAAGAGGGCAGTCAAGTCGTTAAATGAGGCTCTCAGGGTGTATAAGCTAGAGGAATTCCCAAGAGATTATGGAACGATTCAGAAGAATCTCGGATTAGCCTATAGCACACTGAAAGGGATCGAGAACTCCGAGAGCGCGATTAAGTGCTATGAGGAATCTCTCAAGGTGTACTCATCTGAAGACTTTCCCCTGGATTACTGCACTATTCACAAGAACCTGGCAGCCGCCTATGGAAGACTTGCCAAGGCGGAAGACAGGATTGCAAATTCTCAAAGGGCCATAGACTCATACGAAGAGGCTCTTCAGGTTTACACTGCTCAGGGTTTCCCGAACGATCACGGAGCGATTCAAAACGGCCTTGGAAATTGCTACAGAAACCTAGCTGAGGTGGAAGATAAGGCCGGTAATTGTGTCAGGGCGCTGAAGGCTTACGAACTGGCTCTCGAGGTTTATAGTAATGAACTGTTCCCGGAACAACACACATTAGTCAAGAGTAATCTCGGTGCTGCGTACTGTACACTCGCTGAAATAGAAGAAACATCTGGAAACTCCAAGAGGGCTTTGAGTTGCCTCGAAGAATCTCTAAAGTTTTATGGTTCGCAGGACTTCCCAAAGGATTACGGGACGATCCAGAATAACCTTGGGGTTTCCTACTGCACACTGGCTGGGATAGAAGATAAAGCTGAAAACAGCAGGAAGGCTATAAGGGCGTATGAAGAGGCACTTAAAGTAATGACCATTGAAAAACAGCCGGCTGAATTCGCGATAACTCAAAACAATCTCGGAGTCGCACTGCACAGTCTTGCCGAAATCGAGAATAAGCCATTCAACTGCAAAAAAGCTATTGAGGCTTATGAAATGGCTCTTCAAGTTTATTATTCTGAGAACTCGGTTGATTACGCCATGGTGCAGAACAACCTAGGCAATTGCCACAGGACAGTCGCCGAGGTCGAGGATAAAGAGGCCAACTGTCGTCTTGCGATCGAGTCCTATGAGAGAGCCTTAAAAGTCTATGACTGGGAGAATTTTCCCTTTCAATACTCGACAGTTCAAAACAATCTCGGAGCTGCCTATAAAACTCTCGCTGAAGTGGCTGACAAGAAAGAAAACTGTACGAGAGCGATCAGAGCTTATGAAGAGGCTTTTCAAACAAGAATTCCCGAACGTTTTCCGCTTCAGTATGCGAGAACAAGGAGAAACCTCGGAGATTGCTATGAGACACTTGCAGAGGGGGAGGACAAGGCTGGCAATGCGAGAAGAGCCGTAGAGATATACGAGGAGCTTATAAAGTTTTATACTCTCGATGATTTTCCGGTTGACTATGCTCTAGTAGAGAGAAGTCTCGGTTCAGTTTATCGAACTCTTGCAGAGGCTGAGGACCGAGCCGTTAAAAGCAGAAAGGCAATAAACAGTTATCAAGAATCCCTTAAAATCTATAGCCGTGAAAATTTCCCGGCGGAACATGGCCAGGTACAGAAGAATTTAGGGACAACTTATATCATCCTGGCTGAGGAGGAAGATGAGGAAGAGAACTATATAAAAGGAATTAAAGCCTACGAAGAGGCTCTCAAGATTTACAACTATGACGACTTTCCCGCAGATTACGCTTTAATTCAAAAAGAGCTCGGTATTGCATACGGAACTGTTGCGGAGCTTGTGGACAGGGTTAACAACTTCCAGAAGGCAATTGAAGCCTACCGTGAAGCGTTAAAGTTTTATAACGTTGATAACTACCCATCGGACTATGGCTTAATCCAGGAGAATCTCGGTGTCGCATACTGCGTTCTCGCAGACGAAAATAAAAACTATAACAGCGCGATAGATGCCTACAGAGAAGCTCTCAAAGTCTACACGGTAAAAGACTCTCTAGTTGATTATGGGATAATACAGAAAAGCCTTGGTCTTGCTTACATGGCACAAGCCGAGAAAGAAGACAAAGCCGGAAACTACGGCAAGGCAGTTGAATCCTTCGAAGAGGCTTTGAGGTTTTATACATTGGACAACTCGCCCGATGACTATGGATTGATAGAGAGGAGTCTTGGCACAGCGTATGAAGCCCTTGCCGAGTTGGGGGATAAGTCTAGGAACTACAAAGGCGCAATCGAGGCTTACGAGAATAGCCTCAGCGTATATAACTTTCAAGATTTCCCCTCGGATTATTGTTCAATACGTAAGAGTCTTGGGTGTATATATTGGAATCTCGCCGATATGGAAGACGGACTTATCAACTATAAGAGTTCGATAGAGTCCTACCGCGAAGCATTGAGGTTTTACAGCTTCGACAAGTTCCCCGATGATCACGGTAAGATTCACAAGAGCCTTGGAATTGCGTATGAGACTCTTGCACAGCATGAGGATAAGGCGGGCAACTTGAGCAATGCCATACAGTGTTATGAGGAATCTCTCTGGTTCTACACCTTTAAGGAATTCCCGGAGGACTACGGGTTTATAGGAAATAAACTTGCTATGGCTTTTGTGAAACTGGCAGAGTTGGAAAACAAGGATGAGAACTATAAGTGCGGAATAGAGGCATACATGCAGGCACTGAGGATTTTTACTTTTGAGCACTTTCCAGTTGATTACGGGACGATTCAGAGGAGTCTTGCTGCTTCGTACGCGAACCTTGCCAGCACAGGGGATAAGGCGGGCAACTTGAGCAATGCCATAGAGTGCTATCAGGAATCTCTTAGGTTCTATACTTTGAGCGATTTCCCGGTGGATTATGGTTTGATTCAAGAAGGATTGGGGTTTGCCTACAAGACTCTTGCAGCGGAAACAGATAAAATTGAAAACTATGAAAAGGCTACACAGGCTTATGATAACGCTCTTAAGTCTTTTGTCTTGAGTGATCATCCTACGGATTATGGTAGGATAAAGAAGAATTTGGGCTACGCTTTCAGCATCCTAGCAGAGAAAAAGGATCGAGAAGAAAACTTCAGGAGAGCGATCAAAGCTTATGAAGATGCGCTCCTTATATATAAGTACGACAGCTTCCCAGAGGATTACGGGATAATTCAGAAAAACCTCGGAATTGCCCACGGCACCCTCGCTGAGTCGGAGGGCGATGTTGAAAGCTATAAGAAAGCAATAGAATCTTATGTAGAGGCTTTAAGGTACTATTCCCTCGATAATTCTCTTGATGATTATGGAACAATCCAGAAAAATCTCGGTCATGCTTACGCAACCCTTGCCGAGCTTGAGGATAAGAATGAGAATTGTAAAATGGCGGTTCAGGCTTACGAAGAGTCGTTGAGGTTATACAGGAATGATGTTTTCCCGAAGGATTGCGCTTTCATACAGAGAAGACTCGGAGCCGTATATGAAACCTTGGCTGATTCAGAAGACAAGGCAGTTAATTACAATAATGCAGTATCTTGTTATCAAAATGCCCTCGTGTTCTATTCTATAGATAAATACGCCGAAGACTATGGGTCAATCAATAAGGCTCTTGGTCTAGTTTATGAATCACTTTCGGAGGTCGAGGATAAACCTGGCAACTGTAGGAGAGCGATAGGATCTTATATTGAATCCCTCAGGTTTTATAGATACGACTCTTTACCCGTTGATTACGCCTCTATTCAGGACATCCTCGGAACCGCCTATAAAACCCTCTCGGAAGTGGAAGACAAAACTGAGAACTGTAAAAAAGCGATTCTGGCTTACAGTGAATCCCTCAGGGTTTATACAGTTAATGAATCGCCGATGCAGTACGCCTCCGTTCAAAACAACCTTGGGATTGTGTACGGCGCGCTTGCTGAGGCTGATTGTGCCCCTGAATACAACAGGAACGCAATAGGAGCTTATGAGGCAGCGTTAAAAGTCAGGACTATTGACAGGTTCCCGATTCAGTACGCATCGACAAAGAACAATCTTGGAGATATGTATGAGAGACTGTTTGAGCTTGGGGGTAAGATGGATGACTGCAAGAGAGCGATTGGGTGTTATGAAGACTGTTTGAGAGTTTATACTCCGGATAAGTTTTCTAAGCAAAGCGCTTTATTGCAGAAAAATCTTGGCTCTCTCTACAGCAGAGCTGCCGCCGTAGAAGAAAAGACAAGCAACAACAAAAAGGCGATAAAGGCATTTGAAAAAGCGCTTTTGGCCTACAGCTCAACGAACTATCCAACTGATTATGCGTTTTGTCAAAAGAATCTTGGAAACGCCTACATCATGCTCTCCGAAGAAGAGAGCAGGCACAGCAACTTAAAGAAAGGTATTAAAGCTTATGAAGAAGCGCTCGGTGTTTATAAATTCGAGACTTGCCCTCAACAGTATGCCGAGATACAAAACTGTCTTGGGGCTACCTTCGGAGCGCTGAGTAGAGAAGAGGACAAGTTAAAGGCGATCAGAGCATATGAGGAGGCTCTGAGGGTTTATATACCAAAGGAGTATCCAGTCGAGAGTGCTCAAATAGAGAAAAGGCTTGGAGATGTTTACGGGGCTATAGGCGGAATTGAAAACTACGGAAGAGCCATCCGGGCTTACGAGAACAGTCTGGTGTTCTACACGCTGGGCGAATTCCCAGGAGATTATGCGCTTATACAAAAGGAACTGGGAATTATCTATGGCAATCTTTCGCAGTTGGAGGACAGAGCCGTAAATTGCGGCAAGGCAATAGAGTCCTACCAGAAAGCGCTCTGCTTCTATAGTCAGGAGAATTCGCTTTCAGATTATGAAGAGATCCAGAAAAATCTCGGTGACTTGTATGAGATCCTTCATGATGCTGGAGAAGCTGTTGTCGAGTACGCCCAAGGAGATATCGCAGACAAATGTGAAAGTATGATCGGCTCTTTCACAGAAACTCTCAAGATTTACACCCTTGAAAAATTCCCTCTTCAATATGCCGCAACTCAGAGCAAGCTGGGTGAGGTTTATAAAGCAATTGCCGAGAGTGGGGATGGCGCCATTAACTACAAGAACTCAATTCGAGCCTATGAAGAAGCCCTAAAAGTTTATAATGAAAAAGATTCCCCGATGAATTACGGGTCGGCACATAAGAACCTCGGACTCGCTCATGAAAGGCTTGCCGCGGTCGAGGATGGAACCGCTCATTATATAAAGGCTATAGAATCGTATGAATGCGCTTTGAAGATTTTCAACTATGAAGCTTATCCACAAGATTATGGGATGATTCAAAAGAATCTAGGAATTGTCCTCAATTTGGTTGCAGCGAAAGAGGACACGATCGAGCGGCACAAAAGGGCTATAAATGCTTATGAGTGTGCTCTGAGAGTCTACACCCTTCAAAATTCTCCGGCGGATTTCGGTACGATTCAGATGGGCTTGGGAATTGCTTACGGAATCCTTGCCGTGCATGAGGATAGCGCTAGCAACTATAAAAGGGCGATCAGATCATATGAAGAGTCTCTCAAGTTTTATGATTGCGGAAGCCACCGCGAAGATTGTGCTTTGATACAGAAGAATCTGGGAATTGCCTACGGAATGGTTGCCGAAGTCGAAGACAGGAAATTTAACTATATGAAGGCTGCCGAAGCGTACGAAGAGGCGCTCAGGTTCTACACACTCGAAGATTATCCGGCAGATTATGGATTGATCCAGAAGAACCTTGGAGTCACATACTGCATACTTGCAGGGGAAGAGGGAGAAGTGGGGGACTATAAGAGAGCTATACTCGCCTATGAGTGCGCCCTTGACGTCTATGGCTTTGACAACTCACCGGAAGATTTCAGTTTGATACAAAAGAACTTGGGAATTGCGTTCGGGACTCTCGCCGAGTCGGAGGATAAGGTTGAAAACTATAAAAAGGCTGTGAAAGCGTACGAGAGATCGCTGCAGTTTTACGGTCATGAGAATTATCCGATGGATTGCGACCTCATTAAAAAAAATCTCGCTGTTGCATATGAATTCCTGGCACGAACAGATGATGCGGGGATTGAGGATAAAGTCGAACACTATAAGAAGGCTATACAATCCTACGAGGAAACTCTCCAGTCTTGCACACTCAAAGATTCGCCATCAGAGTACGCCGCCACTCAGGCCAAACTTGGGGACGCGTACAAGACAATGAGCGAGGTAGAGGATAGAGTAGGCAATTGCAAGAGGGCAATCATGGCGTATGAAGAATCGCTCAAGGTCTATAGTTTCAAGGATTGTCCCTCGGATTTCGGATTAATTCAAAAGAACCTCGGACTTGTGTACGGCACACTTGCATGCAATGAAAACAGGATTGAGAACTATAATGCAGCAATAAAAGCTTACAAAGAATCCCTGCGGTTCTACGTTTACAGGGATTTTCCCACAGAATATGCGTCAATACAGAAAAACTTGGCAGTAGCATACGGGGCGTTGGGAGAAGATAGGGACAAAGCCAGTAACTGCAGGAGGGCAATAGAGGCTTATGGAGAGGCCCTAAAGGTTTACGACGGGGAGAGCCATAGCCGAGAATATGGAGAAATACAGAGAAACCTTGGGAACGTTTACTGGAACCTGGCTGAAGTTAAAGATAAGATTGAAAATTATAGGAAGGCTTCGGGATATTACGAAGAGTCGATTAAATTCTATACCTTAAAAGATTTTCCCGATGATTATGGGCTGGCAAAAAAGAATTTGGGGATTATATATGGAATTCTTGCAGAAGAAGACAAGCAGATTGAAGACCGTAAGAAAGCGATACTAGCATACGAGGAGGCGCTCAAGCTCTACTCTCTTGAGGGTTTTCCCGCGGAGTTTGGGTTCATTCAGAAGAGTCTGGGGTCGGAATACGCATCTCTTGCAGAGATAGAGGATAAAGTACACAACAACAAAAAGGCGATCAAGTCTTTTGAGGAAGCGCTTAAGGTATACTCTATTGAACCACCGCCACTCGATTATGCCGTTATTCATAACAACCTTGGGACGGCATATAGGACGATTTCCGAGTCGGAAAATCAGTCTGAAAACTGCAAAAAAGCGATTAAGTCCTATGAAGAGGTACTCAGGGTTTATAACATAGGGAGCTTCCCGATGGAATATGCAGCAACTCAGAACAACCTCGGAGTCGCCTACCGAACGCTTGCTGACTCGGTGGATAAAGCCGAAAACTGTAAGCTGGCGATCAAGGCTTACAAAGAGACGCTAAGGGTTTATACCGTCGACGGGTTTCCGGTGCAATATGCCTCGATTCAGAACAACCTTGGCGCGGCATTCAGGACCCTCGCCGAAGTGGAGGATAAGGCTGAGAATTGCAAGAGAGCTGTCAAAGCATATGAAGAGGCATTAAAAGTCAGGAGCTTTGAAAGGTCGCCCCTTCAATACGCCGCCACGCAAAACAACATCGGAGTTGCATACAGGGCTCTCGCCGAGGTGGAAGATAAAGCGAGGAACAGCAAAAAGGCCATCGAGGCCTACGAGCGAGCGCTCATCGTCTACACGATCGAGAAGTTTCCCATGCAGTACGCTACTACTCAGAACAACCTTGGCGCGGCATACAGCACGCTTGCAGAGATAGAGAAGAAGGCGGACAACTGCAAACAGGCTATACATTCTTATAAGGAAGCTCTTAGGGTTTTTACAAAGGAGAGTTTTCCGACAGTTTATGAGCTTGTACAAAGCAACTTAAAATTGCTATTCGATTTCTGCGGAGAGAAGAAGTAGTCGGGATGATAAGACGTGTAATTATTAACCTGAATTTAACTAAACAGACACTATCATATCAAATTTCATTCAAGACCCTCCACTTCTGACCTTTGTCATCTGAATCCTTCGATTCCTAAGAGCTTGTCTGAGTGAAGCGTAAGAATAAACTCTGCAGAGGATCTGAGTTGTCATGCTGAATCCTTCGTCCCCGCTCAGGACATGCTTGTTTCAGCATCTCTTAGATTCTGAAATGAATTCAGAATGACGTGTATGGAAGGTTCTGTCACCGGTTGCAACTCGGCTTGACATTGTCTGAAAACTCAAATTTTGGCCCTTGCACATTAATTTTAAATTCTAAACCTAATCGCCAGCTTTTTTACATCCTCTAAATTCATTTCTTCTTCGAAACTCTTTTTCATGTTCCTCACCTTAACATTACCCCGGCTAAGTTCTTCTTCCCCGATGATTATCGTGTACTTGGCGGCAAGCTTGTCCGCTCGTTTAAGCTGGCTTTTGAGGCTTCTGTCTTCATAGTCGATGTCGATGAACACTCCTATCTTCCTCAGCTCGTAAGCGAGACGGAACGCGGCTTTTTTGGCTTTGCTTCCAAGGTGCGCTATTAATGCATCCACTTCTCTCTTGAATCCTTCCGGATGCACCATTTCATGAAGGAGCATTATTCTCTCCATCCCAACTGCAAAACCTACGGCGGGAGTTGAAGTACCCCCTAGCTCCTCTACCAGACGATCGTATCTTCCGCCTGCGCCTACTGCGTTTTGTGCTCCAAGTTGGTCGGTAGTCACTTCAAAGACCGTTCGCGTGTAATAATCGAGCCCTCTTACAATCCGGGAATTGATAGCGAAAGGTGTGTCCAGGTGAGTCAGCGCCTCTTTCACGGATTCAAAGTGATCCTCGCACTCGTTGCATAAATTGTCCTGCATAAAAGGTGCACCAGAAGCGATCTCTTTGCATCCCTCTTTTTTGCAGTCGAGTATTCTCAGCGGGTTTCCCACTAACCTTCTCTGACAATCCTCGCAGAGGTCATTTCTTCTAGGGGTGAAGAATTCAACCAGTTTTTGTTTGTAAGCAGGACGACAGTTGTCGTCTCCAAGAGAGCTTATCTCGAGCTTCAACTGAGAGGAAATTCCTATCGTCTCAAAAAACCGCCAAAGCATTACAATTACTTCAGCATCCGAGAGCGGGTCTTTCGACCCGAAAAGCTCTGCACCGACCTGATAAAACCCTCTATATCTGCCTTTCTGCGGCCTTTCATGTCTGAACATCATGCCGGTATAGTAGAGTTTCGTGATGGGAGACTGAACACTCATGGAATGCTCTATGAATGCTCTCACTACTCCCGCAGTGCCTTCAGGCCTGAGTGTTAAGGAGGATCCGTCTCTGTCGGTGAAGGTATACATCTCTTTTTCTACAATATCTGTAGTCGTACCGAGGCTTCTTGCAAAAATTTCGGTGAATTCAAGTACGGGAGGTCTTATCTCGGAGAACCCATACAACTCGAATATCGTCCTGGCTCTCTCCTCGATATATTGCCATCTCTTGATTTTGTCGGGGAGGATATCGTTAAAGCCTCTTATCGTCTGCATTTTCATAGCTGCTGGGATTTTATCATAACGGGCATAACGGCTCAAATTCAATATGACAAATCGGTTGCCCATCCTAGTTCAGGTCAGGACCTGCTTTGACGCGTTTAGGGCTGGTACAAAACCTGACCTTACAATTGAAGATTTAAACGCCTGACAACTTGTGATAACCTAAATTTGTCCCCGAAAATGCCGAACTCAATGCCCAAAAGAGTTATCTATATAGCAAGTCCAGAGCTTTTTTCGAGAGGCGCGAGCGCTATCCATGTGATGAAGATGTGCCAGGCAATGGCGAGGCTTGGTATAGAAGTTGAACTCGTGCTCCCATCTTTCGACAACCGTGAGAAAATCTTTCAATACTATAACGTCGAGCCCGGCTTCAAACTTACCGTGTTTCCTTTCATTCCCATATCTTCGGCGAGGCATATAGGGCACGGGGTTCTAAGCTCGATATACACGAGAATAAACCGGAAAAAAATTGACCTGGTCCTCACGAGAAACATTTTCTACACATATCTTGCTACCGGTTATTTGAGAATCCCGACAATATACGATGCTCACCATCCGTTAGTGAGAGGGGCGCATTTCTTTTTTAACTCTTTAAAACGCTCAAAGTATCTAATCAGGTTCTCGACAAACTCGAGGGGTTTAGCGGAGGTCTATTTGAAGCTGGGATTGCCTGAAGAAAAGTTAAGAGTCGCGCCAAACGGAGTGAACCTGGAGGATTTCAGAGAAATCTCATCAAAGGAAGAGGCGAGAAGACGGATTGGGCTCCCTCTTGATAAGAAGGTCGTCTGTTACTCCGGCAATTCTTACGGCGGAAGAGGGATAGAACTGCTCATCGATGCGGCGCTGAGGTTTAAGGAAGCGCTTTTCCTGATAGTAGGCGGGCTGGATAGCGATATACAGAATTACGAGACTATTGCGAGAGGGAAAAATGTCGATAATTTTATTTTCGCCGGTTTTGTGCCGCATAAGGACGTGCCATTATATATTTCATCAGCAGACGCGCTTGTTATTCCCTATACTTCGCTGATGACAATAAAAGGTGGCACAACGGCTGCAGAGTTTACATCTCCGATAAAGCTTTTTGAGTATATGGCTTCTCACCGTCCTATCGTCGCGACTTCTCTTCCTTCAATCAAAGAAGTTCTGGAACACGGTAGTAACGCTTTTCTCGTCGAGCCAAACGACCCGGAGCAACTGGTCAAAGGTATAAAAATAGTCCTGGAAGACGATACCCTTGCCACAAAGCTGGCAGTTCAAGCTGCTTCTGATGTAAAGAAGTACACATGGGAAGAAAGAGTAAGGAAAATACTAAGTGACCTGTAAAAATTTTGAAACCTCCGCATTTGGGTGTATCTTTTACCTTCAATTTTCGACTCTAAATTGACCGGACTTGCTTATTCATGGTTTTAGGAAAGCCTCTGCTTTAACTTAAAAATTCCCTGTGGCTTGCCACAGGGTTTCCGCAGTCATTGCGAGCGGAGCGAAGCAATCTCTTGAGATTGCTTCGTCGCGGAGTTTATCCCTTCGGCAAGCTCAGGGCAAGCTCTGAGTCTAACGAAAGGCTTCTCGCAATGACATGTTTGGCTGAATGCAGTAGGTATTGATACCCTGCAGCTTGCTGCAGGGAGTTTCATTAGAAGGTATATGCGAACGTTTTTTGCTAAAGGCGAGCTGGTATGCGATTTGCGAGTATACATGAATGCTGAAGAAACATCACATGTTATTGAATAGAATAATCGGCCCATGGCACAAATAAAAAGAGTGGAGACACAAACGTGAAAATACGATACAAGTTCTTTGTGGTGCTGGTCCTTTTCTGTGTGACAGTCTCCGGGGGTTCAATTGGGTGGGGAGACGAATTCAAGAATAAGTTGTCGGACTCTCAAGGTTTCCTTGATGATGCCATTCAGGTCGAAAATGGCTCTGCTCAATATGAAACCGTATCGGCGGAGGAGGAATTATGGTCACCGGGTCTTGGACAGTATCTTCTTGATACCTTATATCACTTTGGCTTTATCTGGGCCGGCAGGTTTTTTTACATAAGAAACAAAGAGGGTAGGATATTCGACACATCTTTCTCTAAATGGATTGATAACATTACCGAAACCCCTGAGTGGGACGACGGGGATACTTATGTAACTAATCTGATATTGCATCCGATTTTTGGGGCTGAATACTATCTTTATTACAGAGCGAGGGGACACACTGTTTGGGCGTCGGCTCTGGGTTCATTCATCCAGAGCGCTCTTTTTGAGTACGCCGTGGAGGGGCTCGTAGAGACTCCTTCGGCGCAGGATTTGATATTCACGCCGCTAGTGGGGGTCCCTATGGGCATTGTCCTGGAGAACGTATCAGACTGGCTTGTAAAAAGAGACAATCAGTTTGCCAGAGTTGCGGGACATATAGTAAACCCAACGAAGATATTCATAAAAAATAGGAAATTCGGAGTGTTTAATCCCCTTACCGGGGCTTTTGCATTTCAGAGTCCTCTATCCGTGACTCACAATAAAGCCAAGGCGTTCGAGTTTTCATACCCGTTTTTTTCCGAGTCTCCGATTCCCGTGGGAAGAGTAGCCACAAACGTCGAAGTGGTTAAGTTAGACAGAGAACTAGGGGGAGAATTCATATTTTATTCTATCAGGCTTGAATTTGCCTCTTCTAATAACCGCTTCGGCTTGTACTTCGAGATCCCTTATGGAGGGGTAAACAATACAACCTTCAATGGGGAGAGTCTCAATAACAGGTTTGAATTTGGAAACGTTACGATCGGGAGCAAACTCTTGTTGATTGACTCTGAACGACTCAGTGTCGCGGGCGGACTGGAAGTGCTTCCTGCGACGGCTTTCGACGACAACCTTGGAGCAATTGAAACTGTGGTGAATTATGGAAGGGATTTCCCAGCTTTTCTCCTCAATGCGGCAACGGTAACTCCATATATCTCCGCCGGAGTGAGAAGAGACAGTCTTAGCCTGCTGGGAAGCCTTGGAATTGATTTCATTTTTAGCGCTGAGAGATTGGAGAGAGATGCGTTTGAGGCAAGGATAAAATATGGGACTGCATTCGGGTTAAAAACAGCTCTTCCTGCTTCGCCGCGCCTATTCGTCGAATTCGAGGGTTATACGTTTCTGTCAGACAGGAAAGTAAAAAGAACGGATACATTCATCACTCCTGGCTTAAGGTTTGGGAAGAGATATAGTCCGGGATTTGGACTACAAATCCCTATAAACGGCCCGACTGCGGATATAGCTGAGGCCAGTTTTATAGTTGACTTTCAGGCAAGGTTCTAGCTGTTGACTCGCACTGCTAGCGACCGAACAAGACGGTTATTTACCCTCGAGCTTTTTCGTGAAATTGTCGATTGGTATTGCAGGAATCGTCATGAGCTGAACGGTGCCGCGTGAGCCCAAGTCAATCGAGACGCTCGAAATGGTCTCGTTATCAGGCGCTTCGACTATGTTCACAAAATCGTACTGCCCGAGCACTGCGTATTGCGATAGTACCTTAACCCCTCTTTTCTCGAGCTCCTTGTTTACCTCTTTAATCCTCTCCGGTCTCATCTTTACAGTTTTTCTACCCTCATCTGTCAGAGTGCTCAACATTATGTATATGTTCTTAGCCATTTAGATTTATCCTCCTTTGGTTCGGGATTCTAAACAGATCATATTACTTGCGATGAATTTTAGCAAGGGGATTTTTTTGAAGGTTTGTTATTAAGGGATTGTTACCCAAATCCAAGAATGTTAATTCCCCACAGAAAGAAATCTAACCTCTGTGTAATACAAGATTTCTCGCCAGTTCCCTCACGTCCGTTCGGGACAGGGCTCGAAATGACCTGGAGCCAAAATAACAGTCCCTTCCATGTCATTCCGAAGGAGCTTTGCGACTGAGGAATCTTCCCTCACCTCAATACAGGATTTCTCACTCACCACATATTCTAACTTTCCGCTTAGGTGGTTTATGAGCTTCAAAGTAATAGGTTTTTTGTTTGACTTTTCAACATGCAAAGGTATATTCTGACCTTCTGATGAAAAATTACCGCAGTAAAAAGGAGAGGGATATTGAAATTCCTGGGGAGTCATCTTTTGGTCGAATACCATGGGTGTGACCCAAAAATCTTGAATGACTTGGATATGGTCAAGGGCTTCATGCTTGAAGCAGCTTCTCGAAGTGGAGCTGTCGTACTGGATAGTTCTTTCCACTACTTTTCGCCGCAGGGGGTGAGCGGTGTTGTTGTGATAGCAGAATCTCATCTCGCGATCCATACTTGGCCGGAACATGGCTATGCAGCCGTGGATATATTTACATGTGGCACTAAAGTGGATCCCTGGAGAGCGTTCGATTATCTTAAATCTGCGCTGGATTCACAGAAATCCAGCGTTAACGAGATTGGAAGGGGTGATTTGTCAGATTTCGAGAGTCAGGCTAAACGAATATCCATATAACGATGGATGATTATTGGTTGTCACTATTGTCCCAACGTGTAGATAATTAACGATTATAACACACTGAATTAAGAAGTAATTAAAAGAATTAAAAGGGGACGCAGTCCCGGTTCGAAGGCGACGTGTATGCGGATCTGCTCCGGAACTGCAATTTCGTGGCGAGCGGGTCCAACATCCTCGTGCGCCGGAGTTGCGCGGTTGCCGTCGGGGGCTTCGACACCACCCTGGAAGCGGCCCACGACTGGGATTTCTGCCTGCGGATCGCTGCCCGCTGGCCGTTTGCTGTCGTGCCCCGCTATCAGATTCTCTATCGCATTTCGGAAAGCGCCATGTCGGCCAATGCCGTGCGAGCCGAGCGGAACTGCCTGCTCCTGTGCGAGAGAGCGTTCAGTGGAACTCCCGGCGTTCCGCTCCGGACGCACTCGCAGAGTCTTTCGAACGTGAAGCAGTATGTCGCGTTCCTCTACCTAAGCCGCACGACCAGCCTCAACTTCTGGAAGGAAGCCGGAGGAAAGCTGGCCGAGAGCATCCGGCTCTATCCGCGTACCCTGCTGACATGCAAGACCTGGTACCTCCTGCTGCAGAGGAGTTCTATGAGGTTAATGATTGTTCTTGGACTATCCCTGAATTGAATAAAGAACTAAGGCAATGGGAATACATATATAACTGTGTTAGACCCCATCAGGCCCTAGGGTACAAGACTC
>Ga0187893_10005425_pt1 | contig 22906 bp, 19 predicted proteins | sample MA1701074metaG_FD_139574 | JGI IMG/M metagenome (GOLD analysis project Ga0187893, IMG submission 139574) | White microbial mat communities from a basaltic lava cave in the Kipuka Kanohina Cave System on the Island of Hawaii, USA - MA170107-4 metaG ...
CAGGGTGCTATTGATTTCGCTTGCTATGGTGTTATTGGGGTGTGGTGGCTCGCTTACCGATGAGCAACGCAAAAAGATGCTGGAAGCAAGTGAGCAACAGGCCATCGTAAAAGTTACAGATGCGGAGGTATTAGAAGTTGCGTTTGCAAAAGGACGAACTGTGCTGGAAGGTTTGACTTCACCTGCTGAAACCGGTTCTCGCGAAAAGGTTGAAGGAGTTAAGATTCATTGGCTTGAGCCGGGCTCACGTGGGTTGGAAATAGAACAGCAATTAATTGACGCTTACATGAATAGCGTGATCGAGGGTACTTCGTTACACGACAATGTTCAGGAGATCGGAACGGATTTCTTGCTTTATAACAAGGCGGTTGTTTTAATAAGACCGGATAGTTCAGTTGAAGTGAAAGGTACCTGGAACATCTGGATGTCGAAAAAACAGTTGATTCTTTCTATGAAAAGGAGGTAGTTATTTAATTTTTACCAGTTTGGATTTTTCTTTGAAAAAACCTTTCTGAATCAACGAATATAGTTTTTTAGGGGATGGATCTATTGTGTACCGTGTAACGCTGTCGACTGTTGTTTCAATCACAGGGATTTCCTTCGATAATTTTTCAATAAAGTTTTTTCGTTGATCAGCTTCTTCCGGAACGTTCTCCATTTCCAGGTACACGAAGTCACCATTCTTGAGCGGTTTTAATATGCGTAACAGCCAATGGTGATCATCGCGATAGCTGACGAAATAATAATTTTTATATTTTTTCAAGACGAGGCTATCGCTATTGATGTATAAAATATCCTCTTCCTTTTTATTGTTTGCTCTAAAGCCGTTTTTAAAGAAAACAATGGTATCTCCACTTTCGCCTTGCCAGAAATAGGCACCATGAAATTTATCAGGTACTTCTGTTAGTGATTTAATTCCTTTCGGTTGGGGTTCTGTATATGAAATTTCGGTACAAGCAATGAGTGCTGTTCCTAATAGAAGTAAAATGAGTTTATTCATGGATATGAAGGTACATAAATGCAGCATGGTGTCTAAGGGGCGGATTATGATTATTTTTGAGGATTATGAAAGTGAAATGGATTTTCGCAGGAATGATCTTGCTGGTTGTGTCTTGCAGTTGGCCCCGGCAGGAAATTACAGTATTCTCGATTTCGTATCTCTTTAAAGATTCTGATGGAGGCTGGAAAGGTGATTTCGCTGATTACCCGGAAGGAGACTCCATCAACTATGAACTTTTTTTTAAACACGATACACTTCCCGAAAATCTTAATGCCAATGCTACCATAAAGGGATTGCACCTATCGGGTAATAACGGGAGCGATGATCTGTTCATGTTTGTCAAGAAGAAAATCACCGGACTTCGCCCCAATACTACCTACGCGTTGTTGTTCAATGTGAAGGTTGCCTCTAATGCGCCTACCGGTGCGGTTGGGGTGGGAGGTGCCCCGGGTGAAAGTGTGTATCTGAAAGCCGGGGCAACACTTGTCGAGCCCGTGAAAGAACTGCAAACCGGTATGTACCGGATGAACATCGATAAAGGAAATCAAGCCGAGGAAGGTGAAGACATGATTAACATCGGGCATGTGGGCGTCAGCGCAACGACTACTCAATTTTCGGTGATTACCCGAAATAACAGCTCCAGCAATAGTTTTGAAATAACGACCGATGCTGCGGGGGAGATTTGGATAATAGTAGGAACTGATTCGGGATTCGAGGGTACCACCACCCTTTACTATACGCAAATCGATGTGCTGTTTAATGAAGCGGACTAACGCTTTTTTAACTTCTTTGCTTTTGGAACATTTCCGATTCGCAAATCATGCTTTAGAATAAGTTCACAGACTTTGATCGCGCTTTCTTCAAAATCCTCCGCCTCTGCGGGAAGGATTTGCCAATTTGTTTCGCCATTGCCCAATACGTTAATGGATCGCATCGATGGGAATATTTTTTTAAGGGTAGGGTGATGTTCTGTTTTCGTAGAAATCCAAATGCCATTGTCGTCTTCATGTGCGCCTGCTTTATTGCGCACGATCAGCATGATTTTATCGCCCACATAAATTGCATGGCAACCAAACATGGGCTTTATCCTCGGCTCAAGAGAAAAGAGTTGTTCGAGCACAAAATCAAATGCAATGGGATTAGATTTTTTCATACAGGGTTTAATCCTCTACCCAAATCACCTTCTCGTCAATAGGATTTCTTTTGCTTACCTGATTCGAATGCCGGGGAATGCCAATATGAAGAAATCCCAGAATACGATCTTCCATGGAAAGTCCAAAGGCAACCTTCGACTCTTCAAAAAAAGTTATGCCGCCCGTACCGAGGTAGCACCCAATTCCATAAGCGGTAGCGGTAAGGTACATATTTTGGATCGCGCAAAATACAGCCCCCATCTCTTCTACCTCGGGTAAAGATTTCTTTTCATCGCGCTTCATGTATACCAGAATGATGTGTGATGATTCAAATGGCTTGGTCAATAAATTCTGATATCGCTCTTCTTTAAAGGTTCCATCGGCCTCTGTTTTTTGTTTGTAAACCGAAGCCTGAAGTTGAGCCAGCTTTTTTCTGCCCTCACCTGCGTAAACAATGAAACGCCAGGGTTCTGTAAATTTATGGGTGGGAGCCCAGTTGGCATTCTCCAGCATTTGCCGCACGATAGCATTTTCTACAGCTTCTCCGGTATACTCTTTTGGGAAAATGGAGCGCCTGGATTTTATCAGGGAATTAAATTCGGTTGTGTTCATGGCTCAAAATTAGTCATTAGCCACTAGTCATTGGTCATTAGTTTGGGAAGTCAGCACCAATGACGATTTACTAATGACCATTGACTACTTAGGAAACTGACTCGCATCAATTCCCGGAATTACTTTCAACGCGTTTTTGTAATAAATTTTCTTAAGTACCTCATCAGGCAATTCTAATCCATACATCCTCCAAAAAGCATGATAGCGTTTGTGGTAAGGAAAATACTCATCGGCAGTTTCAAGCACTCTGAAATACGTTGTGTACTCATCAGGTTGCCAGCTGTCTTTTCCAAACATAACCCTGTCCTGGTATTGAATCATGAAGTTGCGGGCTGTTCGCGGTTGACGGCCTAATTCGGCAATCACGGCACCTATTTCCACGTACATGTTGGGCATTGCCTCTAACAAAGAGGCAAGTTTTGCTAAATCATTCGGATACCATCCCATGTGTGCATTAATGAATTTTGTTTTTGGGTGTTTCTTAAACATGTTATGTTGTTCCTGAATAATTTGTTCCCACGGAGCGGGGTCTGTATCGCTTCGTTGGCGGCCCGCATGTGTTTTCAACTCAAGCCACCGTTCATTGGTAGAATCCATTGGGCTCCAAAATGATTTAGGATCGGCTGCATGAATGAGAACAGGAATACCAAGCTCACCGCATTTCGCCCAAATCGGATCAATGCGTGGATCATCAATACGAATTCGGTTACCATGCTTGTCGCGGTCTCGCATGCCCAGGCTTTTATAAATTTTTAATCCCTGCGCTCCTTTTTTTACATCTTCTTCCAATTGCTTTACCATTCTTTCCTGCCATTCAGGCTCATCAATGGCAGCAAAGTCGACATTCGTAAAGAGCACAAAACGCTTAGGCTGGTACTTTTTAATATTCTCCAGCGATTTTTCCAGGTGATCCGCACTGCGTCTGAATCCGCGCCCACTCAGATTAACCATCACAACCATGTTTAACTTTTCCATTTCAGTGAGAAGTGCCTCCAGACTTTGAGGCGTTGTCATATCAGCCTGATGGTTATGGACATCAATGAATGGAAATTTTGCCCGGGTAAGTTTATGCTCCGGCACCACCAATGTGGACGGTGGATCGTATGATTCAAAATCCATTTCCTGACCTGATTGCCCCTGCGTTGTCGTTACCAAGGCCATACCCAAAAGGGTCATGTATGAGAGCCAACGTTTATTCATAAGATTTTTTTCTAAAGAACGCTGAAATATAAAAGAAGGTTAAAATACTTTACCACCCGTTAAACCCTCGTACCTGAAGTTGCTCTAAGTAATCAAAATCAGTCGATTATGAAAAAGGTATTGATGTTAGCGGTGATTATATGCTTCGCAATGGCAGGCGTGGAAGCACAAGTTATAGTGAAAGTCAGGCCGGTGGCGCCAGTTGTTATAAGGCCAGCTTGCCCGTCTGCACACCATGTTTGGGTTGGAGGATCATGGAAGTGGAACAGAAAGGGTAGAAATTATGTGTGGGTGGATGGTTACTGGGCACGGCCGCGCAGGCATGGTGCCATTTGGGTTGAAGGTCACTGGCGTGCTTCGCGGGGTGGATGGAAATATGTACCTGGACGTTGGTCATAACTTTTGCTCTCTATAGTTAATTGGGTTAGTGTTTCCCCCGGCATACTGATGAAGTGGCCGGGGTTCTTTTTTAATTTACAGTTGAATGATCGCCACTAAATTTCCTAACTTGGCTATCAAAACCAGGTTCATGAAGCTGTTAAAACGAATTACATTTTTAATTTTTCTTATTGCTGCATTAACTGCTCAGGCACAGGATGTACTGGAGGGAGCAAAGAAGAAAATTTCTTCTGGTGACTTTGCAGGAGCAAAAGCTGAACTCACGAAATTTATTTCTGCTAACTCCAAAAATAAAACAGTTTTTAGCCTCAGTGGCCAGGCACGGATGGGGTTGGAAGATTTTTACGGAGCCATTGGTGATTTTACATATGCGATTGAAATTGACTCCACGTTTTCAGAAGGGCTTAATTACAGAGGTGAAGCAAAGGTTGCGTTGGGTGATGACGAGGGCGCTATCCTGGATTTTGATAAAGCGATCAGGTTCAATCCAACGTATACGGAAGCCTATACCAACCGTGGCTTAGCAAAATATAACATAGAGGATTTTCAAAGCGCCTATTTCGATTTTTCGAAAGCACTTGAATTGGGACCGGTGGATGCCGATAAATATTTTAATCGGGGTGTGGTGAAGGCTGAACTCGGTGAATTTGTAAGCGCAGTTGACGATTATTCAAAGGCAATTGAACTGGATAAAGCTGATGCCAGTTTGTATAATTATCGTGGAGTAGCTTTCTATAATCTCAGCGATTTTGATAAAGCCATCACGGATTACAATGAATCGATCAAGTTAGATGCAAAAGACCCACTGAAGTATGAAAACCGCGCACTGGCAAAAAGCGCGAAGGAAGATTTTAAGGGATCGATGGAGGATTATAACAAAGCAATCGAGCTTAATCCGGAGGAACCCGAAACCTATAATTTAAGAGGTGTTACTAAATTTAACCTGGATGATCAGGATGGAGCAATTACTGACTATACAAAAGCCATCGAACTTGACCCGACCAATCCAGTCTACTATGACAACCGCGCACTCAGTCGAACTGAAAAAGAAGATTATAACGGGGCAATAGAAGATTACTCCTCCTCTATTGAACTGTATCCGAATGATCCGGAAACATATTACCAACGCGGACTTGTAAAGCTGACTATGAATAATAAGTACGATGCCTGTCTGGATTTTAAAACCGCTGAAGAGCAAGGCTCAACCGAAGCAAAGGCAGCAATAAAAAAGAATTGTAAATAGAGCGTGAAAAGAGTAGCCATCATCCTGAACGGCATTTCCCTTAAAAAGAAATTTTTCTATAGCAAAGTACTTCCTTCACTATCAAGCCTGTTTCAGGTTGATGTGTTTGAAACCCGAACAAAACGTGATGCAATTGGTCTCGCTTCAAAAGCGGCAGACAAATATTATGATGTGTTGATTGCGGCCGGAGGCGATGGAACCTTGAACCAGGTGTTAAATGGGGTGCTGCAGGGTAGAGAAGGCAATACCAAATTACCAGTGATTGGCGTGCTGCCTATTGGAAGCGGCAATGATTTTGCCCGGGCGTTGAAAATAACAACCGATGTTAATGTGCTCGTCAACAGGCTTACTTCATTGAAGCATTGCAATTTTGACGTGGGCAAAATCGAGTATCATAATGAAAAGGAAAAAACCCAGTTTTCGTATTTTATTAATGTAGCAGATGCCGGAATGGGACCAGAAGTGGTGAGCAAACTTGCCAATAGTGGCAGGGCATATGGTTCTGCGGTAGCCTACTATGCTGCCATTTTATCAACTTTCTTTTCTTACAAGGCAATGGAAGTAGAAATAAAAGCCCCGGAGTGGCAATGGAAAAATAAGTTGCGAACGGTAGCTATTGGCAACGGTAAGTTTTATGGACATGGGTTATGCATCGCTCCTGATGCCAAACCAGATGATGGTATTTTCTCCTCCTTTATATGCGGAGATGTTTCGGTGTTGGAGTTTATCTGGTACTCTGGCGATTTGAAAAATTCAACTAAAATTGCCCACTCTAAAGTTGAGTATTCTTCAGCCAGGCATGTTGAACTAACAGCAAAAACATCTTGCCGTATTGAGGCAGATGGTGAATTACTTGGGTTCCTACCAGCAACTATCGATATTCTTCCAGGCAGGATTAAATTTCTTTGTTAATTATTAAGCCCTGATTACTTTTAGTAAACGCCATTTTCTTGAACGCTGCCTTTCTGTCTATTTACAACCAGCTTGAGCATCAACGCACAGTAGTCATTGATCAGGTTAAAAACCTGCCGGCCGAGAAGTTTAACCGTGCACCAGTTCCGGGAAAATGGTCGATCAGTCAAATACTGACACACATTTTGATTGCGGAACAGCTTTCAGTGAATTATATGAGAAAGAAGGCGTTGGGGATTGATCAGTTAAAAAACTCGGGACTTTTAGAAGTGCTGCGTCTTGAAATACTCAAAATCTCCCAACGTATACCATCATTAAAGTTTAAAGCACCTCAGGTTGTAGTGGCTAATACGCCATCAGCTTTTCCAATTACTGAGCTCATATCACGATGGGAGATTCATCACCAGGAGTTAAAGGAATTTTTGGACAGCATTGAAGAGAAAAATGTAAAAAAAACAATTTATAAGCATCCGTTAGCGGGCCGACTTGATGCGAGACAGGCAATGGTTTTTTTTCGCGAGCACATGAATCACCACTGGCCCCAGATCAAACGCCTCTTAAATCAGAATTAGCAGGATTTGTAGATTTTCTGAATTTTTAGCGCACAACAACTTATCTTTCCATAAAAATATTTGGTATGCGAGCATATTTTATACTCCTGTTACTCCTCATCAATTTCAACGTGAGTTTTGCTCAGTCAAAACTTCAAAGCCCAGCGGAATTTTTAGGGTATGAATTGGGTGATCGGTTTACACGCCATCATCGCGTAGTAGAGTATTATAAGCACGTGGCTGATGCAATGCCCAATATTGAATTGATTCAATATGGAGAAACCTATGAGCACCGGCCCCTGGTGTATGCAATAGTGGCCTCGCCAGAAAACTTCGCGAACATAGAACAAATCAGAAAAGACAATCTCCGGAGAGCAGGTATGGAGACCGGAACGCCATCCACCAAAATTGCTATTGTGTGGCTGAGCTATAATGTACACGGTAACGAAGCAAACTCACTGGAAGCCTCCATGAAAACACTGCACGAACTTGCCGATCCCGCAAACACTAAATCACAGCAGCTATTAAAAAATACGGTGGTCATTTTAGATCCTTGCATTAATCCGGATGGACGTGACCGTTATGCGAACTTCTATAATCAATATGGAAACTTTCCCCCTAATCCTGATATCGATTCAAAAGAACACCACGAACCCTGGCCTGGCGGAAGAGCCAATCACTACATGTTTGACTTGAACCGCGACTGGGCATGGCAAACACAAATTGAATCGGCACAACGTATTAAAGTGTACAACCAATGGCTTCCGCATGTACATGTCGATTTTCACGAGCAAGGACACAACAACCCCTATTATTTTGCGCCCGCAGTAGAACCGTATCACGAAGTAGTCACACCTTGGCAGCGTGAGTTTCAGACAACCATTGGTAAAAACCATGCTACGTATTTCGATGCTCAGGGCTGGTTATATTTTACGAAAGAGGTGTTCGATTTGTATTATCCAAGCTATGGCGATACGTATCCTACTTTTAATGGATCGATCGGTATGACGTATGAGCAAGGCGGTAGTGGCCGGGGAGGACTTTCCATAACAACAAACGAAGGGGATCCCTTAACATTGAAAGATCGGCTCACACACCACCACACAGCGGGTATTTCAACGGTTGAGGCCACTTCACTAAATGCCGGCAGAGTCGTAGATGAATTTGAAAAGTATTTTCGTGACAATGTCAATACCCCAACTTCTCCTTACAAAACGTATGTTATCAAAAGCGACAACAATGCAGATAAAGTAAAACAACTTGCCTCATGGATGGACAGTCACTCCATTAAATATGGCTATCCTTCAGCAGGTAAACCTTTACGTGGTTTTGATTACTCCTCGCAAACAGTTCAAAACTTTAATCTGTCAACTGAAGATATAATTGTTAATATATATCAACCCAAGTCACGATTTATAACCACCCTTTTTGAGCCACAATCAAAATTGCCAGACTCCGTTACGTATGACATCACGGCCTGGAACCTGATGTATGCCTTTGGCTTGAAAGGGTATGCGTTACAGGAGCGCGTCAATGTGGGTAAGGAGTACAAACCGAAAGCAGCAGACAACGCTTCAGTTACTGCGAAGCCGTATGCGTATATTTTCCGTTACCAGAGTTTGCGTGATGTAGAGTTTCTGGCGGCCATGCTTCATAAAGGATTGAAAGTGCGTTCTGCCGTTAAGGCATTTAAAGTCTCGAATGAAAATTTTGAGCCAGGTACACTCATTGTTACACAACGCAATAACGAAAGTATTGCAGATTTTGATAACCTGGTTCAATCAATGGCCAGGCAGGCAGGCAGAAAAATTTATACCACAACTACCGGCTTTGTAGATACCGGAAAAGATTTTGGGTCTGGTTATGTAAGTTACCTGAAGGCTCCTCGGGTAGCGGTTCTTATCGGTGAACAAACCTCATCCTTGTCGGCAGGTGAAATTTGGTATTTCTTTGAGCAGCAATTAAAATACCCGATCACACAGTTGGGCACTGAGTATTTTAAATCAGTGGATTTAAAAAAGTTCGATGTATTAGTAGTTCCGGAAGGAAACTATCGTCTGTTTGATGAAACTGTATTGGGAAAAGTAAGTGAATGGGTATCGAACGGAGGCAGGCTCATTCTTATTGCAAATGCCCTGACCTCATTTGCCGATCAGAAAGGATTTGCGTTGAAGCAGTATGCAACGGAAGACGCCAGGAAAGAAGCGGAAAAGAAAGAAAAGGAATTGAAAGAGAAAGAAGGATTTCTGCGCTATGAAGAAGCAGAGCGCAAGTCTATCTCCGATTACATGCCAGGTGCCATTTATAGAACTACCTTGGATAAATCACATCCACTGGCATTTGGACTAGGAGACACGTATTATTCACTGCGCGAAAATGGTTTGCGATACGGATTTTTAGAAGATGCATGGAATGTGGCGGTTATAAAGGGAAAGGCTAAACCGGTTCAGGGCTTTGCGGGATTTAAAGCCAATAAAAAATTAGATAATTCGCTTGTGTTTGGTGTAGAAGATAAGGGTCGCGGAAACGTAATTTACTTTGTTGACAATCCGTTGTTCCGTTGCTTTTGGGAAAACGGCAAAATGGTGTTTGCCAATGCCGTGTTTATTGTAGGGGGGCAATAATTTGATTCTGGATTCTTGATTCTGGTTATAAAAGCCTGAATCAAAAATCTGCAATTAAAGAGCAGCAAGTGCTGCATCGTAATTTGGCTCTTCACCAATTTGAGGAACCAGTTCGGTGTGTATTACTTTTCCTTGCTTGTCAATTACCACAATGGCGCGTGCCAGCAGTCCAGCGAAGCCTCCATCAGCCAATTCCACTCCATAATTTTTAGAAAAACCGCGGTTACGGAAATCGCTGGTCAGCATGACCCGGTCAATTCCTTCAGCTCCGCAAAATCGTTTCATGGCAAAGGGAAGGTCTTTTGAAACACACACTACGATTGTATTAGTAAGGGAGGCTGCTCTTTTGTTAAACTGACGCACAGAAGCAGCACAGGTATTTGTATCAACGCTTGGAAAAATGTTGAGTACAATGTTTTTACCAGCAAATTGTTTCGAAAGAATATCCTTCATGTCGCTTCCTGTTAAAATAAAGTCGGGTGCTGATGAACCAACTGACGGAAGGTTCCCTATCGTATTTACAACAGTTTCACCAAGTTTAGTTTGTGCCATATGCGTGTGTTAAATCAGTTTTAAGGGTAACAACTTTGGTATTGTTTGGTTTGAAAAATTTTCTTATAAATTCAACACTTCATTAATTTTTCGAACAACGTTGTCCATTTTATTTGCCAGCTCTTAGCATGGCTATTCCTCCCAATTACAAAATGCTTCACCCTGCCCGATCGGCTGGCCGGGAGGTGCTGCAAGCAGATTTTCCGTTTCAAATTTTTTAGGATCCTCTCGAAATGAATTAATCAACATTAACTCATAAGCATAATGCGCTTTCCAGTTTTCGGTACTAACAGCATAACTCTTTCCTATGAGCCATTGCCGGAGCTGATCAATTTTTACAGACGCCACTGCGCGCGCTTGTGGTGACGCTTGACCGTTCAGTGCAAGTTTCATGAGGTTGTTCAGCAGTACGTGGTTCACGGTGACCTGTAGTTGTGCTTCGTATCCTTGCCTGGTAGCCGTTTTAAAAGTCTTGTTGATGATCTGATCGATTATACTTTCCAATGAAGGCTGTTGAGGATAAAGGGCGTTTTGTTGCACTAGGCGAGTGGCACGTGCCGGATTGAAAATTAAGCCGAACACCATATCGGAAGCGCTTTCTGCTGCTGCTACCGGGTCAAACGTTAGATCAGTGCGGGTCTTAATTACTTCACGACTGCGTTGATAACCAATAGGACGTGGCGGAATAATTTTGATTAAGTTTTCGGGTAAAGCCAAAGCACCTGGTGAAACTGTATTCAATAATGCGTCCAACGCCTTCATTTGTTGAATGGCAGAAATTGTTTCTGTTACCGGTTGACCATCTCCGCGCAATGCATACCGATAGTTTAATCCGCCAATAACTTTGGAAGTCGCCTCGGCCTGATAGCGGTGAAAGAAATAGATTGGAACCAACGCTTCTTCTATCATTGCCATGGGTGCACCTGTCCTGATATTTTTCTCTCCAAATTGTTTAAGAGCGAGGGTACGCACCTGCATCACACGGTTCAGTTCATCGGCAGCGTCTTTACCATTGTCCCATAAATGGGCGTAGGGATGCGCGCTACCCTGTGGCCTTGCATCCTGATCTGATAAAAAAGTAAGACCTTCTTTCAATCCATCCTGGATTATTTTTTCCAGTGTTGCATTCTCATCTGTGCCTGGAGCAAAATCCTGGTAACCGTATGCAATAGCCACTTTATCCCATGCTCCGATTTTATCATCATAGGCATGACTGAGATCTATTTTTCCGTTCGCGATAGTGGCAACAGGGTGAGGGTAATCCATCACCGAGGCCAGGTTTTCTGTACTGGACGCGTAACTATGTGAAAGCCCCAGCGTGTGTCCAACTTCGTGTGCTGAAAGCTGGCGCAGTCGGGCGAGGGCCATTTCCTGCATAGAAGGAGGAATGGTGTTTCCCTGCCCGTCTGGCAGGCGGGCATCTTCGTATGGCGCCAGCAACCCTTCAGCAATTAAAAAATCCTGACGAACACGAAGCGAGCCGAGTGAAACATGGCCTTTAATTATTTCACCTGTGCGTGGGTCATTTACCGAAGCACCATACGACCAGCCTCGGGTGGAACGATGTACCCATTGAATTACATTATATCGAACATCCATAGGATCGGCATCTGAGGGAAGAATTTCAACCCGGAAAGCATCTTTATATCCGGCAGCTTCAAAGGCTTGATTCCACCAGCGCGCTCCATCCAACAAAGCAGAACGAATGGGCTCTGGTGTACCCCTATCAAGATAATATACAATGGGTTCTACAGCTTCACTGATGGGAGCTGTAGGATCTTTTTTCTCAAGCCTGTGCCGATTGATAAATCTTTTTTCAATAGGTTCGCTTATGGGCGTGGCGTAATCGTAATACGACATCCCAAAATATCCGGCACGCGGATCAAACTTCCTTGGCTTATAATTATTATCGGGAAGTTGAACAAAGGAATGATGCTGCCGAACCGTTACACTGTTTGATGCCGGTGTTACGCTTCGAATAAAATTACCTGTTGCCTGCCCTGTAAATGTGAGCGTAACTTCTACTTCTGTGTTTTGAGGAAAGTTTTTTGTGCGAGGCAAATAAAAAGCAGAGCGTGATTTATCGAGTGAATAATTTCCTTGCTGCTGACTTTTAAGTGTACCAATCACATCGTGCATATCTTGTAAGTAAAAATCGGTAGCGTCCACTAACACTTTACCATTCTCTTCAGTAGTTACTGTAAAACCCCACAACACAGACTGGGCAAATGCCTGCTCTACAGCAATGCGCTCATCTACATTGTTGGTGATGGCACGATATCGATAGTTAGGTTGAATCATTAACACTTTTGGCCCCCTTCGTTCAAACTTTACAATGCGATCGTCCCCTAACTGTCCGCGGTCCAGGCCAATGTCATTCGAACCAATGCCGGCCGGTAGAGAATTCACATACAGAAATTCCGTGTCGAACTTGTCAATCACCAGAAAAATTTTGTCTTGCTTCTCATCATAATAGAAATCAAAATAGCCAGAAAAGTGTTTCATCCCAGCGACCTTAGCGCCAATTCCGGTGGATGGTGCAGCAGTGGGAGCAGGTTCATTTTTCTTTTTCTGAGCAAAAGAAAAATGACAAAGGAAGATCAAAGAGAATAGAATAATTTTTTTCATGGGAAACGGATGTTGTAAAGAGAAAGCTAATGAGAAAGATGTGAATTGCAAATACAGTTTACAGGAATGGGTTCAGGCAGTTTACTCGCATTGAAATTATTATTATATTGAATACTCAAACCCCGAAAAAAATGAAAAAAGCCGCTAATCTTCTTCTTTCCGTGATGGTTTTAGCAGTCTTTATTTCAGCATTCTCATCTTGTGGTGAAGATGAAAAGAAAACCGCAGAAGTATCGTTTGACATCTCTGCTCAAACCGTTGATGAAGACGAGGTTGAAATATTCATACCGTATGAACTTAAGAACGGTCCTACGGATGACGATGCTACAATTTCTTTTAGTTTTTCAGGCACGGCCACAGAAGACGAGGATTATGTATTTACCGGGTGGGATGATGACGGTGTTGTGATTGAACTAATTGATGATAACACAGTCGAGTCAAATGAGACAATCATAGTCACCATGACGAGCGGTGACAATGTTGATATCGGACAAGCCGACACACACACTGTAATGATGCAGGATAATGATTTTGCAGACCTTGAAATTGAGTTAACCTGGGATGCAGGTTCAGGAACACCGGGAGATGTAGATATGGATTTGATTTTGTTTGAGGATACTGGAGTTGGGTTTGATTTTATCGGGGCATCGGACGCAGGGGGAACTGTTTTCGAAAGTATAACCTTATCAAGCAGTGAATCCGAAGCTTCCTATGGGGTATCATTTCAATATTATAGTGGATCGTCTGATAATTTAACTTTTACGGTAACCTATACAACTACGGAAGGTACCCTTGAGGGCACTGAAGATGAACTTTCTTTTTCTGAAACCTATACCCTTGATAATGTTAACCCAACCGCAAGTGTATATATAGAACAGACTTTCGATCAGGAAGGGAGTGACTTTAACAATTTCAGCGCGATTGATGTACCTGATGAAGGAAGCCGCGTGAAATCTTTTAAATTCCCGTCTCAAAAAGGGCAGAAAAATTCTGTAACAAAGAGGATAACCGTAAAGAAAATCGGCAAGTAGTCCACAACAGCAAAGTGAAGTAAGGAAGAAACAAAAGTGAAGTCGAAAAAACGGCTACTTCAGCTGCCGGGTGGTTGGCGCTAAATGTTCCTGGCTAAGCAGCAATTTCCTCCAACGCACGAATGCATGCTTGTACCTCCTCTTCTGTGTTAATGACACACGGTGTTAAGCGTGCATGTATTTCTTTATAGGGTGTTGTACTGCCAATAATCTTTTTCTCCAAAAGTTTTTTAACAACTTCTTCCGGCTTCATGCCCTCCACTTCAAAGCAATTGATTCCGGATGAAAGACGTGGATCAACAGGGGTGAGTAATTTTATTTTTTTGATTTCTTTCATTCCAGCTTTCAGCATGGTACTCAGTTGGTGCGTACGTTCTTCTACGCGTGCCTTTCCGATTTTTAAATGAAAGTTAAACGCTTCGTTTAACGACCACCGGTGCTCGTACGCAAGGAAGCCCCCCGGAGAACACATGTCACTGAAACTTAATGGAGCTTCCGGCACAACACCCATCCACATGCTATAGGGTGCATCACGAAATGGAGGAATGATGGGTGCTACCATATCCCATGCTTCTTTTTTCCCCCACAATATACCTGTACCGCGAGGGCCGAAAATCCATTTATGCGTTCCGGCCACAAAAAAATCGCAGCCCATATCTTCCATGGTTATATTTTCTACCCCAAAGCCGTGCACGCCATCCACACAAAAGTAAATTCGGTTGGAGTCTGTTCTTTTTTCATTAATACCCTTAATTGCATCGGCCATCATGTGGATTGGAAGTTTCATCCCTGTAACCGAGTGTACAAACGTTACTGCAATGATGCGCGTAGCGGGTGTAATTGATTTTATTAATGTTTCAGTTAGTTCTTCAGCCGTTACCGTGGAGGGATCGGTGTAGAGGGAGATTCTTTTAATAGACGCCCCGTTTTTTGCCGCGGCAAATTGCAGCGATTTTTCTGTTGAGTAGTGATCGTGTGTGGTCGTCAGAATTTCATCTCCTGGTTTTAATTTCAGTCCTGAGTATAGAACGGCCAGGCCTATGGTCGTACTATCGGTCAGTACGACTTCACCCGGATCGGCTTTTAGGTATTTTGCTGCTGCCTCACAAACAATTTTTTCCGCCTGTATCCAGTTGTTCTCCCAGTATTCAAATGGATTTTCGTCAAATTTTTTGCGATGCTTTTCAATGGCTTCCCGCACCGGTGTTGGATGCGAAGCCAGAAACATTTGCGTAAAGTGGATGCGCTCCGGTGTCAGGTTAAACTGGTTCCTCACCCCCTGCCAGTTGTCCAGGGAAAGTTCTTTTGGGGATTCTTTTGAAGATGATTCTTCAGGTGTAGAGGGAGTACAGGATAAGGTTGGTAAAACAAGGCCGGCACCCACGGCAAAACCGGAGTTTCGCAAGAATTTTCTTCTATCCATACGCGAGAGGATTAGGTTCGCTTATGGATATAAATGTACTGAAATTATGGATTACCTGCTGTTCGTTTAGTATAAAGTATCGCCTTCAAACTGAATAATCTTTTTCTTTTGCAATTCAGGGACTTCAACGGATTTATTTTCTACGTAGTCGTAACACACCAGCACGGCAATGCCTTCTGCAATGATTTCTTCATCCGAAGATTTTTCCCGAGCAATCACCCAACTTAACTCAATGCTCTTTTTGCCAAGCTTGGAACAACGTGTATAAACGAACACGCGATCATGAATAAAAAGAGGGGCCTTATAGTCGATGGAAATGTGAGCCAAAATAATTCCATGTTGTTTGCTCCAATTGGAATCTGAACCCGCCACCTCTTCAAAGTATTTTATACGGGCAAGCTCAATGTACGTGAGGTGATTGGCATTGTTTACGTGACCCATGATGTCACCGTCTTTAAAGCGGAGCTGAATGGGGGTTTTGTGTTTGAAGGGGTGCATGGATTTAAAGATAGTAATCTTATCGGTTTGAGCTGAGTTGCACTTATTGCAAATAGTTCACCTATGCTTTGCTGGATTTGCGTTAACCCGTAATATCTCCAATCTCTTGAATGGTTAACATATTTATTGCAAAAACTAATAGATTCTGACGCGGAATACAATTTTGAGTATGCATTCCCCTACATTTAGTTTTGGTCACTATTCCTGGATCAAAATCTTTTATGAGTGTTTTGCGCACGACATATTTCTGCATGGCCATCCTGATATTATATGGTTGCATGGTAACATCCAGTTCTGAAACTTACCTGGATATTCTGGCTAAAAATTTGGAATCAGAAGAGTTAGGTAAAGCAAAATTTTTGCATGGCGATATGGGTGGCATCTATCCACACACCCTCAAATTAAATGCTTTTGTTTATAAGTTGGCGGCCATAGCACTTGCTGCAGCCGACCCTTATAGTTCTACACAAGATTCATTTAAGAAATACGGATTTGTGTACTCAACAAAAATTTGGAACTGGCAAGGAAGCCCTGCATCATCGCCCGATAAACCAACGGGATTGATCTTTGGAAAGCTTACCGGTACTTATCCTCTGTGCCCTCCGAGGCAACCAGTACGTACAAACCAATCACTCCTAAAATTATTGCCCCGATGACGGATACCAAAAATATTCCAAGCGCTACAATCACACTGATGGCAGCCAGAAACCGGAAGTGCCATGGAAATAAATACCCGAATTTAATATCGATCATTAAGGAAGTTATTCGTTAAAAATAGCAATTAATAACTTCCTTCGGTACTTACTCGTCCTTTAACACATCCACCGGATTGGTGAGCGCGGCTTTCATCGAATGATAGCTCGTAATCAGGATAGCGACCATCAGGGTACTCAAACCTGTTAAAGCAAAAATCCAGAGTGATGGCGTAATCCTGTAGGAGAAACCACTCAGCCATTTTAGCATTAACCAGTAGGAGAAGGGGGCGCCAATCACAAAGGCCACCAAAATTAGTTTCGTGTATCCTTTTGAAATCAGTTTTAGAATATCCCACACCGATGCACCGGATACTTTGCGTATGCCAATTTCTTTGGTGCGTTGCTCCAGCGCATACACAATCATTCCCAACAATCCCAGGCAAGCAATGAGGATGGCCAGTGTTGCCATCACAGTTAACACTTTTCCGAATTGTTGCTGGCTCTTGAACGCCTCTGCAAAGGCCTGGTCAACAAAATAGTAATCCAGAGGTGTGTCACCCGCATGTTTTTTCCAGAGAGTACCCACGGTGGCAATTGTTTTTTCCCACGATTCCCCACTTAATTCGTCCAGGCGCAACACGAGGCATTGTTCTGATTCAAAAAAACCTTTTTTTCCTTTGATGTTGAAAATGGCCATCGGTTCAATGGGGTTTACCAATGACCAGTAATTGAAGTCCGAGACCACGCCTACAATTTCTAGTTCCGCGTCTTCGTACGTGATCTTTTTTCCCAGCACCGATTCATCTACAGGCCAACCCATTTTTTCTATTGCTGCCTCGTTTACAATTACGCGATCACCATCACCTGGATTTTCTTTCGAAAAATTTCTCCCCAGCTTCATCTGAATGCCGAGGGTGGGAACGTACTGCTCATCGGCATTGGTATAATTAATGTTCAACCGGAGCTCACTCTTTTCTTTCACGCCAAAGGAATCGCCATTCCAGAGACGGGGCGGAACGGATGCACATAAAGATGAATTCACCACGCCCGGTACGGCCAGCATTTCGTTTGCCATACTTTCACCGCTTTTTACGGCCTCGGCATGTGTGATCACTAAAAGATTTTCACGGTTAAAGCCAATCTCTTTATGGGAAAAAAACTTGAGCTGCTGAAAGACAACGGCCGTACAAATGATCAGCACAATGGAAACACAAAACTGAAACACTACCAGTCCGTTGCGGAATGTTTTCCCATCACTGCCGATGCGTACTTTCCCTTTAATCGCCTCAACAGGATGAAAGGAGCTTAAGAATAATGCCGGATAACTTCCTGACACCACCGCCATTAAGAACACCAGTCCGGCTAAACCAAGAAGCAAATAGGTATCGGAAAACAAATTCAGGTGCAGCGATTTTTCGGTGATCAGGTTAAAAGAAGGTAACAGTAATTGTGTTAGACCGATTGCTGCAACCAGCGCGATCAGACAAAAGGCAACCGCTTCCATGAAATAACTCCAGCTCAGTTGATTCTTGCCCATACCCAGAATTTTTCGCACGCTGGCTTCTTTAAGCCTGCGCGTGAACTGCGCGGTGGACAAATTCATGAAATTGATGCATGACAGCAGCGTGATGAAAATAGCCGCTCCGATGAACGAGTAGATGACGGTGATGTTCCCCGCATCATTCAACCTGTTGATGACTGTTTCATCCGGCAAGTGAATACTGGTCATCGGTTGTAAAAACAATTCCCACTTTTTCCCAGACTTGATGTATTCATCCCACGAGGTGTTGAAAGCATTTTGCAAGGTAGCGGCCGTATGTTTTTGCGGAATTTTTGAAAGCTTTTCCCGAACGTTTTCCACGTTTGCTTTAGGATCAAGTCGAATGTATGTTTCCAATTGTGTCCACACCCAACTCCAGGTGCGCAACACCGCGGGGAAACCTTTCATCGAAATCAGTATATCGAACTCGATATACGAATTGTCGGGAGTGTCTTCCACCACACCGGTCACTTCGTATGTTTTCTGATCCTGGCTGTTCAAGCCACCCAGTCGTACCATTTTTCCAACGGGATCGGCATCTCCAAAATATTTTTTTGCAGTCGATTGTGTGATCACCATCGTATTGGCCTGATCAAAAACAGATTCTGCATCTCCTTTAATCAGCGGAAAGTTGAACATCTTAAAAAAGTTGGAGTCAGCCGCAAAAACCCGATCTTCTTCAAAGGCGATTACTTCGTTGGAAGGCGTTACATACGATACAATAAAATTACCAGGCGTATGAATGCTGGTCATCAGCTCCACTTCCTGTAATTCCTCCTTGATGGAATATGCCACGCCCGGTCCGGTAGAAGAAAATTGACTGGTATTGTTTTCGCCCCAAATGAAAGTCTGGTTTACCCGATAGATGCGATTCACATCCGTGTGAAACCTGTCGTAACTGAATTCATGACTCACATATAAATAGAGCAACACCGTGCTGGCAATGCTCACCGTAAGCCCCAGCAGGTTGATGAACGAAAACAGTTTCTGTCTTCTGATGTTGCGGAGGAAAAGGAGGAGGGAATACTTGACCATAGCCTAGGTTTTGGGGTAGTGTTGCCAAATCCATACCAGCAGGTAGAAAGCAGTTTTTAACCTAAATTGAGTGATGCCGGTGTTCGCAATTACAGAATGCTGTTCGGTTTTGGGATTCAGTTTATATTGACAAATTGCTGTTCAATTTTCACAATGAGTACAGAAAACTTAAAAATAGGAAGTTTTGATCTGATCCTGATCCTGCTTCTGGTCGGTGTTGTCACCGATCAGCAACTCAATTAATTGTAAACAAATTCTCCGTGTGTACATTTAATCGTGACTTGCTTTTTATCGGCAGCTTCCACTCGTCCCACAACTTTAGCCTCTACATCAAACGTTGTTGAGATATCAATTACCTGTTGAGCATGTTTTTCGTTCAGGTAAACTTCCATGCGGTGACCCATTTTGCTTCTGGTCGGTGTTGTCACCGATCAGCAACCCAATTAATTGTAAACAAATTCTCCGTGTGTACTTTTAATCGTGACTTGCTTTTTATCGGCAGCTTCCACTCGTCCCACAACTTTAGCCTCTACACCAAACGTTGTTGAGATATCAATTACCTGTTGAGCATGTTTTTCGTTCAGGTAAACTTCCATGCGGTGACCCATGTTAAACACCTTGTACATTTCTTTCCAGTCGGTACCGCTGGATTTCTGGATCAATTTAAAAAGAGGAGGCGTTTCAAAGAGATTATCTTTAATAATATGAAGGTCTTCTATAAAGTGCAGCACTTTCGTTTGTGCTCCGCCACTGCAATGAACCAGTCCGTGAATGTGTGGACGAAGTTTTTTAAGTACTTCCATCAGGATGGGCGCGTAGGTGCGGGTTGGTGATAGTACAAGCTTGCCAACATTGACATCCACACCCGGAATAGTATCGGTGACTTTATATTTTCCGGAATACACGAGATCAGAAGAAACAGACTGATCAAATGATTCGAGATATTTTGTTGCATACTCTTTTGCAAACACATCGTGCCGGGCTGAGGTGAGCCCGTTGCTGCCCATGCCTCCGTTATAAGAATCTTCGTACGTTGCTTTTCCAAAAGAGGCGAGTCCTACAATTACATCTCCAGCCTGAATGTTGTTGTTATCAATTACATCCAATCGCCTCATGCGAGCCGTAACAGTACTGTCTACAATAATGGTACGTACCAAATCGCCCACATCGGCTGTTTCACCGCCAGTGCTGTGAATGTTCATTCCATAATGGCGGAGCATTTCCAATACTTCTTCGGTTCCATTAATGATGGTTGAAATCACTTCGCCCGGAATAAGGTTTTTGTTTCGGCCAATCGTAGAAGAAAGAATAATGCTATCGGTAGCACCCACACACAACAAATCATCAATATTCATGATAATGGCATCCTGCGCGATGCCTCTCCAGACAGACAGATCGCCCGTTTCTTTCCAGTAAATGTACGCGAGCGATGATTTGGTACCGGCCCCATCGGCATGCATCACGGTGCAGTAGTTGGAATCGCCACCCAGGTAATCGTCCACGATTTTACAAAATGCTTTCGGGTACAACCCTTTATCAAGTTTGCGGATGGCTTCATGCACATCTTCTTTACTGGCGGATACTCCACGTTGGTTGTAACGGTCGGACATACTTGTCAAAGTCTGAGCGGGGTGACATTAATGCAAATGTGTCAATTTTAACCCGAAATTGATGCATCGACCTAGTTGACAGAAGGAAATATTTCGATGGTATTCACCGGAATTCTTCTAAAATCGCCTCCTGTAAAGTCATTCTTGATTTTGCTATCTTTTCACATTATCTCTATTCAAAATCCGACTTATGAAAAAAATAATACTCCTGCTTTGTGCATCCAGTATGCTCTTGCCTGTAGCGGCTCAAAAACCTAAAGCGGCTGAGCCTGCGAAAGTGTCCACGGAAAAGAAAGATGAGCTAAGTTTGTCTGGATTGAAGTTCAGAAACATTGGTCCGGCCCTGACTTCCGGTCGCGTATCAGATTTTGCCGTAAATCCAGACAATCCAAGCGAATATTATGTAGCCAGTGCCTCGGGCGGAGTTTGGAAAACAGTAAATGCCGGAACCACGTACGAACCCATCTTCGACAGCCAGGGAGCGTATTCGATCGGATGTGTTACGCTTGACCCCAACAACAGCAATGTGGTGTGGGTTGGAACCGGAGAAAATAATAATCAACGCAGTGTAGCGTACGGTGATGGTGTTTATAAGTCGGAAGATGGTGGTGCATCGTGGAAAAATACAGGACTTAAGACATCTGAGCACATCGGCAAAATTCTTGTTGATCCACGCAATTCAGATATTGTGTATATAGCCGCGATTGGTCCGTTGTGGAAAGAGGGTGGCGAGCGTGGTGTATACAAAACTACGGATGGAGGAAAGACATGGTCACAGGTTTTAAAAATTGATGATCACACAGGTGCGAATGATATAGTGATGGATCCTCGCAATCCCGATGTACTATATGCATCTACCTTTCAGCGCAGACGTCACGATTACGCGTATGTGAGTGGCGGCCCCGGATCAGGAATTCATAAAACAACCGATGGCGGAAAGACATGGGAAAAAATTAATAAGGGCTTGCCCTCAGTTGAGCTCGGAAGAATTGCACTTACTATTTCACCTGCTAATCCCGAATATTTGTATGCTATGGTAGAAGCCGCAAATGGAGAAAGCGGTTTTTATCGGTCAACCAATCGTGGAGCGAGTTGGGAAAAACGAAGCAATCATAACACGGGCGGTAATTACTACTCTGAGATTTATGGCGATCCGAAAAACCCGGAACGCATCCATTCGATGGGAACCTTTAACCAGGTTTCGGATGATGGCGGCAAAACTTTCAAACAACTTGGAGAAAAAAGTAAGCATGTGGATAACCATGTGTTATGGATTGACCCCCGTGATACAGACCACATGCTAAACGGATGCGATGGGGGAATTTATGAAACCTGGGATGGCGCCAAAACCTGGCAATACAAACCAAACCTCCCTGTAACACAATTCTATAAGGTAGAGGTTGACAACACCGAGCCCTTCTATTATGTATACGGAGGTACTCAGGATAATTTCAGTTTAGGTGGCCCCTCACGCACACGTAACGAAAGCGGTATTGTAAACTCAGATTGGTTTGTGACAAATGGTGGAGACGGATTTGAAAGCGCGATCGATCCCAATAACACCAACATTGTGTATGCGCAATCGCAGCATGGCGGATTAATTCGGTTCGATAAAACCAGCGGAGAGATCACAGGCATTCAGCCAAAAGCACGCAAGGATGAAAATGATTATCGGTGGGGTTGGGACTCACCGCTGCAAACCAGCGCCCACAAAAAAGGACGCATTTATTTCGCTGCCAATAAAGTTTTCAAGAGTGACGATTACGGAAACACCTGGCAGGTAATCAGCAACGATGTAACCCGCAACATGGACCGCAATAAATTGCCGCTCATGGGTAAGGTATGGGGCATTGATGCTTCTGGAAAAAACAGCGGCACGGCATTGTACGGAACCGTGAGTGCGTTATCGGAGTCACCAAAAAATGAAAACCTGATCGTGATTGGTACGGACGATGGGTTGATACAGGTCACGAATGATGGCGGTACCAACTGGAAAAAAATCGAAACATTTACAGGCGCTCCTTCTATGACGTATGTCTACCATGTTTTGGCATCGCAGCATAATGAAAATGTGATGTATGCTACACTCAATAACCATAAGAGAGGAGATTTTAAGCCCTACCTTTTTAAAAGTAGCGACAAGGGAACTACCTGGGTTTCTATTTCCGGTAATTTACCAGAACGCGGCTCCACCTATTGCGTGCTGGAAGATCATGTAGA
>Ga0187893_10005426_pt1 | contig 22906 bp, 23 predicted proteins | sample MA1701074metaG_FD_139574 | JGI IMG/M metagenome (GOLD analysis project Ga0187893, IMG submission 139574) | White microbial mat communities from a basaltic lava cave in the Kipuka Kanohina Cave System on the Island of Hawaii, USA - MA170107-4 metaG ...
AAGTTTGCCGTCAGGCTCACGGGAGCCGCGGATGGTCTCAGGTCGCTCACCATCCGGCTCCGCGACCTCCGCGCCTCCGCGCGAGCCACCCTGCTGGATGCAACCCGTCCCGCTGGACATGGGGTACATCGTCACGTTTCGGGGTTGTGCGAATCAAATCAGGTCAGGTACCCCGCTCCGGCGTTGCCTTCCGTGCAGTGTCGCGACGAGGCTCACCCCTCCGCCAGCCAGTCCTCCACCAGCCGCCGCGCGATCGAGTCGCGCCGCGGCAGCCGGAACACCTCGTTCTCCGGCGAGGCCAGCAGCTCCGCCCGCGTGTACCAGCGCGCCGTCTCCAGCTCGTCGGTCGAGAGCGTCAACTCGGTCTCGACCGCCCGCGCCGTGAAGCCGAGCATGATCGAGGCGGGAAACGGCCAGGGCTGCGAGGAGTTGTAGCGCACGTCGGTCACGGCGATGCCGACCTCCTCGCCTACCTCGCGCCGCACCGCGTCCTCCAGGCTCTCGCCCGGCTCGACGAACCCCGCCAGTACCGAATGCATGCCCGGCGGCCATACCTTCTGCCGTCCCAGCACCAGGCGGTCGCCGCCGTCATGCACCAGCATGATGACGGCCGGGTCGGTGCGCGGGAAGTGCTGGGCGCCGCAGGCGGCATTGCTGCAGCGGCGCACATGCCCGGCCTCCAGGCTCTCGGTCGGGCTGCCGCAGACGCCGCAGAACCGGTGCCGCGCGTGCCAATGCATCATGCCCCTGGCATAGGCGAGGAGGGCGCCCTGGTCGCGGTCGAGCAGCGGCCCGACCGTGCGCAGGTCGGCGAAGGTCGCCGCCTCGGCCAGGCTCGTCACCGGCGCCGGGTCGTCGAGATGGGAGACCTCGATGGCGAAGTGGGCAACGCGCTCGTAGAGGCCGAGGAAGGCAATCTCCCGCACCTCGGTCAGCAGGTGCCGCACCCGCGCCACCGGCAGCCAGGCGGCGCTCGGCGCGTTGCCGGTCCCCGGGCTTGACCCGGGGATCACCAGGTTGTGGGTCCGCCACACCGGCACGATGCGCGTCGCCGGGTCGGCCAGCCGCTCGGCGATCCACTGCGCGTCGTGCCGCAGCTGCGACAGCCGGTCGAGCGCGGCGCCGGCATAGAAGTTCGGCCGGAACGGATCAGCCGGCATTGCTCGGGCTGTTGCCGCCGGCCGCCGCGCCCGTCTCGGCATAGGCCTGGCGCAGATGCACCGGCTTGGCGCGGCGGCGCTGCAGCAGGTTGAGCGCCTCGACGAAGACCGAGAAGCCCATGGCCGCGTAAATGTAGCCCTTCGGCACGTGCACGCCGAACGCATCGGCCATCAGCGTCGTGCCGATCAGCAGCAGGAAGGACAGTGCCAGCATCTTCACCGTCGGGTGCCGCTCGACGAAATCGCCGACCGGGCGCGCGGCGACCAGCATGACGACCATCGACACGATGATGGCCACCGCCATCACCCAGATCTCGTTGGCCATGCCGATCGCCGTCACGATCGAATCGATCGAGAATACCAGGTTGAGCAAGGTGATCTGGGTCACGACCGCGGCCAGCGTCGCGTGGACGCGCGCCGATTTCTCGCCCTCCTCGCCTTCCAGGCTGGTGTGGATCTCATGCGTGGCCTTGTAGAGCAGGAACAGCCCGCCGGCGAAGAGGATGATGTCCTTGCCCGAGAAGCCGTGGCCGAACAGCGTGAAGAGCGGCTCGGTCAGACCGATGATCCAGGCGATGGCGAGCAGGAACACGAGGCGCGGCAGCAGCGCCATGAGGATGCCGAGGTTGCGCGCCTGCGGCTGCTGCGACTTCGGCAGCTTGCCGACGAGCACGGCGATGAACACGAGATTGTCGACGCCGAGCACGATCTCGAGCGCGGTCAGCGTCAGCAGGCTGAGCCAGATTTCCGGGTTCGTCAGCCATTCCATCGTCGATTGCCTCCCCTCGCACGTCTCGCGCCGGACCCTGCCCGATTTGACCTGATCCGGCAACCACGCCAAACTCTTGCACGGTCGTGTTGCAATCCCATGTTGTTGGCATGGACGGACATCGCGGCGCCGTTCATGCTGGGTTCAGCCGGAATCGGGAAAATTCTGCCATGCGCGCCCTCGGACGAATCATCGCCTTGGTTCTCGCGACTCTGGTCGCGCTTCCCGCCGCCGCCGACGAGCTGGCGCTCGCCAGCTTCCCGCCGGCCGGACGGCTCGACTATCGGGTGACTCGCGACGGCGACCAGATCGGGACTCAGTCCGTCGAGTTCATCCGCAAGGACGACCAGCTGACCGTCCGCACCCGCGTCAACATCGCCGTTACCTTGCTCGGCATCACCCTCTATCGCTTCACCCATGCGGCGGAAGAGCAGTGGCAGAACGGTCAGCTCACCGGCTTCGCCTCCAAGAGCGATGACGACGGCGAGCCGCGGGATGTCGCGCTCAAACGCGAGGGCGATCGTCTGCGCGGCACGTATAACCGCCGGACGATCGATCTGCCGGCGACGCGCATCCCCGCGAGCCTCTGGCATCCGGACACGGTGCACCAGACGGTGCTGCTCGATCCCATCAAGGCGCGCGATCGCCAGGTCGCGGTCGTCGACAAGGGCATGGAGACGATCAAGGTCAAGGGCCAGCCGGTCCAGGCCCATCGCTACGCGATGACGGGCCAGATCGTCCGCGACATCTGGTACGGACCCGACGGCCAGATCGTGCAGGTGCGCCTGCCCGGCAAGGACGGCTCGCAGATCCAGCTCGTTCTGCGCTGATCGCCGCCGCGACTGAACGGACCCTTGCCCAGCCCGCGGGCAAACCTGATATAGTGCCGTCGGGAGGTTGGCGGCGGACGGGCGTCTCGCCAACCCGGCCAGGTCCGGAAGGAAGCAGCCGTAACGAGTTTCCGCCCGGGTCGCTTGTCCAGCCTCCCACCGTCTGGACCGGACGTGAGCCGGTCGCCCCCGCGCTGATGCTGCAGGAGTCCGTTTCGTCCGCCATGCCGGCTGCTGATCACACCGTTGGCGCGACCTACCGCGTTCTGGCGCGGAAATACCGGCCGACGACCTTCACCCAGCTGATCGGCCAGGACGCCATGGTGCGGACGCTGACCAACGCCTTCGCCAGCGGCCGCGTCGCCCAGGCCTTCATGCTCACGGGCGTGCGCGGTGTCGGCAAGACGACGACCGCCCGCATCATCGCCCGCGCCCTCAACTGCGTCGGCGCGGACGGTCAGGGCGCCCCTACGGCCACGCCCTGCGGCGTCTGCGACAACTGCGTTTCGATCGCCGAGGACCGGCATGTGGACGTCATGGAGTTGGATGCGGCAAGTCGGGCCGGAGGCGTCAACGAAGTCCGCGAACTCGTCGACGGCGTGCGCTACCGGCCGGTGAGTGCCCGTTACAAAGTCTACATCATCGACGAAGTCCACATGATGACTCCTCAAGGTTTCAACGCGCTGCTGAAGACGCTCGAGGAGCCGCCGTCGCACGTAAAGTTCATTTTCGCGACGACCGACATTCGAAAAGTCCCAGTTACGATTCTGTCGCGCTGTCAGCGCTTCGATCTGCGCCGCATCGACGCCGAGACGCTGACCACGCTCTACACCGACGTCGCCAAGGCCGAAGGCATCGAGATCGCGCCCGCTGCCCTGGCCCTCATCGCCCGCGCCGCCGACGGGTCGGCGCGCGACGGCCTGTCGCTCCTCGATCAGGCGATCGCCCGCGCGGAGGGTCCGGTCACGGAAACCGACGTGCGCGACATGCTCGGCCTCGCCGACCGCACGCAGCTGTTCGATCTCTACGATCTCCTCATGCACGGCGACGCCAAAGGCGCGCTCGATCTCATGGGCACCCTCTACACGGCCGGTGCAGATCCGGCGGTGATCGTGCAGGACCTGCTCGAGCTCACCCATTGGCTGACGCGCATCAAGCTGGTGCCGCAGGCGGCCGAGGCGCCGGGTGTCCCGGAGGCGGAGCGCGTGCGTGGTGGTGCCATGGCCGGCAAGCTCACGACCGCGCAGCTCGCCCGCATCTGGCAGATGCTGCTGAAGGGACTTACCGAGGTGCAGACGGCGCCGATGCCGCTGCAGGCCGCCGAGATGGTGCTGATCCGCCTGACCCATGCCGCCGACCTGCCGACGCCAGCCGATCTCGTGCGGCAGATACAGAGCGTCGGTGGGGCGGCCAACGCCGACCGGCCGCCGACTTCCGGCGGTGCCGTGGAGCGGACGAGCACGACGACCGCCGTTGCGAGTCCGCCGCAGCCATCGCGTCCGGAGCCCGGCGACCGCCCGCGCGCCTTCGCCGCCGGCGGAACGACCGCGCTGGCCCAAACGGAAACCGTCGAGGCCGCACCGAACCTGGACAGCTTCGCCGCCGTCGTCGCCCTCCTCGCCGAACGGCGCGAGGCGATCCTGCAGGCGCACCTCAAGAACAACGTGCATCTCGTGCGCTTCGAACCGGGCCGCATCGAGATCCGGCCGGACGAGCATGCGCCCCGAACGCTCGCCAACCGGCTGGGCGCGCTGCTCTCGGAGTGGACCGGCCGCCGCTGGGTCGTCGCCATCTCGAGCGAGCCGGGAGAAGCGACCCTGGCCCAGCAGGAGGCGGCCGCCGATCGCCGCGAGCGGGCGGAGGTGACGGCCCATCCGCTGGTGCAGGCGGTGATGGCGAACTTCCCCGGGGCCACTATCGAGGCCATCCGCGATCTCGCGGCGGCTATCGACACACCGACCGACGGAGAACCAGAGGCATGAAGAATATCGGCCAGATGATGAAGCAGGCCCAGGCCATGCAGGCCAAGATGCAGGAGATGCAGGCGGCGCTGGAGCGCACGGAAGTCACCGGCGTCTCCGGCGGCGGCATGGTCGAGGTCACCGTCACCGGCAAGGGCGAGATGCGCCGCATCAAGCTCGATCCGAAGCTGGTCGATCCGGCGGATGTCGGCATGCTCGAAGACCTGATCGTCGCCGCCGCCAACGACGCCCGTGCCAAGGTCGAGCAGCACATGCAGGCCGAAATGGCCAAGCTGACCGGCGGCCTCGAGCTCCCGCCCGGCTTCAAACTCCCGTTCTGAGTTCGATCGTCGAATTGTCCCGATGCATGTAGGGGCGGGTTTCAAACCCGCCCCTCTTTTCGTGTACAACACTCCCGTCATGACGATCTCCGACATCGATCGCCTGGTTCAGCTGCTGGCCAAGCTGCCCGGCCTCGGCCCGCGCTCGGCCCGCCGCGCCGCGCTGCACCTGCTGAAGAAGCGCGAGCTGCTGATGCAGCCGCTGGCCCGCGCCATCGATGATGCCGCCGCCAACATCCGCACCTGCTCGGCCTGCGGCAATCTCGACACTGCCGACCCCTGCGCCATCTGCGCCGATCCGCGCCGCGACGCCGCGACGATCTGCGTCGTCGCCGACGTCGCAGACCTGTGGGCCCTCGAGCGCGCCGCGTCCTACAAGGGCCGCTATCACGTGCTCGGCGGCACGCTCTCCGCCCTCGACGGCATCGGTCCCGACCAGCTCAACATCGCCGGCCTGGTCCGCCGCGCCGGCGATCCGCAAGTGAAGGAAGTCATCCTCGCCATCGGCGCCACCGTCGACGGCCAGACGACCGCGCACTACATCGCCGACCGCCTGGCCGGCCTGAAGGTCACCATCTCCCGCCTCGCCCACGGCGTCCCCGTCGGCGGCGAGCTCGACTATCTCGACGACGGCACGCTGACGGCTGCGATGAAGGCGAGACGGCCGGTGTAGGCATGCCGCGAACCGTCACACGACCAACGAGCAAAGGAAGACGTCGATGAACGCCCCCACCCGCGCCGCCACTCTGTTCGGTGCCGGAACGCTGCCCAAGGTCGCCTGGGGCAAGGGCTCGTATGTCCAGGACACCGCCGGCAAGCGCTACATCGACGGCTCCTGCGGGCCGGCGGCCTATTGCATCGGTCACGGCAATGAGGAGGTCAATGCCGCCATCGCCCGCCAGTTGGACAAGATCGCCCATGGCTATCGCTACACCTTCACGAGCGATCCGCTGGAGGAATTGAGCGACATCGTCCGAACGCAGGCCGGCGACGGCCTGGATCGCATGGTGTTCGTCACCGGCGGCTCGGAAGCCACGGAATCCTGTCTCAAGGTCGCGCTGCAGTACCATGCCGCGCGCGGGGATACATCGCGCCGCCGCTTCATTGCCCGCGAGCGCTCCTGGCACGGCAATACGCTGGGCGCGCTGTCGGTCTCCGGATTCAAGGAACGTCGCGCGCCGTTCGAGGGCGCCCTCCTCGACGTGTCCCACCTCTCGCCGGTCAACGCCTACCGCCCGCCGGCGAACGTGCTTCCGGAAGACGTCGGCCGCGCATGTGCCACCGAGCTCGAGCAGGAGATTCTGCGCATCGGTCCCGACAAGGTCGCCGCCTTCATCTTCGAGCCCGTGGTCGGCGCCGCCGGCGGCGCCGTGCCGGCCCCGCCAGGCTATGCCCGCGCCGTGCGCGAGATCTGCGACCGCTACGGCGTGCTGATGATCGCCGACGAGGTCATGTGCGGCATCGGCCGCTGCGGCACCTGGCGCGCCCTCGCGCATGACGGCGTCGTGCCCGACCTCATGGCCATCGCCAAGGGGTTGGCTGGCGGTTACCTGCCGCTCGGCGCCGCCGTGTATCACGGCAAGGTCGCGGAGCCGATCCTCGCCGTCCACGGCGCGCCGCTCACCGGCCACACCTTCTCGGCCCACACGGCGTGCTGTGCCGCCGGAGTCGCCGTGCAGACCATCATCAAGCGCGACAAGCTGGTCGACCGCGTCCACGACAACGGCCCCAAGCTCATGCAGATGGTGCGCGACGCACTGCATGGCATCGACGCCGTCGGCGATATCCGCGGCCGCGGCTACTTCATCGGTATCGAGTTCGTCGCCGACCGCGCGACCAAGGAGCCATTCCCGGCCGACCTGCAGCTCTTCGCCCGCATCCGCCAGACCGCCTTCGACGACGGGCTCATCTGCTATCCCGTCGGCGGCAATGTCGACGGCGTCAACGGCGACATCGTCATCATCGCCCCGCCCTACAACGCCACCGATGGCGAGCTTACGGAGATCACCGGCAAGTTCGCCCGCGCCGCCCGCAAGGCGCTCGCGTCGATCGGTCACGGGTAAGAGATGAAACTTGAACCTTGGTCGGAAGTGGACTAGTCTAGACTAGTCCAGACAGCGAGAGTACCGTGAGCAGCCGAAAGACATGGTCCGTCCAGGCCGCCAAGGCCAAGCTGTCCGAAATCCTGCGCCGGGCGCGCGCTGGCGAGCCGCAGCTGATCGGCACGGAAGAGCCCTGCGTCGTCGTCTCCGAACAGGCTTGGCGCCGGGCAACGAAGAGCGGTGATGACTTCGGTCGCTGGCTGGTCAAGACGGCGCCGCGGGGTGCTCCCTTGGACATTCCGCGCCGGGCAGGCACGCGTCGCGGCGATCCCTTCGCGGATGCCGGAAAGTGACGGACTGGCTCGTCGACACCAATGTGATCTCAGAATTGATCAGGCCGCGACCGGCGGCAAAAGTCGTTGCATTCCTCGAGCGAACGACCGGCCTGCATCTCTCCGTCATTACGCTTCACGAGATCGCCTATGGCGCCGACCGTGCGCCCGATCCCGTGCGGCGCGCCAAGCTGACGGCCTGGCTCGGTCAGCTTGCGCACAACTTTGCGGACCGGATCATCGCGGTCGACGCGGGCATAGCGGAACGCGCTGGCCGTCTGCGCGCTGCCGCCGATGCACTGGGTCGTCCCGCCGATCCGCTCGATGCGCTGGTCGCCGCCACTGCGCTGGAACGGAACCTCAAGGTCGCAACGCGCGATGTCGACGGTTTCCGCGGCTTCGGTCCGGACCTGTATGATCCGTGGGCTTGACGCCGCGGCTGCCTTGACATTCGAACGTCAAGACCTTATGTAACCGCCAACCAGATTTCTCGCGATCGCGCGATGCGCTCGCCGTAACGGCTGAGCGTCTCATCCCGAGACAATAGTTGAAACTTCGTTAGCACCCGGTGCGCGTGGGCAGCTTCGATACGCTCCACGCGACCGCGCCAATCCTGGCGTCGGCGCTCTGGCGCATAAGGATTACAGTCACTTGACCGACATTTCGTTCGCCGACCTCGGGATTTCCGAGGCGCTCCGGCATGCCCTGCAGGCCGAAGACTATCTCACCCCGACCCCGATTCAGGCGCAGGCGATCCCCGTTCTGCTGGCGGGCAAGGACATCCTGGGCATCGCCCAGACCGGCACCGGCAAGACCGCGGCCTTCCTGCTGCCCATCCTCCAGCATCTCGCAGCCAACCGCGCCGCCCCGGCGCCGCGCGGCACCCGGGCGCTCGTCCTGGCGCCGACGCGCGAACTGGCGGCCCAGATCGGCGAGCGCGCCCGTGCCTACGGCCAGCGCCTCGGCCTGCGTCACGCCGTCGTCTTCGGCGGCGTCGGCATCCGGCCGCAGATCGCGGCGCTCGCCCGCGGCGTCGATCTGCTGATCGCCACGCCCGGCCGCCTGCTCGATCTCATCGGCCAGGGCCGCCTGCAGCTCGGCCAGGTCGGGCATCTCGTGCTCGACGAGGCCGACCGCATGCTCGACATGGGCTTCATCCGCGACGTCCGGAAGATCGTCGCGCTGCTGCCGAAGCAGCGGCAGTCGCTGCTCTTCTCCGCCACGATGCCGGAGGAGATCGCCCGTCTGGCCGCCGAGCTGCTGCGCTCGCCCGTTCGCGTCGAGGTTTCGCCGCCGACCCGCACCGCCGACCACATCGATCAGCGCGTGTTCTTGGTCGAGGCCGGCGCGAAGCGCGCCTTCCTAGTTAACCTGCTGGCCGATCCCGCTCTGGCGCGCGTGATGGTCTTCACCCGCACCAAGCACGGCGCCAACCGCGTCGCCGAGCAGCTGGCGAAGGCCGGCATCGCCGCCGAGGCGATCCACGGCAACAAGTCGCAGGGCGCGCGCGAGCGCGCTCTCGCGCAGTTCCGCGCCGGCAAGGCCCGCGTCCTCGTCGCCACCGACATCGCCGCCCGCGGCATCGACGTGACCGACGTCACCCACGTCATCAACTACGAGATCCCCAACATTCCCGAGAGCTACGTGCATCGAATCGGCCGCACCGCGCGCGCGGGCGCATCGGGCATCGCAATCTCCCTGTGCGATTCGAGCGAGCGCGCCTATCTGCGCGACATCGAGAAGCTGACCAACCGCCGGCTCACCGACGCAACGACGGAGCCGCTGGAGACGGCGGCGCCCGTCGCGCACAACGGCCGCCGGTCTCCGGCCCCATCGCGCCGGCGCCGCCGGTGGTCGCGGCCGCAGCATCAGCGCCGTCGCGCCGCCTGAAGCGGCGCAGTCGAGAAACCGACCAGGAGGATCCATGGCAAAGGAAGAGCTGCTGCAGTTTGACGGCGAGGTCGTCGACGTCCTGCCGGACGGACGCTATCGCGTCCGCCTCGAAAATGGCCACGACATCATCGCCTACACGGCCGGGCGGATGAAGAAGAACCGCATCCGCACCCTCGCGGGCGATAAGGTCACCATCGAGATGACGCCCTACGACCTCAGCAAGGGCCGCGTCATCTTCCGCTACAAGGACCAGCGCGCGGCGCCGGCCGCAGGGCCGGCCCGCCGCCCGCAGTATCGCCGCTGACTAGCGATGGATGCGGTCGTTGCCGCACCCGACTTGCGTGTAACGACGCACCGCCCGTCATGATCGCCACCCTCTGAGTTTCGAGAGGCTCGCTGCCAGGGGACGTGCCTCGAATCCAACCATGACATCCACGTGATCGTCATGGGACAGGAAGAGCAGGTTTCGCCCCGGCTTGGCGGTCACCAAGGCATCCCAACCGAGATCGAGCGCGAACTCGATCACGCGGCTCAGCTGCTCAGCGTCACCGCGCTCGATGAGATGGCCGGGAGCATCGTAGAGACGTCTTGCCTCCCCGAAACTCGCGCGCCATTGCCGATAGCTTCGCCATCGCGGATCGGACCGTTTGTGTTCCAGCCATCCATCGCCGGTCAGGCAAAATGAAAACAGGACGGCCGCTTCGGTGAAGGGGCCGGCCGCACGCGCGATGAGTCCGGCGGCGGAAGCATAGTCCGTCTCGCCGCTGGTGTAGTACATGACGACCCTGGGCCGACCAACACTGCCGAACTGGCGGCGCAGTTTGCGATCGAGGGTGTTGCTCTCGTCCGACGAAAGAAAACGCATGGGTTCGGCAACACCTACCCGATCCGCTTCTCGTAGTCACTTCGTACTTCGCGCCGCCGCCGTCAGCCTTACTTGAACATCGCGGTGTAGCGGCGCTGCATCTCCGCGGGCGTCACGTCCTCGATGTGATGCCCCAGCAGCCATTCGTGGCCGAAGGGGTCGCGCAGGCGGCAGCTGCGTTCGCCATAGAACTCGTCTTTCGGTGGTCTAAGCATCGTCGCCCCGGCCTCGCAAGCCTGACGCAGCATCTCGTCGGCGTTGGCGACATGCAGATGAATGGTGACGCTCGTGCCGCCGGTCCCCTGCGGCCCGCGAAAGCCGTATTCGGGAAATTCGTCGGCGAGCATCAGCGTCGCCGGCCCGAGCTTCAGTTCGGCGTGTCCGATGCGGCCGCTGGGTTCGGTCAGGCGGAACAGCTCCTCGGCGCCGAATGCGCGCTTGTAGAACGCGATCGCCGCCGCCGCATCGCGCACGCACAGATAGGGATACATCTCCTGGATCGCCGCGGTCTTTGCGGTGCCGTCGTTCGCGGTCTTTGCGGTGCCGTCGTTCATCGCCATGTCCTCCTCGCTCGTGATCGCCATAGCGGGAAGGATCGCAGAGGTCCGGGACCGCCGTCTTGGACGAATTTTCCCGGCGTGCGTTTAGGGTCTCGACGGCAATTGCCGTCGTGCAGCACTCACGACCCGTTGCCGCTCAGGCGCCTGATCGTATTCGCCGGCGGGCTCGAGCAGGAGCCCCACTTCATGTTCTGCCCGTATTCCATCTCGACGGCATAGAGGCACCGGCCGCCGCGGCTCGTGGCCGTCGAGTCGGCGCAAGCGGCGAGCAGAAGCAGGATGAATGGGGCTGCCAGCGAGACTCTCATGAATCACCTCGTTGTCTAATGGGGAGCAGGCGGGCGGCGTTCAAGTGTCCGCCACCCTCGCGTCATGTCACGCTGCGGGCGGCCGCGGATCGCCGCCGCCGGCAAACAGCCGCCGCCGCCGCAGGTGGAACGACAGCGCGCCGAGGAGGCAGATGCCGCCGCCGATGCTCACCGTCGCCGCGGCGCCGATGTGATGCGCGGCCGTGCCCGCGGCGAGGGCGCCGAACGGCGCCAGGCCGGCGAAGCACATCATGTAGCAGGCCATGACGCGGCCGCGCAGCCGGTCCGGCACCAGACTCTGCAGCAGCGTGTTCGAGGTCGCCGTCTCGGTGATCAGGCAGAACCCGACCAGGAGGAGTGCCGCCGCTGCCGACCACAACGACGGCGCCTGGGCGAACAGCACGAGTCCGAGCGCCAGCCCGCCGGTCGCCAGCGCCGGCAGGCGCTCCAGCCGCCTCACGTCCTTCTGCGCCGCCAGCCGCAGCGCGCCGGCGAGGGCACCGAGCCCGACCGCGCCCATCAGCAGCCCGTAGCCTTCCGGTCCCGCCTGCAGCAGGGTGGCGAACACCGGGAGCAGCACCGTGAACGGCATGCCGGCGAGGCTGACGAGCGCCACCAGCAGCAGGAGCGAGCGGAACGGCTCCGTCTTCGCCACGAAGGCGATGCCTTCGGAGACGCCCTGCGTTCCAGTCGGCGCGGTCGGTGCCGCCCGCAGCCGCAGGCGCATGTGCGCAAGTCCCATGAGCACGGCAAGAAAGCTCGCAGCGTTGATGAGGAAGCACCAGCCTTCGCCGACCAGTGCCACCAGCAGGCCGCCGACCGCCGGCCCGATCATGCGGGCGCTGTTGAACATGGTGGAGTTGAGGGCGATGGCATTGGGCAGGTCGTCCTTGCCCACCATCTCCACGACGAAGCTTTGCCGCGCCGGCATGTCGAACGAATTTACGATGCCCTGCAGGGTCGCCAGCACCAGGATGTGCCAGACCTCGATCGCGCCCGTGAGGGTCAGTCCCGCCAGCACGAAGGCCAGGCTCATGAGCGCGGCCTGGGTCATCATGATCAGGCGTCGCCGGTCCACGCGGTCGGCCAGCGTGCCGGCGAGCGGCGCCAGCAGCAGGATCGGCGCCTGGGTGGCGAAGTTCACCGCTCCCAGCAGCATGGCCGAGCCGGTCAGTTGATAGACCAGCCATGACTGCGCCACCGACTGGATCCACGTCCCCATCAGCGACAGCAGCTGTCCCGCGAAATAGAGCCGATAGTTGCGATGCTGAAAGGCGCGTCCGACATGCCGCAGCGGCGTCAGCCCGCGCCAGCCGCCGGTGCCGACCGGCGATGGCGCCGGATCGGGCGTCGGCCCGGCCGGAGCGGATGTCTCGACGTCGCGCATCGTCCTCACACGATTGGAACCGACTTTGGCCGCAATGCGGCGCGGCAGCGCTTTCGGCCGCATGGCTGCCATGCGCCTTGTCCCCATGCAAGGTCGCGTGCCGGACCTCGCGATCAACGTATTGATTTGCAAATGTTTTATTCGGACAAGGAAATGTCGCTGGCCTTTCCCCTTCGTTAACCAGGATCGGTAATGATTGTCGGTCGCCCGCGGCTTCCGATGTCGAGCCTGCCGGCGCAGCGTCCAGGGATGGCGTCTCGCACCCGATGACACAGGTCGATACCGTCTGGCTTCTCGTCTGCACGATCCTGGTCCTGCTGATGCAGGCCGGATTCGCCTGCCTCGAATGCGGCCTCGTGCGCGCCAAGAACAGCCTGCACGTCGCCGCCAAGAACCTGACGGACCTGCTGATCTCCAGCCTGCTGTTCTGGGCAGTTGGATTCGCCATGATGTTCGGCGTCAGCGCCGCCGGGCTCGTCGGCTTAAGCGATTTCGGCCTGTCGCTGTCGGATCCGACGACGGCCGCCTCGCTCGGCGCCTTCTTCTTCTTCCAGCTCGCCTTCTGCAGCACCGCCACGACGATCGTCTCCGGCGCCACCGCCGAGCGCATCACCTTCGCCGGCTACGCCGTGGTCTGCGTGTTCGTCAGCGGTCTCATCTATCCCCTGTTCGGCCACTGGGCCTGGGGCGGTGCGCGCGGTGCCGACAGCACCGGCTGGCTGCAGTCCCTGGGCTTCCTCGATTTCGCCGGGTCCACCGTGGTGCACAGCATCGGCGGCTGGGTCTCGCTCGCGGTCGTCATGATCCTCGGCCCCCGGCTCGGCCGTTTCGACGCCGGCGGCAAGGCGCATCCCGGCCACAACCCGGCGCTGTCGATCGTCGGCGCCATGCTGTTGTGGATCGGCTGGTTCGGCTTCAACGGCGGCAGCACTCTGGCCCTCACATCCGAGGTGCCGCAGATCCTCGTCAACACGCTGCTCGGCGGCGCTGCCGGCGGCCTCGCGGCGGTCTTCGTCAGCTGGTACAGCGATGGCCGGCCCGACCCGCTCAACGCCATGAACGGATCGCTCGCCGGCCTGGTCGCCATCACGGCATCGGCGAACATCGTCGGCCAGCCCAGCGCGATCCTGATCGGTGCCGTCGGCGGCATCGTGCAGTGGGCGCTGACGCGACTCCTCGAACGGCTGCGGATCGACGATACCGTCGGCGCCGTCCCCGTGCATCTGGGTGCCGGCATCTGGGGCACGCTCGCCGTCGCCATCCTCGGCAACAGCGCCGCCTTCGGCGGGCATGGCCGGCTGGCGCAGCTGGGCATCCAGCTTCTCGGCATCGGCACGGCCGCGGTGCTGGCCTTCGGTCTGGCCTACGGGCTCGGCCGGCTCGTCAATCGCTTCATGCCCCTGCGCGTCTCCGAGGAGGCCGAGCGCGAAGGCCTCAGTGCCGCCGAGCATGGCGTCGACGACGGCATGGGCCAGTTCCTGCGCGAGCTGGATCGGCAGCGCCAGACCGGCGATTTCTCCCAGGCGCTCGACGCCGACGCCCATTCCGAAGCCGGCCGCGTCGCCCAGCTCTATGAGCTCGTCCGGGCCCGCTTCAACGACGAGGTCGCCAGGCGCGAATCCGTCACGCAGCAGCTTCAGGAAAGCGAGCAGCGCTTCAAGACCCTGCTCGCCAACATTCCCGGCGTCTGCTACCGCTGCGCCGCCGATGCCGCCTACACCATGGAGTTCATCAGCGACGCGGTCGAAGATCTCACGGGCTATGCGGCGTCGGACTTCATCGCCAACCGCAAGCGAACCTTCGCCAGCATCATCCATCCGGATGACGAGGCGCAGGTCGGCCGGGCGGTGGACGAGGCGCTCGCCGCCAAACGCCCGTTCACGATCGAATACCGGATCCTGCACCGCGACGGCTCGGTGCGGTGGGTGCACGAGCGCGGCCGCGGCGTCTTCGCCGAGGACGGGTCGCTGCTGCATCTCGACGGCGCCATTTTCGATTCGACGGATCGCCACCGGCTCGAGGCCGAGCTGGCGGAGACGCACCAGATGGCGACCTTCGGCGTCATCGCCGCCACCGTCAGCCATGAGCTGCGCAACCCGCTCGGCGCCATCAGGACATCGTTGTCCTTCGTCCGCCAGACCGCCGGCGGGCAGAGCGACGGACTCGATCGCGCGATCGAGCGCATGGATCGCTGCGTCGACCGCTGCACCGGCATCATCGCCGACCTGCTCGAATACAGCGATCCGCCGGAATCTCGCCGCGTGCCGACCAACATCGACGACTGGCTGCAGGAGCGGCTCCGCGATCAGGCCAGGCGCCACGGCGTTCGGATCGAGGCCGATTTCGGCGCCGACGAGATGGTCGCGATCGATCCGGAGCGGTTCGCCCAGGTGATCGATCGCCTGATCGACAACGCCACCCAGGCCATGGACGGCCCCAACTGGACTCCGCCCGCGGACCATCCGCGCCTGGTGACGGTCGCGACCGAAGTTGCCGGACCGCATGTGCGTCTGGTCGTCGCCGATACCGGGCCTGGCATCGCCGCATGGGTGCTGCCGAAGATCTTCGATCCGCTGTTCACGACGCGCAGCTTCGGCGCCGGCCTCGGCCTGCCGATCACGCGCCGCATCGTCGAGCAGCATGGCGGCGCCATCGCCGTCGATTCGACGGAAGGGCACGGCACGACGGCGACAATCTGGTTGCCGCGGTCGGAAGCGGCTGGCCAGGATCAGTCGGACGATGAGGCCGTAGCCGCCTGAGTCGACTCTGCTTCGAAGCAGGAATTGAGTTCGTCGCCCGCCGCGCGAAGCCCTTGCGCATGCGCGTTTTGGCGCACGGCGCCTCAACAGAAGCGCTGGTTGCGGCCATGCCGCGCTGTGGCTCTGTGGTGAATCTTCCTTCTTCTGCGTGCGCGACCTAGGAATGCTCGCACAGCGCCGCCCACCTCACGTTTCCGCCTGCCCCTTCACCGTCGCCAGCATCACGCCGAGGATGACCAGGGCCGCGCCGGCCAGCTGCACGAGCGTCATCGCTTCGTCGAGGATCACGGCGCCGAGAACGATCGCCGATACCGGCCCCACGGCGCCGATCATCGCCACCTGGTTGGCGCCGATGCGGCGCAGCGCCTCGGCAGTCATGAATACGGGGATCACCGTGCACACGGCGGCGATGATGACGATCAACCCGTAGACCTGGTGCGGCAGGGCCAGCGCCGACAGCGGCCGCAGCAGCAGGAACTGCAGGATGGAGCACAGGCAGGCCGCGCTCACCGCCAGCGCGGCGAAGCGGATGGCGCCGATGCGCCGCGCCACTTCGGCGCCGATGACGAGATAGACCGCATAGGCGACGGCGCTGCCGAACACCAGCGCCGCGCCCGCCGCAAGGTCGACGTTCTCGCCGCCGACGGCCGCCGACAGCACCAGCGCCACGCCGGCGTAGGTGACGATCAGGGCGGCGATGTCGCGCCGGCGGATCGGCTTCTTGAAGAGGCCGGCCGAGAGCAGCACGACGATCGTCGGGTAGAGGAACAGCAGGAGCCGGCCGACGCCGGCGCTCACGTACTGCAGCCCGAGAAAATCCAGGGTGCTCGCCAAGTAGTAGCCGATGGCGCCGAGCCCGAACACCGCCAGCAATTCGCGGACGCTCAGCATCGACGCCCGGCCGCCGCGCGTCGACCACAGCGCCGCCGCCAGGAAGAACGGCAGCGCGAACATCATGCGCAACGCGATCAGCGTGACCGGATCGAGGACGTAGCCATAGGCCAGCTTGATCAGCACCGGCCGCAGGGAAAATGCGACCGTGCCGAACAGAGCGAGGGCGATGCCGATAAGCCGGTAGCGGCGGGAGGGCAAGGGCGGTGCCGTCAGATCCGATCGAGTGAGCGGTACGGCATGGAACGGCGTTTGGCAATGCAGCATGCACGCTCCGCGTCGCCTTCAACGCTGTCATGCATCGACGCCGTCCATCGGCCCCTATGCAATCCGAACGGATTCACGCATGATATCGCGCGTGTGCTTTATGCCGACGCGGTTGCCGCGCCGGCACCAAGGCGAGGGGGAGGGCGCTGCAATGGGTTGGGTGTCGCCGGCTGCCGCCGATCCGGTTGATCGGGCATGGACTCATCGCGGCCTGAAATGGCTGATCGCTCTCGGCGTTGCCGCTGCCGGGACCGTCGCCGGCGTCTTCTTCGACGCGACGGCCATGGCGCAGAGCCCGCCATCCGAGCAGTTCTGCACAAGATTCAGCGACTCCACCGCGATCGAGGTCGAGGCTACGTGTCCAGGTCCGATCACCACGGTCGATGAAGACATCTCCGGCAGCACGCAGCGGCAGATACAGCAAAGGCTGGAGCGTCTGCGCTGCGAAGGCAGCGATGACCCGGCCTGCGCCGGGGCGGGCGGCGCCAGCGAAGACAGCGTGTCCTATGAAGGGCTCGGGGTCTTCGTGTCGGGCGACTACCAGCACAAGGACAAGGAGCAGACCAACTTCGAGATGGGCTTCGAGTCCGACAGCTACGGACCGACGATTGGCGTCGACTATCAGCTCGGAACCAGTGGCGTCATCGGGGGCGCCTTCGATTTCAGCCACACCGACGGCGAGTTCGACAATGACTTCGGCGATTTCAACATCGATACGTTCACCGCGGTCTTCTATGGCTCCTATTACCCGACCGATCAGTCGTTCGTCGATGTTGCGCTCGGCTTCGGCCACAAGGACTATGAAACGGAACATGCCGATCCCGGCGGCACGGACAACGAGGTGGACAGCGACACGACCGGGTTCGAGTTCACGGCCGACGTCATCGGCGGCTACGATTTCAACTTCGGATCCGTGACCGTCGGTCCGCGCGTGGGTATCCACTACAAGCACACCGCCCTCGATGGCTTCAGCGAGACCGGCGCTGGGGCCGACCTGTTCACCTACAGGGACCAGGTCGAGGATTCGCTGACGGGGACGGTCGGCGTTCAGGCTTCGATGGCCTTCAGCACCGGTTTCGGCGTCGTCGTTCCGCAGGTCAATGCCGAGTATGTCCGCGAGTTCCTCGACGACCGCGAACGACACACCGTCATCGACGATGGCGGCAACGCCAGCACGTTCGTGACCGACCAGCCGGACCGCAACCACTTCAATCTCGGCGCCGGCGTCGTCGTCGTCCTGCCGGACGGCATCTCCCCCTTCCTCAACTACGAGGTCGAGGTCGCCAACTATCTGGAGGAGACGCACACGCTGACGGCCGGCGTGCGGCTGGGATTCTGACGTCCGTGCCTGCCCGCATCGCCGCGGCGAACCATTGACCTGACCGGTCTTTCCGCGGGACTCTCGCCCAGGTCCGTGCCAGGGAGGGGAGCCGGCTCCATGACTGCTGCAACCGCCACGACGACGGCCGCTGCCACCGCGAAGCCGCCCATCACCATGTTCGGTCCGGATTTCCCCTTCGCCTACGACGATTGGGTCCGGCATCCGGCGGGCCTCGGCCGCGTACCGGCGGAACGCCACGGCCACGAGGTGGCCATCATCGGTGCCGGCATCAGCGGCCTGCTGACGGCGTTCGAGCTGATGAAGCTCGGCCTCAAGCCGGTGGTCTACGAGCCCGGCCGGCTCGGTGGCCGCTTGCGCTCCCTGCCGTTCGAGGGCGCGGAGGGCGTGATCGCCGAGCTCGGCGCCATGCGCTTTCCCGTCTCTTCGACGACCTTCTACCGCTATCTCGGCCTCGCCGGGCTGGAGACCAAGCCGTTTCCCAATCCGCTGTCGCCGGCCACGCCCTCGACCGTCATCGATCTCGAAGGCGAGACGGTCTATGTCGAGAAGCCGGAGGATCTGCCGCCGATTTTCCGCGAGGTCGAGCAGGCCTGGAACGAGGCGCTGGAGCAGGGCGCCCAGTTCGCCGCCATGCAGCAGGCCATCCGCAACCGCGACGTCGCCGGCGTCAAGGCGATCTGGCATGCCCTGGTCCCGGTTCTCGACGAACGCACGTTCTATGGCTTCGTCGCCAAGTCCGACGCCTTCGCGCGACGCAGCTTCCGCCACCGCGAGATCTTCGGCCAGGTCGGCTTCGGCACCGGCGGCTGGGACACCGATTTCCCCAACTCCATGCTGGAAATCCTGCACGTCGTCTACACCGACCAGGATTCCAATCAGCGTCTCGTCGTCGGCGGCGTCGAGCAGCTGCCCCGCCGCCTGTGGAAGATGTCGCCGGACAACATGGTGCATTGGCCGAGCGGCACGACGCTCGATGCGCTCCATGGCGGCGGCCCGCGTCCCGGGGTCGCCCGGATCGCGCGGCGCGACGAGGACGGCCGCTTCCTCGTCACCGATCGCTGGGGCGACACGCGCAGCTACGATGCCGTCGTCGCCACCTGCCAGACCTGGCTGCTCTCCACCAACCTTGAGACGGAGGAACGCCTCTTCCCGCAGAAGACCTGGATGGCGATGGACCGCACGCACTACATGCAGTCCTCCAAGACCTTCGTCATGGTCGACCGCCCCTTCTGGAACGCCCGCGATCCCCGGACCGGCCGCTACGTCATGAGCCAGACGCTGACCGACCGCCTGACGCGCGGCACCTACCTCTTCGACAACGGCCCAGATAAGCCCGCCGTCATCTGCCTCTCCTACACCTGGATGGGCGACGCCCTGAAGGTGCTGCCGTTCGGCCCGGAGAAGCGCGTCAAGCTCATGCTCGCCGCGCTGCAGAAGGTCTATCCGAACCTCGACATCGCCCGCCACATCATCGGCGATCCCATCACCGTCTCCTGGGAGTCCGACCCCGATTCCCTCGGCGCCTTCAAGGGCAACCTCCCCGGCCACTACCGCTATCAGCGCCGCATGTTCTGCCACTTCAAGGAGCAGGACGCCCTGCCGCCGCACCAGCGCGGCATCTTCCTCGCCGGCGACGACATCTCCTGGACCGCCGCCTGGGTCGAAGGCGCCGTGCAGAGCGCCCTCAACGCCGTCTGGGGCGTCACCCGCCACCTCGGCGGCGAAAGCCCGAAGGACAACCCGGGCCCCGGCGACAAGTACGACGACATCCAACCGCTGGCGCTGCCGGACTGAGTCGGATTGCTATGCTCTGCCGGATTCCGCATACTGGTAGGACTGAGACAAAGAGACCAATCATATGTCGAACGTTAAGGAAATCGCTAAGCAGGTGATCGACCGGCTGCCGGACGATGCCGGCTGGACCGACATCATGTACGAATTATACGTCAAGCAGAAGATTGAGGCTGGCCTGGCTGCCGCTGCCGAGGGCCGGACTCTGGAGCACGATACGCTCAAACGACAACTGCTTGGCGATGCAAATCAGGTGGAGTGAGCCGGCGCGAGAAGACGTCCTCGCTCTGCGCGAGTACATCGACACGAGATTCCCCATTCTACGCACGGCGGTTCACTGAACGGATCGTCGAGTCGGTTGAAATGTTGCGAGATTTCCCGCGCATTGGAAGGCGCGTCCCCGAGGCCGATCGCGATGACGTCCGCGAACTGCTCTTTCACGCCTACCGGATCATCTATCTCGTCGAGACAGAGCGAGTGACGATCCTGACCGTCGTGCACGGTAGCCGCGATCTCGGCCGTCGAGCACCCTTGCCTTGGGAGATCACGTAGTCTCCAATCGCGAAGCGCGCTGCCCAGCCGCCAGCTCGCATCACTTCAATCGGAGATCCGACTCCATGCCCGCCTATCTCATCGCCGATGTCGAGGTCCATGACCCGGACGTCTATGCCGAATACCGCCGCCAGGTCCTGCCGCTGGTCCAGAAGCATGGCGGCCGCTTCATCGTCCGCGGCGGCGCACATGTGGTGCTGGAGGGCGCGTGGAAGCCGCAGCGCATCGTCGTCATCGAATTCCCCGACATGCCGACGCTCAGGGCCTGGTACGATTCACCCGAATACGCGAAACTGATCGCGCTCCGCCAGGGTGTCTCGCGCGGCTCGCTGGTCGCCGTCGCAGGCGCCTGACCGTCTCGTTCATTCACCGCAAGAAGGCCGAACCACATGACCGTCCGCCACGGCCGCGAATTCCTGAGCATACCCGGACCGACCACGGTGCCCGACGAGGTGCTCGGCGCCATGCACCGTGCCGCCGTCGACATCTATTCCGGCCCGCTGCTCGAGATCACCACGAGCTGCCTCGCCGATCTCCGTCGCGTGTTCAAGACGCAGGGCCAGACCTACATCTACGCCGCCAACGGCCACGGCGCCTGGGAAGCGGCCCTGGTCAACATCTTCTCCCGCGGCGACAAGGCCCTTATCCTCGAGAGCGGCCTCTTCGCCGCCGCCTGGGGCCGCTCGGCCGATGCCCTGGGCATACGGGCGGAAGTCCTTCCCGGCGATTGGCGCCGCGCCGTCGATCCGGTGGCGCTGGCGGCGCGGCTGCGCCAGGACAAGGCCGGCGAGATCAAGGCCGTCCTCACCGTCCAGGTCGATACCGCCTCGGGCGTCGTCAACGACATTCCCGCCATCCGCAAGGCCATCACCGGGGCCGGCCATCCGGCGCTGCTGATGGTCGACACCATCGCCTCGCTCGCCACCATGCCCTTCGACATGGATGGCTGGGGCGTCGACGTCGCCGTTACCGGCTCGCAGAAGGGCCTGATGATGCCGCCGGGCCTGAGCTTCATCGCCGCCAACGACAAGGCCAAGGCGGTGCATCAGCAGGCCGGCCTGCGCACGCCCTATTGGGACTGGACGGCGCGCGAGGGTCCGGAGCACTACCAGAAATATGCCGGCACGCCGCCGGAGCATCTGCTCTTCGGCCTGCGCCAGGCGCTGGACATGCTGCTGGCCGAGGGCCTTGACAATGCCATCGAGCGCCATCGCCTGCTGGCCGAAGCCGTGCGCCGCGCCGTCGCCGTGTGGAGCGAAGGCGGCGCGCTCGCGTTCAACATCCTGGCGCCCGCCGAGCGCGCCAACTCCGTGACCACCGTGGTCATGGCCAACGGCGATACGCCGCAGCGGCTGCTCGACTATTGCAACGACAAGTGCGGCGTCGTCGTCGGCGTCGGCATCGGCGCGCTCAACGGCAAGGCCTTCCGCATCGCCCATATGGGCCACGTCAACGCGCCGATGGTGCTCGGCACCCTGGGCGTCGTCGAAACCGGGCTGGTCGCGCTCGGCATCTCCCACGGCAAGGGCGGCGTCCAGACCGCCATCGACTGGCTCGGCCGCGCCGTGCCGCCGTGAGAGAGCTGCTAGCGTTCCAAGCAGGGTTCGCTCGAGGGGATTACATTCGAATCTGTCATCCCCGCGAAGGCGGGGATCCAGGGCAAGCGACGGAGCGGTTGCCCTGGATTCCCGCTTTCGCGGGAATGACGATGGTAGGTGTGTGCCGACCCTGGAAGCCCTGCTCAGCCAGGGGGTGGCCCGACGGTGCGGATGAACCGACGCGTCGCCGCGATCACCGCCTGTGGCTGATCCCGGTGCGGCGAGTGCCGGCAGTCCGCGAGCTTCAGAAGCTCGGCCTGCGGGACGAGCCGTTTGATGCCGTCGAGCTGCGCCATGGTGGCGTATTCGTCGTCGAGCCCCTGCACCGCCAGCAGCGGGCAGCGGATCGCCGGCAGCAGCGCCTCGATATTCCAGCCGCGAAACGCCGGATCGAGCCAGCGCTCGTGCCAGCCCGCGAACACGGCATCGGGATCGGGGTGATAGCGCGCCAGCCGCTGCCGCAGGTCGGTGGCCACATACGCGCCCTCGGCGGCGACGATGCCGGCGACGGTGACGTCCTCGACGAAGATGTGCGGCGCCAGCACCACGGCGCCGGCCGTCGCCCGCGGGAAGGCGGCGGCGTAGAGCAGCGCGATCGAGGCGCCGTCGCTGTGCCCGAACAGCCAGGGATGCGCATCGGCACCGGCGGCGCACAGGAAGGCCGGCAGCGCCTCTCGCGCCTCGCGCTCGAGAAAATCGGCCGGCAGTCCTTCGTCCGCCCGCCGCGGCGTCGAGCGGCCGAAGCCGTAGCGGGAATAGACGAGTCCCCGGCAACCGCAGGCATCGCACAGACGCTGCGGAAAGTCCCGCCACATCGCCACGCACCCCAGCCCTTCATGCAGAAAGACGATGAGCGGCGCATCGCGGCGGTCGCGATTCAGCCACACATGTTCCAGCCGAACGGGGCGGCCTTCGATCGACAGGTCGGCGAACTGCAGTTCCATGGGACACCAAGCCACACGCCCTCACCCTATCCCTCTCCCGCTTCGCGGTAGAGGGGACTGCATCGAGCGAACCGCGCAATCGAGTCCCCTCTCCCGCGGAGCGGGGAGAGGGATAGGGTGAGGGGCTGTGGCTCGGTGTCTAGCAGCTTTCTCTTCAGAATACGAAGAACCAGAGGCAAGGCACTTTCGTGCCTTCGTGGTGAACCCTTCTTCCTAGCCCAACACGCCGAACTGCCAGCCGAAGAACACCAGCATCGCCCCGACGATGGTCAGCAGCTGATGCCGCGTCGCCGCGCACAGCCCCACCGCGGCGA
>Ga0187893_10005427_pt1 | contig 22903 bp, 18 predicted proteins | sample MA1701074metaG_FD_139574 | JGI IMG/M metagenome (GOLD analysis project Ga0187893, IMG submission 139574) | White microbial mat communities from a basaltic lava cave in the Kipuka Kanohina Cave System on the Island of Hawaii, USA - MA170107-4 metaG ...
AAGGGTTCCCTGGCACAAAGTGGCGATGCTTGGGGTCGTGACAGTCCCAGAAGCCATGCTGAATGCGATCGAGCCCAATCTCAACAAACTGAAAATAATCCCAACTCGACTGTGCGAGGTAGTGACGAATCACCTGGAAATGCTTGCGACTCATGCCATAGATCTGCTCCAGGAGCCAACCCTTGTTGTCCGTTCGGAAATCTTTCACGTCTGTTGGATACTCTCCAACCAGCGAGGTAATTTCTGTTTTGACCGTAAGTGGAAAGGTGTACTCGTTGCGATGTGTGTCGGGCGTCAGAAAGCATCCCACGCAAATGCCACTGACGCGACGGGGCGGATAGGAAGGCGGGACGCCGATGATGTGGGCTTGCTTGCCTGCAGCGGCAACCACGTCCCAAAGGGCCGTGGCGCGAATCGAGTTGGCAGTGACGAAGCCGAGACGATCGTAGGAATAATCCTGCCGGTTGCGAAATCCATAGACGCCCAGCGACCCGGGATCTTGACTGGTCGAAAGACACATCCAGGCCGGCACCGTAATCGGTGGAATGACGCTCTCCAGCCGGCCGTAGCAGCCGGAGCTCATCAAGCGTCGAAAGTTGTGAAGTTGGTCGTCTCCAAACAGGAGCTCCGGCGCGGCGCAATCGAGGCCGATGATGAGGATTTTCATTGAATGTTACTCAGGCATTCGCCAAGGACGAAGAAACATCAAGCGCCTTGCGCTTCAAAAATCAAACCGTGACACGCAGCAGCTTGCTACCCACGAACCCCAAAACACACGTAAACACGAAGAAGAGAACCAACCAGTGAGTCTCCCAACCGAACAGCCCGAACGAGCGGTCGGGATAATTCACCTCCACCCACTCGACCAAGCCACCTTGCGGCAATGACGCTTCGCCGGGATGAGCCCACTGGTTCCAGAATCCAGCGGTTACCAGACGTGGTGCAACGCGCTCCCAACCGCCGTTGGCGACCACGATCGTCTTCTGCACTACGCTTCCCGCACCCCTCAGGCTCAATAGGTATCGCCCCGTCTGGCTTGGGCGAACAACCCAGCTGATTTCGCTCTCCTGTGGAACTCGCAGTGAAGGTGTCTCGATCGCCAAACCTGCGGTTGCTTCCAGCGAGATATCATCGAAAGCCTGTCGAGCAGATTCCAGAATCTTGATCCTGACCAAAGCAGCTTGCCCACGACGCAACGGCGTGTGTCCAAACCACGCGTCCAGATGAACCATCAACACCACTAGTGGAGGCAACATAAGGAGTGTCGGCTTCAGGCTGTGCTTCAGATATCTCAGATTACAGGCCAGCATGCCCGCCAATGCGGCAAGGACAATAGAGGGCGAATCTTTGAAGAGACGCACCTCCAGCAAGCGAGCCTGCATGTTATTCTTTGCCTGCTGCAGCTTCGTCGTATTGGTAGTCCACCGAAAAACCTCCAGGAAGATGAACGTGGTCGCGAGACTGACGGCCAGCAACGCCCAAAACGGATCGACCCGCTTTAACGGCCCGAAGAGCCAGTCTAGGCAGTGAATGATGACGGATTGGAGAGTGAACACGATTGGATTCGACTCTCTCCCTTGCCGAAGGCGCATAAGGGGGAGACTAAGAAGGGGTTTCCCTTGGATGAATAAACACGTTCGAAGCGTTCTTCCGGCTTTTGTGCTGGGCGTTGCTGCGCACGTTGTGTATCACGTAGGACGCCTCACTCGATATAACCCAAGCCCTGTAGTCGTCGGGCGATTTCCTCCTGGTCTTTCTCAGACTCCTCCTGCTTGGACTTCAGCTCTCGTTCCAACACATGCACAATGAATTCTTCAACCGAGCTATACCCTGCGTCTTGTGCATGCTGTTTGCACCGTTTGAGCAAATCAGCATCGATTTTGACGGATGAACCAAACATGATGATCACCTCCATCTTGCGCAGCTGTGAAAAATCTCCTGCGAAAATCGTCCTCGTGCTCGGCTTGTACCTTCCAAAAAACCGAGGACGAGAACGAGGACGAGGACGAACATTTTCATCCCAAGGTAGCGCTCCTTTGAAAATGGTGTGGTCCTCTCCCTGCCCAGAAGAGGTTTGTGGGTTGCAGCCCCAAAACTCCCCTCAAGTCCCCCCTTGTGAAAAAGGGGGGACGCTATTTTCATCGAACATGGTGCTAACTTGGCATGAAAACCTATGAAAACCGCTTGGTGATCGTGGGAGGCGCTGTCCCAGCGGCGACCCGGACGGCCCAATCACCGGGAGAAATCGCCGTGCAGAGCGCGCCTCCCACATTTTCATAGGTCGTGACGACAAAGAATTCAGATGAGAACGCCAGAACCCGCGATGGGTTCTAGGATCCTTGGCGTCGCCTCACCGCGTCGTTAATACGCTGCTCCCTTTCATATTGTCAGGTTTTGCAATCCCGAACTCGGCCACCACTGTCGGAGCAATGTCGAGCAGGGAAGGTTTGGCCGCTACCACTTTTCGATTGGAGAGAACCACCCCGGGTACCCAATCGGCGGCGATCAGGTGGTCGCCACTCCACTTTTCCATGTTGTCACGAAGGATTTCCCGGGGGAACTTGCCTAGAGCGGTTTCCCACGAAGCGCGATAACCTCTGTTATAACCTACCACCAGATCCGGAACTCCTCCGGCAGCCGCGCCTGGGTAAACATCAGCTCCTCGGTCGACGCGCGTCACAACCGGTTCGCCATTCTTGGGGTCGCGCAAAGCCAGCAGCCGGGTTGTCAACTCGTCGAGCAGGCGCTGCTGCTCCGCACCGGGCGTAACAATGCCCTCCTTTTCACGACCCTGCAAATTCAAATAGAGAAGATTGAAGCCTGTGGCATAGGCTCGAGTGTTTTTCCAATCGACATTTTGCAACATTTCACCTTCCGAGAAATCCAGCAAAGACACGTAACCTTGCGATCGCAGCCAGGAGTTGAGATGAAAAGCTCGATAGAAAGGCGCAAAACCATGATCGGAGAGAACGATCAGCGTTGTCTGCTTATCCACTTTGGCCAGTAGTGTTGCCAGCGCGCCATCCATTTCCCGGTAAGCGTCTTCGATGACACTTGCGTAACGGTCGTCCGGCTCGTGAGCTGGATGTTGCGGGTCAAAGCTCCTCCAAAACGTGTGACTCAGTTGATCTACGGTGCCGAAATAAAGAAACAGAAGGCCTTCCTGGAAACGCTCGATGTGATACTCCAGCATCTTCAGCTCTTCCTCCAAAACAAAACGAGCCTGCTGGAGAAACTCCCCGTCGTCGAGGACAGTCGAGGTGAGAGCTTTGGTGTCTTGAGGAATGCCTTGGGTGTAGAACATGCCGAGGTGATCCTGCAGTTCAGCCGAATAACCGCCGGGAGTCGAGATGGGCAGGGCCGGTGAAGCCGGATCGATGTTGATGGGGCTGGCATAGAGCTTGAAATGGGGGCGCACTTCCTTGAGATAGAACCGACAGATGCCCCGCACGCGTGCTACAAACGGAGCGAGTTCAAAGCTGACCCGCACCCAATCGCTCCATTGTTTCTCGGCAAGCTGGACCTGTTGGCCGTCCACATCAATTCGGACAACCGGATGGCTGGCATCCACAAACACCCTGAAATCGAGCGTGGACGTTGGAGCTTCTTTCCTGAAATCATTCCTCGGCCCAACCAACTTGGCACGCACCGTCTGCTGATCCACGCGCACTGGAAAGACCGTACCGCCCGAGGCCCCCTCGTACTGTTCCGGCACGTCGGTATAAAACGCAAAGGTTCCGTATGTGCCCTGCAGATCGGGTGTTCCCATCCCTGAAAGCTGCACGGCCGAACTTTTTACCGGTGGGAAGTTGGCGGGAATTCGGACCATGGTAGCCGGGATTCCCCGGTCTTGGAGAATCTCCCAAAACGCCTTCCCCTGGCGCAAGAGCGTGACCTTGCCTGCCGAAAGCGGAAAGATCCAGTCGCCAAGATGGATAACCCGTTTGGCTGGCTCAGCCTTCGATGTCGAGAAGTAGAGCTGCATCGTAGCCGGATCTCGATGGATGAAGTCATAAATTTCGTGCCGGCCCGGATCCATGCCCGTAATGAACGTTGACCAGGCAACCGGGCTTTGCGGAGGCGTCGTGGTGGCCAGTCGCTTGAAATCGCCCTCCGTTTGGAGACGTTTGAAATGCGGCATCTTCCCTTCATCCATGAGACGCTCGAGAATGACAGGGTCCATTCCATCAATACCCAGGATGATCATCTTGCGGGCGGAGTTCGGACCGGAGGCCGACTTCCAGTGACAGCTCGTTAGAAGAGCCATGCAGAGGCAAACGCAGATGGAAGAGCAGGTGAAGTGAGAACGCATCCTATTGGCTATCACAAAATACAGTGACGATGGTCTTCGTGCCTCGAAGAACTCAAGAGAGTCCGGGTTCCCCTCGCCCCAACGAGGCAGGGGTCAGGGGTGAGGGGGCAAAAGACAGCTGGATGTTTTGCTAGTCTTCTAAGACCCTCATTCAGAGCCGGGTTTCGCGAGTTGATCGGCAGGGTATACCCCTCACCCCCAGCCCCTCTCCCTCGTTGGGGCGAGGGGAGCCGATTCTAGCGACTGTGGAAGCGCGGACGTCTTGTCCGCAAAAAGCCGCGCGGGGTGCCCATTTGGAGTGTGGCAGCTTGCTGCCGCTTCTTTTATCGTGCTTGCGCACTCCAAGAGCGCAACCGTATTCATGGAATCGTGTACTAAGCCTGCAATCGGCCGATGAGCGGCTTTCCTCGCATGTGTCCTGGAACGGCCACGCCGAAAAGATCGAGCACCGTCGGAGCGATGTCGGTGATCCTGGGTGAATCAACCTGAATCTTACGATTGGCAAACAACACGCCTGGAACCAGACGGGGCGCGACACAGTGATCGCCGCTCCAATGCCGCGTGTTGTCTTCGAACACGGTGTCGGTCACCCTGCCCATGGTACAGCCCCAGGAGTTGCGATAGCCGTGGTTGTACCCCACCAATAGGTCCGGTGCATCGTCCACGTAGGGCCCGTGGAAGCTTTGGGCGGTGTCAGTCACTTCCAGAATCGCCGTTTCACCAGTGGCCTCGTCCTTGAGGCCGGTCAGCCGAGAGATCAGTTCCTTTCTGAGCTGCCGCAGTTCTTCACCCGGTTTGACCACGCCGTGCGATTCACGCCCTTTCCGATTGATGAAAACTCCCGTTAAGCCGAGCGCAAAAGCTTTGGTTGCGTTCCAATCCACATCTTCGAACCAGTCGCCGCCGGCCGATTTTCCAGGCAGCAACTTCAGATAGCCTTCTCTGAAGAACCAGCTATTCAGATTCACTCCGCGTTTGAATTGGGTGAAGCCATGATCGGACATCACAAGGACGACGCTTTGGTCGTCCACTTTGTCCATCACTTTCCCCACCAGCTGATCCATGCGACCGTAGAGATCTTCGATCACGCCCCGATATCTCTCAAACTCCTTGCCCCGATTGGCGGGGTGAGTCTCGTCGAGACACCTGAAGAACATGTGTTGAATGCGATCGGGGGTGTCAAACACGCACGTGGTCAATCCGCGCGGTGTTCTCTCGATGGCGCTTAGAAACATCTTCTCGCGTTCGTCATAGAACAGCCAGGCCTGCTTCAGAAAGGCTTCTTCATCGAGCACACCCTCGTTCAGGGCCCAGGTGTCTTCCGCCAGCCCGAGCGTACCATAGAGCCCGTTCAGCTTCGCGAGGTAGACGGAGTAGATCGCAGGATGCGAGATCGGAAGCGCAGGACGCTCGGGATCCAGGTGGAGGGGAGAAACATACAGCTCACACTGGGGTTCCGTTCGAATCAAATGGAATCGGCAGATTCCGTAGATGTTCGGCGACGGCCCGGTGGAAAACGCGACACGCACCCAGGGAGAATACTCGCCGGACGAAAGTTCGAGTCGCTGCCCTTGAATCGCAAGCGTTGCTCCACTCCCGTTCGTTTGGAGCGTGAACGGAATCGTGAGTGCTTTTCGCTGCTTATGCCACGGGCTGTCGGGCCCTTCCAGAAGGCCCTCGAAGCGGTTTCCCTTTCCCTTCAAGCGGTGCCGGACGCCTCCAGTCATGGCCTTCAAGGGGTTCTCATCGGTTGTGAAATAGGAGAAGGTTCCTTGCGAACCTTTCAGGTCCGGTGTACACATGCCGGACAAGAGAACGCCGCCGAATTTCTCCGGGGGAAAGGTGATGGGCACGCGCAGGACCGAGCTGAAAATTCCACTTGCACCCAGAACACTCCAGAACGCCTGGCTCTTCCGCTTCAGTTTCAGCAGCGGCTTTGAGAGCGGAAACTGGAACTGGCCGAGCGACAAGACACGGGAGGCTTTCTGAATGTCCACCGAAGAGAGCACTGGAGCATAAGTACATGGATCACGCGTCAGGAAGTCAAAAATATTGTGAAAGGAAGCGTCGACTCCCGTTGCAAATGAGGACCAGGCCACCGGTGAGATGGAAGGATAGCTTGTTGCCAATGGAGCAAACGACCCTTGTTGCTTCAGGCGCTGCAGGTTTGGCAGCTTGCCAGCCTGCATAAACTGCGCTGCCAGTTTGGGATCAAACCCGTCGAGGCCGACAATTACTATGCGCTTGACGCGAGCCTTCCTGGAACCGCGAGCCCTTCGTCCCATCACAACGTGGAAGAGAAATCGGACTGGCCAGAAGAGCAGGTAAATTCCTGCGAGGAAAAGAGCGAAGAACAGGGCTAGAAAGGAAGAGACGAAAACGAACCCTGCGCCCGGACCAATGTAAGCCTGGAGGGATGCTGGCCAAATCAGGAAGAAAGCAGCCAGACAGCTCGCGCGACTCAGGAACCTCATGGAGTTCTGCCTGATGCCTTCGCGGTGAAGAGATCTCTCAGCAACTGTTGATTGGGGCAAAGCTCTGGACGTCGCTTGATCAAAGATGCTCCATTCTCTCGGGTTTCCTCGGGGTTGCAGTGTCGCACCGATGAATTGCGTGCCTACGCTGTTGACCCGGAGCGCCGAGAACCCCACAGGATTCTGACACTGTAGCGCTTGAATTGACGGTCCGATGTCAGGATTGGCAGCGACTCGCACTGAGCCTGGGCGATAAGCAGTCGATCAAAAGGATCTTGGTGGTGGTCAGGAAGGCTATACACATGGAGCGCGTGAGAGTGCTCGATTGCAAGCGGTAGCATCCCCTCCAGGTGGAGCCGGCTCGGCACATACGTCCCCGGCTCCTCCGGCAGGACGAGTTTCCCCAACCGGCACTTGATCGAGATTTCCCAAGAACTGGCGGCCGAAAAATAGATTGCGTGTTCACGGCTCGCGATCATCTCAAGGGCCTTCGGATTGAGCCGCTCGGGTTCCAAAAGCCACCACAACCAGCACTCGGTATCGATCAAAAACTTCACCGCTCAAAAGTCTCCAGGAGCTCGTCCGGCAAGGGAGCATTGAAATCCCGAGCAATCTTTCCTAAGGCTCGGTCTCGTCCCGGGATTCGTTTCTTGCGAGGTTTCTCGAACGGTACAAGCTTCGCGAGGGGCTTTCCTGCCTTGGAGATGATGACCTCCTCTCCAGACATGACGCGGTTCAGCAGTCGGGAAAGATGAGTTTTTGCTTCGTGAATGTTGACTTGCATACAACCACACTAGACTAAGTAGTTAGCTAAGTCAACCGTGTGAAAGAGCCTCAGCCCCGGCAATCACAACTTGCCGCCCAGCTCGGCAATTGCGACTTTCACCTTGGGAATATACTGCGCGTGCTCTTTCAGCCGTGCTCGCTCCAGGAATTTCTTGTAGTAGTCGATGGCGATCTGCGACTGTCCGGCTTGCTGAGCCAGCAGACCCAAGTTCAAATAGGGCTCTGTCAACTCCGGATCATTTTCAACGGCTTTCTCGAAATAGCCGCGGGCGGTGTTGCCTTGTCCGCGCTGAATCTCGAGAATGCCATAAACATTGTAGGCCTGAGCATGCTTTGGGTTCTGAGCGAGGATCGCTTTCAGAGTTCGCTCGACGTCAGGCGGGCGGCCCATCTGAAGATAAAGTGTTGCCAGATTCGAAAGATTCTGAAGATTGCTCAGGTTCATCTCCGCCGCGGTTTCCATCGCATTGGCCGCGGCGGGCAGTTCGCCCAGACGCACCAGAATCTCTCCCAATTCGGCGTGGGTCTCGTCGGTGTCCGCTTTGTTCTGAATGGCCTGCTGGTACACCGGCATTGCCTTGCGAAACTGGCGCAACCGTTGATAACAGGCCCCGAGATCCTTGTAGATCAAGGGATTGGTCGCGTCGTCCTTCAAGATCCCTTCAAGCAATGGAACCGCGGCGGCGAAGCGGTCGTGATTCATATGGTCTGAAACTCTCTCCAGCACCGCGAGGACGTGAGCCCGGTCCTTTGGATCCGCACCGGACATATCAATTCGCAACTCGCGCCGCGCTCCGGCGCTGGCATAGCCCAGGGACTGAAGCTGGCGCATCGTGTCGTCGTTCACCGGGCTGCGCGCCAGTTTGCCCAGGCTCTCACGAGGGCCAGCCACTTCCCAGACGTGCTTGTCCAGCTCAACGGCCCTGACTTTCTGGCCCTCATTCACGCTGTGCGCTTCGGCAGGGTCTTCGGGCAAATGGTAAAGCTCCGGCTTGGGGGCAGCCACATACTTCCATTCGTCGGTGCGAACGGCTCGCAGTTCTGCCCAGCCAAGAGCGGTCTTAGGATACAGCGTTTCCATGTAAGCGAGGTTGGCCGGCAACGATCTGCTTTCGATCGTTGCCGTTAGCAGGCTGAGTCCCTGGACTTGGTTGCCTGGCGAGAGGGCAAGATAATCGACGATGGTCGGCATGACATCGATGGAACGCACCTGTCGGCTAATCACCTTGCCTGCGGGCAGGCCTGGCCCGGCCACGATCAAGGGAATGTGCATGGTGGAGTCGTAAAGGAAGACACCATGCGTGAATTCGCCATGATCGCCAAGACTCTCGCCATGGTCAGCCATCAACACAACCAGCGTGCGTTCAGCGAACCCCCTTGTGGCCAGGCCTTTCAGAAGCTCTCCCACCTGGTGATCCACGTAGGCGATCTCACCGCTGTACTTGTCTTTCTGAAAACGGCTGCCAAAGGGTTCGGGTGGATCGTAAGGGAAGTGCGGGTCGTAGTAATGCGTCCAGAGAAAAAAGTTCTTGGCGGTCGCCCTGCTGTTGCCTGGCTTCGCTTGCTGATCTAGCCAGTCCAAAGCTCGCCGTGTTACCGCTTCACCGCGCAGCTCAGCCACCACGCCGGGCAGCAGCTTGGCGTCCCTCTTTTCGTTCAGATTATCGCCGTAGTGATTGAAGCCCCGATGCAGTCCAAAGTGGCGGTTCAGCACTGCCGCACCAACGAAGGCTGCGGTCTCGAAGCCGGCATCGTTTGTTACCGTAGCCAGGGTAGGGACCGAGCCATCGAGAACAAAGCCGCCATTGTCGCGCAGTTTGTGGACCTGGGGATACGCGCCGGTCAGAATAGAAGCGTGCGATGGCGTAGTGAGAGGAACCTGGGCAACTGCTTGTGCAAAACGCACTCCGCGAGCAGCGAGCCCATCGATGTTCGGTGTGGACACCTTTCTGCCGCCATAGCAGGAAAGATGGTCAGCTCGCAACGTGTCCAGCGTAATGAGCAGGACGTTGACATCGCGGGGCGCTGGTTGCTTGGACGCCGGAGCGGGGGCGGGCTTGGAGCAGGCCGTCAAGAAAGCGACCCAAAGGAAAAACGGACTGAAGTATCTCACCGAGTTATGCTCTCACCGACGTTGCAAAATCTCTTTGCGGCGCTGAACGAGAATCACAAAGTTCTAAGCCGAATTGACAGGATCTCGATGCGGATATGCCCTCTCTATCAGAGTGCTGGGCAAAAGTAGCGAGCAACCCCATACTGCCGGAGCCGAAAAGAGACAACCGCCAAGTACTCACAGAGCACCCAGAGCTGGCGTGATGAGCCCTTTCGTAGAAGCCGGACATCTCGATCTGAGTTCCCCGATCTGAGATTCCCAGATTCCAAGAGACAGCCCAGATTTCTTCGCGTTCTTGGCGGTTCAAACAAATGCAACCTTGCCCCGAATCTTGACCTCCGCAGGCGAAGCAAGTTCCCATGGAACGTGACGGAAGCGACAATGTTCAGATCTCCAGAAAGATTTCCGGCAGGATTGCGCGTACCGAACCGCGAAAGTCACGTGTATTGCGTGTGACGATGTAGTTGGCCTGGCATTCTTCTGCTGCCGCGAGAGTCAGCGCATCTTCGAAATCGGCGAGAGGGCTGATCAAGGCGCGTCGGATTTCGGAGTCTGTAACTGCCGCCACGCTAAGTCCGGACAGGAGTGATTCAAGAACGCGTCTGACATCTTTTGCTGTCTTTGTCTTGCCCACAATGCAGGCAATTGTAGGAATGGCATGCGCCGACACCAAACCCAGGAGCCGAGGGCTTGACGCCCTGCTCAAAGCCAGCGCAGAACCGTGGTAGAAGGGCACACGTTCCAAAACAACATCCAGAATCACGTTGGTGTCGAACAGGATCCGCATCAGCGGTGTTTCCTCTCCAGCTCGTCATTCCGCTTCTGCCGAATCTGGCCGTCCGTCAGACGGCGGTTCGTTGTTTTTCCAATGGATAAGTTCCGAACCCAAGGACTGATTTCGTCGTTCCTCGAAACCGACCCGCTCGCCAGAGTTTCAAAGAAACCGGCCATCGCCTCAGACAGCGAGACATTCCGGGCCCGCGCCCACTTCTTGGCTTTTTCGATCAATCCGGAATCCATGCGCAGAGTCAATTTGGTCTGCATGCGATCCTCCGCTGACGTATTAATGCAGAGCCAATATACGTCTCGGTGGGCGGAATTGTCAACGAATCCTCAATAATCCGTGTCGCGTCTTACGGCAATGTGCCTCTATCCTTCATTCCTGCGAAAGCGGGAATGAAGGATCTGTTCGCAGCGGACCTGAAGACCACCGCGACTCGATTCCGAAAGCCGTTCCGGATGACGCACGGCTTTCCGCTTCCATTTGAAGTTCTTCCTGGGTTTAGGTGATTCAAGCTCCGCAGGCTGCGACGTAGCTTGCAATTCCGCGAGGTTGGATCTATAAATAGGTCTGTATTCAGATTTCTTTAAGGAGCTCTTATGAAGTCACTGTTGATTGCTGAGAACATTCTGCCGTTGGGAGAGTTTAAGAGCCAGGCATCCCGCGTGTTGCGCGAGATGAAGGCTTCGCGACGCCCTGTAGTGATTACGCAGAACGGCAGGCCGGCAGCGGTGCTTGTTGCTCCAGAGGAGTTTGACCGGCTCCAAGAACAGGCTTGCTTTATCAGGGCCGTTCAGCGCGGCCTTGTGGAGTCCGAAGCTGGGCAAGTGATTACCGACCGGCAAGTGGACAGGCGGCTCGACGAAGAATTTGGGCCGTTGAAAAGAAAATGAAAGTCGCGTGGACCCGGGGAGCGCTTCAGGACTTGACTGACATCGGTCGCTTCGTCGCAAGCGACGACCCTTCCGCGGCACGAAGGCTTACCGGCCGCCTCAAGACACGAGCCAACCGAGCCGCGCGCTTTCCCCACGCTGGCCAGGTCGTGCCCGAATTTGAAAGAGAGGACATCCGGGAGTTTGTCGAGGGGAACTACCGAATCGTCTATCGCGTCCTAGGAAGGCAGATTCACATCTTGACAGTCTCTGAAGGACATCGTCAGATGCCCCGCGAGGGTGCAGGGCTGTTTGAACGCCTCTCCCCATGAAACAGGGAAACCTGCCGAGTTCCCCTCTCTCACGCCACTAGCAACACAACCTTGACCTCTGATATGAAACCACTCCGTCATTCCCGCGTAAACGGGAAGCTCCCGTGCTGGCTGGATTCCCGCTCTGCCTTTGCATGCGCTGGGTGGCGCATACATCGTGCTTTTTGCGATGCGTGTGTACTGTACGCACGAGGGTGACGAGGAGGACGTTGGCATCCCGGGGCGCTGGTTGCTTCGATGCTGGAGGGGAAATGGGTTTCGAGCAGGAGGTGAGAAACAAAAGGAAATGAGTAATGGGGCTTCCGGCAGAAAGTCGCAGCCAGTTAGCAGCGCCCAATGAGATACAACAAGCAAGTGACTGTTCGTAAGACAATTTGATTTTTTCACATCCCGAACCGAATCGAAGGGGAAACGGTGCGTCATGATGCGCGACCTACCCCACGGGCACAGGTAGGGTGCGGTCCGCTTTTGAACGCTCGATCATTATTCCCCGCAGCCGGAAATGGTGCTACGGCATAGTAGTAAAGTAGGGTACATTCCGCTTGCCGAACACACCGAAGAAGCACGAGCCATGCCACAGTACTGGCGAAAATTTATTCCGGGTGCCTGTTATTTCTTTACCGAAGCGACCTTACCGTAGGTGTCCTTGGTTCTGCCTGGATCTCGCGTGAAATGCACTGCGTGCGGCGATCGTGAAGGTGCGTCGGCATCATCCGTTCATGATCGAAGCCTGGGTATTGCTGCCAGATCACCTTCACTGTCTCTGGACATTGCCACAATCGGATTCTGACTATCACGACGAAGGCGTGGAGAACGCTCCGCATGGCAGCGCCGATTCTGGGAACATACCCATTCGAGACGAAGCCGATTTCCGGATTCATTGTGATTACCTACATTTCAATCCGGTCAAACACGGCTTGTGCGCCGCACCCAAACTCTGGCCTTATTCGTCGTTTCACCGGTTTGTCAGAGAAGGACGATGCGACCTCGAGTGGGGAACTTAGGAACCCCCCAGGAATTGAGAGGGTCTCGGGAGAGTAGCGCAGCCCAAAGTAGGGTGCGTTCCGCTTCTGAACGCACCATCGCCCCTTCCGGACTCGGAAAGAGTGCGAGGGTCATGTGGCCCCTGCTGGGTGCGTTCCGTTTTTGAACAGACCCTCGTTAATTCGCGGGAGCAGGAAACGGTGCGTCGAAATGCGCGACGCACCCTACGGATGGCTGCGTGCAAAAAAAGCCCTGGAAGAGAATTTCTTCCGGGGCTGAGATCTGTTCAACTGGCTTTGACTTGATCAAAAGGTTATTCGCGCTCCGATCTGCATGGTACGGGGGTTTCCAGCTTTGAAGAAGACCTTGCCGAAGTTCACATCATTCACATCCGTAAGCGGATTTGCGATCCCGATTCGATTGAAGAAGTTGAGGGCATCGATTCGGATCTCGAAGTTCATTCCTTCACGGAAAGGCAAGTCGGTCTTCTTAATCAGCGAGAAGTCCTCCCCGAATCGCGAGAAGCCCCGAATATTGGGCAGGAAGCGAGGAGCATTGCCCAAGTGAAGCGGGACCCGGTTACTGGTCAATGGCGGGTTCTTGAAAGCCGCCGGATTGAGGTATTGCGTTCCACTGGCCGGATTAGGATCGGTAATAGAATCAGCAACCTTTTGCTGATCTGCCGGGAGCGCTACGTCAGGCCGAAGATAGGGGTTGAAGAGGGCCTGATTGTCAAAATTCGTGGCAGTCAAAGAGAGAGGCGCCCCGCTCTGGTAACGGTGAATCATACTCATCGACCAGCCTCCGAGAACATAGTTTCCAACACCCGACCGCAAGAATTTACCTTGCTTGCCGAATGGGAAATCGTAGATCCAACTGACCTTGAGATCGTGCGGAGTGTGATAGGCGGTGACTCCATAGTCGGCAGCGATATTGTAAATATCCTGAGCGTTGTAAGTATAGTCGCCAGGACCCGAGGTGTCGGTGGTCGCAAGAGACTTGGACCACGTATAAGCCGTCAGGAAACTGAGCCCGTGACTGCTCCGTTTGGTGAATGTCAACTGCATGGAGTGATAAGTGGAGTAGCCATTGTTGGTTCGATGCGTCCTAACTGCTTGGTACTGAGGAAAGGGTCGGAGAGCCTGGGCTACGGTTGCAGTGTTAGGGAAACTTGGGTATGGCTTTGCGATTTCCGGATGCAGGCTAATGGGCTCCAGCAGAGTGTTACCCAGAGAGAGGTACTTCGGATCTACTTGGTTCAAGCCGCTCCGACCGTCTGCTCCGATATACTTTACGTCGTTGAGACGAGTTCCTTTGTTGCCAACGTAGTTAGCCTCGATGCGAGTTTGCCAAGGCAGCTCGTACTGAATGCCGAAGTTCCAGTTCTGCACATAAGGCAATCTTTGAACTTCAGGTAAATAGTAAGGAATGTTGGTACCGTTAAGCAACGTTGGGTCGGTGTTGGGTAGACTTCGAGTGAAGGTTGGGTAAGGAGTATCCCAGCTGTAACTGGGATCCTGCTGGAAGCGACCCGTTCGCAGGATGATGGGGTTCGTGCCGTTGAAACCCTCCGTATAGGGCCACTGGAAACCGTCCCCGATGGGAGGACTGTAGTTGATTCCATACCCGCCACGAATCACGGTCTTCTGACCGGCCGCATAGGCAAAGCCAAACCTAGGAGCAAACTGCTTGTAGTAGGTTTTTGCAAAGTTGTTGTATCCCGTGCGACCTGGACCTTCCCCTAACACCACAAAAGCACCCTTAAAGCCGTCTGCGCCTGGGTTCGGCATATTGGGATCGAGTCCTGACATCCGATTGGCTGCCTCGCTGATCGGTTGAGGAATATCCCAGCGGAATCCCAAGTTGAGAGTCAGGTTGGAGCTTACTTTCCAGTCGTCCTGAAAATAGAAGGCCGTGGTGCGCGAACGTTCGCCCGCGCTCAGGCGAGGAATGGTTAATGTCGTGCTACGAACGGCGCCCACCATGAAACTGGCAAAGCTGAATCCAGTTTGATCTACAAAACCCGGCTGCGATGTGTTCTCGCTATGGAAGCTGTAAACTGGAGGAGTGAACACTGCGTTGTTGTTCAAATAGTAACGCCGATGCTCGCCACCCATTCGAAAGCTGTGGTTGCCCCTCAACCAGGTGAAATCGTCCTGGATGATGGTGCTGCCGTTTGGAGCGTTGCCGGTTCCTTGGTGTCCCCAGCGGGTCAGCGAACTTCCGAGAGTTACGTTATTCCCCCCCATGTCCGCCCGGAGGAAAGAGCCGTTACCGACATCGCCGGTGAGACCCAGTTCGCTCTTCCAGTCGGTCCCGTCCAGGTAGTCGTTGAACGAATTCGACACGTTCTTGTTGCGGAAGCGATTGTAACCAAAAGCAAAGTGGTTCAACTTGGTAGCACTGATGGTCCAATCCTCAGAAAAACGGACGATCCAGCCTGGTGTGGACTGAATCTTGTCGCCATTCGCTGCTGGACCGGGAATGGGACCTGGAATTCCAGGATACGGGGCGTTGCCGCCAAATCGCAGGCGGTACCGGTCATTGCTGACGTAGGTGCCGCTAACCTTGTGTTGATCATTCAGGATATGGTCAATCTTGATGCTAATGTTGTCGATGTTCAAAACCGGGCAGCAGGAAGCGATTCTAGGATTGTTGCGCAACAGTTGATTCAAAGCAGGATCGGGCTGCTGGAACTTGAGAACGTTCTGCGTCACCCGGCTCCACACACTTTGCGGAATGATGTTTCCGGGGAATGGGTCACGGACCCAGGTCCCATTCGGGAGCTGTCTGGAAGTTGCCGGGTCATAGATCTGTCCAAAACGCACGTCACGCCCCAGAGCATCCTGGCCAAGTAATGTTCCTGACCGGGGGTCGCCAGTGAATGACGGAAGGAACAACTCGGAAAAATCACCCTTCTTGAAGCGAGAGGCAGCCAAGTTGTCGAAATTGCTCGTCCGCTGATCGGCGTTGCGATTCCCTTCATAGGAGAAAAAGAAGTGGGTCTTGTTCTTGATGATGGGCCCACCGATGGTCGCCCCAAAGTTGTTGAGGACGCTGGCCGACTTGGGGAGACCGAGGCGATTGTTGTTCCAACTGTTGGCGTTCAGCTTCTTATTCTGATCGAACCAGAACGCACTCCCGTGAAAATCGTTAGACCCTGTTTTCATCCCGAAGTTCGTAAGGGCCGTCTGCGTGTTCCCATATTGCGAAGAAAGAGCCCCGGTCTGCAACTTCATCTCGCTGACGGCATCAATCGTTGGAGTGAATTCGTTGCTGCTGCCGCCATTCAGATCGAAGCGGCCGATCGAGATACCGTCGATCAAGATCTCGTGACTATAGGCCTGACCGCCGTTGATGGTTCCTTCAAATTCTCCCCCTGACGTTCCGGGCATGGACCGAAACACGAAGGATTGAAGCTGGCGCGTGCCGTCACCCACAAGGATAGGCCAGGTGTGAAACTCCTTCTCGTTCGCGTTGACACCGATTTCTGCAGTTGACGCTTCCAAAAGAGGAGCCTCGGCCGATACGGTGACCGTGTCAGTGACCTCACCAACCTCTAAAGAGAAGTCAAGAGTTACGGTCTGCGTTAATAGCACGACGACGTTGTCTCGGACCGCTGTCTTAAATCCCTTGAGAGCAGCAGTGACCTGATATGTGCCCGGTTCAAGGTAAGGCGCACGGTAGATACCCGTTGAAGTCGTCGTAGCCTTGACTTCCTCGCCCGTGGCTTTGTTGGTAATCACCACGTCTGCCCCGGGAACCAGAGCCCCGGTGGCATCTTTAACGACGCCTGTGAGTGTGCCACGACCGCTCTGCGCGAGCAGTGGCGGCACAACGGCGACTAGCAGCACCAGCATCAGGACAATTAAAGTGGTTTTCATCACATTCATTGTTGTGAAACTCCTTTCTATTCCTGACTGTTCTAATTCCAGACCCCAATTGAAAAACGTATAGCGACTGACATCCTGTTGGAAATCTTTGAAGAATGGCCCTGACAGACAACGGACAATTTGGAATAAGGAACCAAAGGCAGATTTGTTGCCAATTCTGCGCCTGAAATGGAGAAACCGACCAGTGAACCAAAGCTTTTTTTATCATTAATATGCGTGATTTTGTACGATGAGTAAACGTATTGGTCACGGTCGATTGAATCAAGGCTATCCGAAAAACTGTATCCAGCTTCCGATATTTCGATCCGAGAGTGATTTTGTGAGAGCAATTACGGTGGATCTACATAAAGAACTCATCGAGCAAGATCATCTTCCTCGGTTCCATCTTCACAAAGATGGAGTAAGTTTCAGCTCTTCCGCGCTGAGCGATCGGGATCTTCAAATCGCTGCGCAGCGTAATGCTCTTCTCCTTACCGCTGAAGTAGGGCTTGCCGCTGGTGTCGAACCGGGGGAACACGAAAAGGCCGAAAGGATTTTTCTCGGTGGGAGACTCGTATCGCAAAACGTGAATGGGTTCCTTGGAGGCGGAACTCGTCAAGGACGTATTCGCCTGGAAATCGTTGATCGTCGCCCGGCGGAAGTAGCTCTGAATATCATGAATTGCGGAAAGACCGGGCTGCCGGGAAGCGTATTGAACCTGAAGCAGAATCTCCTTGCCGACAGGCTCGTTTATGAACTGTTCAGCTTGAGCCGTCACCCCTGGCGACTCAAGCAGCAACATTCTGGCGCGGGCCATTCGAATCGGCTTCGCCGTAAGGAGAACGAATTGGAAGATAAGTCGAGACTCACGCTCTCCACTTTGCGGCTCAAAACCTGCGTTGGCTTCTCCTTCCGTGGTCGTGCTAGGGCCGGCGGAGATGTTTGCTGCCGGCCTATAGAAGTTGGTATGGACGTACTGGAGGGCCTACGGGGATTTGGTGAGCATCCGCTCGGAATCTTTCTGCGACCACGCAGTGTACTCAGCCTTTTCCCAGAAATCTGCAGCCCAGCAAATCCCTCCTGAGAACGATTGCAATGATCAGCTTCCTCATCGCACACCTCTGAGTTTGCGACAGGTGCGGGAGCCAACAGCCAGTCAATCTCGGGTCGCTCTCCTTGACCCCAGAACCAACTTTCGGGTTGTACGCCGAACGAAGGGGTCACGCCTAGCACTTTAGAATATTGCGGGATTTTCTGCCCAATGCAGCTTGTTTGCAAAGAAATAAGGCCTCGAAAGCTAACGTTTTCGAGGCCCTTAGAGCAAATCAGAAAAATGGACTACTCAGCTAGAACGTGAACCGAGCTCCAACTTGAATTCTCCGTCCAGCACCGTATTTCCCGAAGATGCGACCAAACGAGGCAGGATCGCCGGCGTCGGTATTCGGGTCGTTGATGCCGGTTCGGTTGAAAATATTGGTAACGTCCATTCGAATTTCAAACAACGCGCCCTCTCGGAACCCGAGATCCGTCCGTTTTAATAGCGAGAAGTCCTCGCTCCAGGTTGCAAAGCCCCGTAATCCATCCACGAACCTGCCGGCGTTGCCAAAGCGCGTGGGGAGTGCACCGCTCGCCGTAGATGGTGGGGGTCCAAAAGCGGCCGGATTCAGATAGGGAGTACCTCGATCGATGTCTGGATCGGAGGGCTTGCTACCAATGACCCACTGATCTTTCGGCAGCTTGATATCGGCATAGAAGCCATTGTTAAAAAGACCGGAGGTGTCGAAGACATCGGCGCCAACGTGCAACGGCACTCCCGAAGTGTACCGTTGGATGCCGCTCATGGTCCAACCACCGATGACGCGGCTAAGAACTCCCGTCTTGGCCCAACGATGCTGGGGTCCGAAAGGAAACTCATAGATCCAGGTCAGCTTCAGATCATGCGGCCGATGAAAGGTGGTGACGCCAAAGTCGGCCTTCAGGTTGTAGAAATCTTGTCCGTAGCCTCCGGTGTAGGTGGCGCCGCCAATGGCCGAATCTGAGTCCGATCGAGATCTGGACCAGGTATAGGCCGCCAAATAGCTCAGATCGCCAGTGCGCCGGCTCGCCGTCATCTGCAAGGAATGGTAATCCCCGCGGCCAATGTTGGTGCGGTGCGTGGATATCGCCTGATATTGAGGGAACGGCCGCAAGGCCTGTCCTACCGAGCCTTCGAAGCTTGGATAAGGCTTCCTGATCTCCGGGTGATCGGCAATGTCGTCCAGCAACGCGTCACCCAACGAAAGATACTTTGAGTCCACCTGGTTCAGGGAGCTATTGTATTGAGTGTTCAACCTCTTCGATTTGTTTCCAATATAGTTGGCTTCCAGCTTTGTCTTCCAAGGTAACTCCATTTGCACACCGATATTCCAGTTTTGAACCATCGGGAATTTTTTCGTTTCTGGAAGATAGTAGCCAATATCCTGGCCGTTCAGCAGTGTCGGATCGGGATCCGGTAGGATCGCGGTAAACGGTGGATAAGTTCCATCCCAGCGATAAGACGCATCTTCTCGGAATCTTCCAGTGCGCTGAACGATCGGGTTCGATCCATCAAAACCGGTGTAGTAAGGGAAGTTGAAGCCGTCCTGAAGATTGGGAGCGTAGTTGATTCCATATCCACCTCGGATCACCAGTTTCTCACTTGCGGCGTAAGCGAACCCAAGACGCGGTCCTACTTCGCCGTAGTAGGTGTTGGTGAAACTGGTTGTGCCGGTGCGGCCCGGACCATCGCCGAGCATGACGAACGCCCCTGGGAAACCGTCAGCTCCTGGGTTAGGCTTTGTCGGGTCGAGTCCCGCTAGGCGGTTGGCTGCTTCCTTGTAGGGCTGCGGAATGTCCCACCGCGCACCTAAGTTAAATGTGAGTTTCGATGTGACCTTCCAGTCATCCTGAAAATAAAAAGCACTGGTCCGCGCTCGCGTTCCCGGCGTGAGATTGACGATACCTACCGTTGCGCTCCGCACTTCTCCGAGAAGGAAGCTGGCATAGGCAAAGCCGGTTTGATTGAAAAAACTACCCGGAATTGCCGTGTTTTCTTGGTGGAAGGCATAGGTGCCCGAGCCGGTGACGGAGCGATAGTTCAAATAGTAGCGGCGATGCTCACCACCAATCTTGAAACTGTGCTTGCCCTTAATCCAAGTGAAGTCATCTTGAACGATGGTGCTTCCATTCGGTTCGCTGCCTGTTCCAGCCCCTCCGTATTGACGATAGCCGCCGGAGAAAATTGCTCCCCCCACCTGTCCAAACGTGGCGACAGGGAAGGTTGCACCCGTAACGCCCTTGAGACCAAGCTCGGTTGCCCAATTCGTTCCTGAAAGAAATGCGTTGTTTTGGTTATTGTTCCGAAAACGGTTGTAGCCGAATCCAAAGTGGTTCAACTTGTTGGCGCTAATGGTCCAGTCTTCTGCAAATCTGAATATCCATCCTGGCGTCGCTTGAAGACGGTCGTTGGCTGCGGCTGGACCCGGAATCGGAATGCCGGGATAACGGTCGCCGTTGTAGGCGTATCGGTAGCGATCATTCGAGGTGTAGGAGCCAGAGACCTTGTGGCTGGTATTGAGAACGTGATCAATCTTGAGGCCCCAGTTGTCGATGTTGAGAACAGGCTGACCTGCGGCATTCCGAGGATTGTTGCTCCTGAACAAATCAAACCGCGGCCCCGGCAGCGTATGCTTGAGCACATTCCGACTGACGTTGCTGAAGCGGGCTTGGGGAATGATGTTCCCAGGAAAAGGATCGCGAATCCACGTGCCGTTTGCCAATTGTTGCGAGGTGGCGGGATCATAGATCTGGCCGAAAACAATCGGGCGGCCCAGAGCATCGGTACCCACCGGCGTTCCCGATCTCGGATCTAAAGTAAACGCGGGATTGAGCAACCGAGAGAAATCCCCTTGCTTGAACGCATCGATGGGCAGTGAGTCCCGTCCACTGCCTACCGTATAGTCCTTGAGGCGATTCCCCTCGTAAGAGAAGAAGAAGTGAGTCTTGTCCTTGATGACTGGACCTCCTACCGTCGCGCCAAAGTTATGCAGCAGCGGACGCGCAGCCGGCCGGTCAACAGCGTTTGGAGACCAGTTTAGGGCGTTCAGGCCCGCGTTCTGATGAAGCCAGAACGCGCCGCCGTGAAAATCGTTCGTGCCTGATTTGAGCCCGAAGTTCACCAAAGCCGTTTGGGTGTTGCCAAACTGAGAAGAGAGCGCCCCAGTCTGAAGCTTGAACTCACTTACTGCATCTAACGTAGGCGTGAACTCGTTATTGTTCCCGCCGTTGAGATCGAAACGGCCAATCGAAATTCCGTCAATTAGGATCTCGTGACTGTAGCCCTGCCCTCCGTTCACGCTACCTAGGAAGGCGCCCCCCTGTGTTCCAGGGAGGCTGCTGAAGATGAAGGTTTGGAGTTGGCGCGTTCCGTCATCGATCTGGATGGGCCACGTTCGGACTTCCTTTTCGGTCGTATTCGTACCGATTTCAGAGGAGCCGGACTCCAACAGAGGCGCTTCGGCCGAGACCGTGATCTGTTCAGTGATTTCACCGGTCTCAAGCGTGAAGTCGAGGTTGACGGTTTGCGTAACTAGGACCTGAACATTGTCGCGGATGGCCGTCTTGAATCCCTTAAGCTCGGCCGAGACCTTGTACGTCCCAGGCGGAAGATAAGGTGCCCGGTAGACACCCGCTTCAGAGGTCACGGACTTTGTCTCTACTCCCGTGGCCTTGTCCAGAATGATAATCTGTGCACCTGGAACCACCGCGCCGCTGGAGTCATGGACCGTACCGGTGATAGTGCCGCGTGTGCCTTGGGCGATCGTCAACGCAGAGAAGATGAGCAAGTAGATAACACTGCTCATTACTTGGAACGCACCAAGCCTCTTCATAACTTGAGCTCCTTTTGAGTGATAGACGGTAGACAACACTTCAGGGGTCGAAAAGTTGGGGAGTAAGTCTTAACAACGAAATACGAAAGTAAAAGCAAGCGCGCCTCCAAAGATTTAGCGCAAGGAGTTTCACCATCAAGTGATTGATATAACAATTACCCATCGGATGATGGGGAGGAGCTGTCCCAACAACAGTCTACGAAAACTTAGATTTTTGATACGCTATTTCGAAATCGCAAGGATACTCGCTAGTTCTCTCGAAAAAACTGCATCGGGTCTCTGCCATGCTGAACAGATAGACTGCACAGAGGTTGCTCAAAGGGTTTCGAATCTCTTGCCTCGGCAACGAGATCGTATCGGTTTGGTTACATTCGCTCGATTCGAGTCTCTATGAGGCGAGAATCTAGTACAGCCTATGACAGCCAGTCAATTTCTTCTTTCGTTTTATTTTTGTTCGGCAGTGTAACTTTCCATTTGTTGCGATTGCGTTTCAGTAACGAGTCCGCCCCAACCTGTCGCGTGGAGAGGGCCATCCGTTCGTGCTCATCCCAGCGAGGACCAAGAGGATCTCTCTGCCACCCTAACCACCCATGATTGGTCTTCACGAGGATTTATCTGTCTTGAAACGGGTTGACCCGCTTAACCCTGTCTGCTAGATTACCGGTTTCGTTTCAGGCTGAAGTGACTGTCAGGGCGGTCTTCAGTCGAGTTGTTTGGAGAATATGGAACAAGTCAGCATTACGCTTCCGGACGGGAGCACGAAGTCGTATGAATCGGGTGTCACTCCTTTAGAGGTTGCCAATTCGATTGGAAAACGGCTGGCAGAGGCCGCAATTGTTGCGAAAGTGGACGGTCAACTGACCGATCTTTCGCGGCCTATCGAGAAAGATTCTTCGCTTGCGATTCTGACGGACAGGAACCAGGAGGCGCTTGAGGTTTACCGTCACAGTTCGGCCCACCTGCTGGCCTTGGCGGTGACAACGCTTTTCCCGGAAACCCAGCTGGGCATCGGGCCTCCAGTTGAGAACGGTTTCTACTACGACTTCCACCGCAAGAACCCCTTCACGACAGAAGACCTGGAAAAGATCGAACAGAAGATGCTGGAGTTCGTCCGCCAGGATCTGCCTTTCAGCCGATCCATCCATGAGAAGAGCGAAGGACTCGAATGGTTTCGCAAGCAAGGCGCTGAGCTGAAGTGCGAGCTCATCCAGGAAAAGGCCGACAAGCAGTTTTCCTGTTACACCGTCGGCACGTTGGTGGACTTCTGTCTCGGGCCGCACGTCCCTTCAACCGGAAAGATCAAGGCGGTCAAGCTGCTGTCGATCGCGGGCGCCTATTGGAAAGGCGACGAGCACAACAAGCAGCTTCAGCGCATCTACGGCACAGCCTTCTTCTCCAAGAAGGAACTGGACGATTACCTGAAACAGTTGGAGGAGGCCAAGAAACGCGATCATCGGCGCATCGGGAAGG
>Ga0187893_10005428_pt1 | contig 22903 bp, 24 predicted proteins | sample MA1701074metaG_FD_139574 | JGI IMG/M metagenome (GOLD analysis project Ga0187893, IMG submission 139574) | White microbial mat communities from a basaltic lava cave in the Kipuka Kanohina Cave System on the Island of Hawaii, USA - MA170107-4 metaG ...
CAATGGACGTCGCCCTGCCGGTGGCTCGCATCCGTCCGTCCTCCTCGCCCTCCCGGGTCAATGGATGAACGGACGGTAGCAAGCGCGGTCAGGTCAAGTCACGCAGGCCCACCGAAAGGATACGTTATTCCTCGATGGTCGCGTCCGAGAACTCCTCGGGCTCGTTGGCCTCGGCCTGCTCTTGGGCGAGGATTTCCGCCTGCTGCTGGGCACTCAGCAGTTGCCGAAACGTGGCGTACTGCCTGGGGCTGCCCACGTAGACGCATTTGCAGAGATCGGGCTCCGCGTAGGCGTAGATAGTCGCCCCGGTCTTCCGCTTCCACGGGACGACCTTATACGGAGTCAGCGTGTTCAGTTTCGCCTGCCGCGCCGGCGTATCGGCCTGGAGGACCTTGAAGCCGGCCTGCCTCAACAAGCTCGTCGTCTCGGGGGCTCGGTCGCGTCGGATTGCGGTGCATCCGCCCAGCGCGGTCGCCATCACCACCGCGGCCAGGGCCATCCTCGTGAGCGATGAGCGGTCCATGGGGTCCCACCTTCTCGGGCCGACCGTGGTTGGGCGTCGCATGGTGCCACTACTCTACTCCCGTCAGCTGGCAGTGGCGTCGAGGTGAGTCCTCTGACCCTCGGGCGCTCGGGTTTGCTAGAGTGGGCGCCCGGACATGTTGCCGAGCGTTGCGCCATTGGCATCCCTCTTTGACTGGGGTGGGAGGCGACGAGCGATGAGTGGGCTGAGCGAGTTCTTCTGGATCTTCATTATCATCACGGCTCTGCAACCGATCCTCAAGCAGAAGCTCCTCGACGCCAGCCGCCTGCGTCTCATCACCCGCTTCGAGAAGCAACGGGGGAGCCGGACCATCGCCCTCGTCCACCGGCAGGAGACCATGGCCTTCCTCGGGTTTCCCATCATGAAGTACATCGACGTCAACGACTCCGAGGAAGTTCTGCGGGCCATCAAGCTGACCGACGGCAGTGTCCCCATCGATCTGATCGTTCACACTCCGGGCGGGCTGGTGCTGGCGGCCGCCCAGATCGCCAATGCCCTCAAGCGACACCCCGGTAAGGTCACCGTTTTCGTCCCCCACTACGCCATGTCGGGCGGGACGCTGATCGCCCTCGCTGCCGACGAGATCGTGATGGATCCCAACGCCGTCCTCGGCCCCGTCGATCCGCAGCTCGGCCAGTCGCCAGCCGCCTCGATCATGACCGTCCTCGAGCGCAAGAACGTGAACGATATCGACGACCAGACCCTCATCTTGGCCGATGTGGCCCGCAAAGCCCTCGTGCAAGTGGAAGCGACCGTGCGCGACCTTCTAGCCGAACGAATGCCGGCCGGGGAGGCGGCGGCTCTGGCCAATAAGCTCGCGTCGGGGACCTGGACGCACGACTACGCGATCACCAGCGAGGCCGCCAAGTCGCTTGGCCTCCCCGTGACCACGGACATGCCGCCGGAGGTCTACGATTTCATGCGGCTGTTCGCGCAGCCGACGCGGACGCGACCGTCGGTCGAATACGTGCCCGTACCTCATCGGAGCAACCCGCCCGGCGGCGGCACCTGACCTACGCCCGGGAGGGCGGTGGCACCTGCTCCGATGCCCCCAGAAGAGCAAGGAGCCCGGAAGCGGCTGGCGCGATCGATCCGAGCCAACCCCCACGCGAGGTCGCGCTCTCGTCTATCCCTTGACGGCGATCACGGTTTTGGCGCAGTCTCGATGCGAGAGATCCAGGGATCGATGCGCCCCATCGTCGCGATTTGGTCACGGCAGGCCCTGGGCCCTGAGGGTGGGTACCGCGCGATGGGGGGGGGCGCTGAGCGATGACCCCCTCCGATCTGCCCGTCCCCAGTGTGTTCGCGCCGGTGTCCACTCCGGCCTTCCTCATTCGCGATCTGTCCTGGCTGATGCTCGCCGTGAGCGCCGCCATCTTCGCGGTGGTCGCCTACCTGCTTGTCCACGCCCTCGTCCGCTTCCGGGCGCGGCGAGGGGAGGACGACCGCGAGCCGCCCCAGGTCTATGGCAGCAATTCCATCGAGGTCGCCTGGATCGTGGTTCCCCTGCTCATCGTGGTCGTCCTCTTCCTGGCCACCGCCCGCACCGTTTTCGAGATCGAGCGAGCGGCGGCGGCCGGGGGGGCGACCCTTCGGGTGACGGTGGTCGGCCACCAGTGGTGGTGGGAGTTTCGCTACCCGGACCTCGGTATCGTCACCGCCAACGAGCTCCATATTCCTCTGAGTGATCCGGCGGAGCGCCGGCTCACCGTCCTGCGGCTGGAGGCGGTGGACGTGATCCATAGCTTCTGGATCCCCCAGCTCAACGGCAAGACGGACGTGATCCCCAACCACCCCAACACCATGTGGGTCGAGCCCTTGCGGGCTGGCGCGTATTATGGCCAGTGCGCGGAGTACTGCGGTACGCAGCACGCCAACATGCAGATCCGGGTCTTCGTGCATCCCAAGGCCGAATTCGATCGGTGGGTCGCCGCCCAGCAGGCCCGTGCCTCGGAATCGCCGGCAGTGGCTGCCGGCCGGGCCGTCTTCCTGGGCACCGCCTGCGTGAGTTGCCACAGAGTCCGGGGGACCGCCGCCGACGGGACCTTCGGACCGGACCTGACCCATCTGATGAGTCGGACGACGATCGGGGCGGGGGTGGCCCGGAACACCGAGGAGAACCTGCGCCGATGGATCAGGGACCCGGCCCAGTTGAAGCCGGGTGCCCTCATGCCCGCCATGAACCTGACCGATGACCAGATCGCCGCCGTCGTCGGCTACCTGTTGACCCTCAAGTGAGCGGGTGAGGAGGGGCATGTCCACCGTCGACGTGGCGCTGAGACCGCGGGAGGAGGCTGAAGCGCGCCTACCCCTGGTGGTGGTGCTCCACGAGTGGCTGATCACCGTGGACCACAAGCGGATCGGGATCATGTACGTCCTCCTGGGCCTGGTGTTCTTCGTGGTGGCCGGCCTCGAGGCGTCCCTGATGCGCTGGCAGCTCGCCGTACCCGACAACACCGTGGTGGGCCCGGACACCTTCAACCGACTGTTCACCATGCATGGCACCACCATGGTCTTCTTCGTGGGGATGCCCATGATGTTCGGGGTGGCCAACTATCTGGTCCCCCTCATGATCGGGGCGCGTGACGTGGCGTTCCCCCGCCTCAACGCCTTCAGCTTCTGGCTCTCGTGCTTCGGCGGATTGCTCCTCTACTTCAGCTTCATCGGTGGCCCGGGGCTTTACGGGGCCGGTTCGGCCCCCGCCGTGGGCTGGTTCGCCTACGCGCCCCTCACCCAGCGTCCCTTCACGCCGGGCACGAGCACCGACTACTGGATCTTGGCCCTCCTCGTGAGCGGCTTTGGAAGCGTGGCCGGCGCGATCAATCTGGTGACGACCGTCTTCACCATGCGCTGCCCGGGCATGAGGCTTGGAAAGATGCCGCTCTTCGTGTGGCTGGTCCTGATGGCCATGGTGGAGATCCTGTACGCACTCCCCGTGCTGACGGCCGGGCAGATCATGCTGCTCTTCGACCGCTACCTGGGGGCGCACTTCTTCGACACCCTGGCGGGTGGGTCGGCCGTCCTCTGGCAGCACTTCTTCTGGTTCTTCGGACATCCGGAGGTCTACATCCTCGTCCTGCCCGTGTACGGCATCGCCTCCGAGATCATCCCCGTCTTTTCGCGCAAGGTCATGTTCGGCTACCCGATGATGGTGGCGGCCACCCTGGCCATCGGCTTCATCGGCGGCAGCGTGTGGGCGCACCACATGTTCTCGGTCGGTCTGGGGGCGCCCGTCAACACCCTGTTCGCGGCCACCACCATGGCCATCGCCGTCCCCACCGGCATCAAGATCTTCAACTGGCTGGCCACCATGTGGGGCGGTCGCATCGCGTTCGCCACTCCCATGCTCTTTTCGGTCGCCTTCATCTTCCAGTTCCTGGTGGCGGGCCTGACCGGCATCATGCTGGCGGTGGTGCCATTCACCTGGCAGATGACCGACACCTACTTCGTGGTGGCCCACTTCCACTACACCTTGATCGGCGGCTTCGTCTTCCTGATGTTCGCGGGGATCTATTACTGGTTTCCCAAGGTCACCGGGCGGATGCTCGACGAACGGCTGGGGCGCTGGCATTTCTGGATCTTTCTGATCGGCTTCAACATGACCATGGGCATCCTGCACTTCGCCGGCTTGCTGGGGATGCCCCGGCGGATCTACACCTACCAGTCTGGACACGGCTGGGACACCATCAACCTCATCGCCTCGCTGGGCGTGGTGCCCCAGATCCTCGGGGTGCTCATCTTCGTCGTCAACATCATCGTCTCCCTGCGGCGCGGCGCGCGGGCGGGAGACGATCCGTGGGATGCGTGGACGCTCGAGTGGATGACCACCTCACCCCCGCCCGAGTACAACTTCGAGACGATTCCCGTGGTGCGGAGCCGTCGCCCCCTCTGGGATCTCAAGCACCCCACCGACCCTGACTGGAGGCACGAATGAGCGGGGCGTCGGCGGCCGCCACCTGGCGATTGCCCTCGCGCGGACGGGCCGGGATGGTCGCCCTTCTCGTGATGGAATCGGCCTTTCTCGGTACCTTCGTGGTGGCCTACCTCTTTTACATTGGCAAGAGCGCGAGTGGGCCCACGCCCGGGCAAGTGCTCGAGTTCCCGCTTCTCGGCACCGTGTGCCTGCTGGCAAGCAGCCTCACCGTGGCCCTGGCCGTGCGCTCCCTGCGCGGGGGGCGGATCACCCTCTTCGCTATCTGGCTGCTGGCGACGATCGTGCTCGGCGCCGAGTTCCTCACCGGCACCGCCCTCGAGTGGTACGGGCTCATCGTGCGGCAGGGGCTGACCATCGGGACCAACCTGTTCGGGACGACCTTCTATTCACTGGTGGGCTTCCACGCCGGACACGTCACCCTCGGTCTGCTCCTGCTGATCCTGGTGTGGATCTTCACCGTGTTCGGGGCGGTGCGAGCCGAGCATGCCGAGCGGGTGGAGCTCCTCTCCTGGTACTGGCACTTCGTGGACGCGGTGTGGGTGGTGGTCCTGACCGCCGTCTACGTCGTGAGTCGCTGACGCGATGCGACCCAGCGATCCGCCTCCCGAACCCGTCCAGTCGGTTGACCTCCCCGCGCCGACGGCGTGGCCGTTCGTGACGGCGCTGGGGGTCGCCTTTGGCTTCGCCGGGGTGGTGACCCATGCCGCCGTCAGCGCGGTCGGGATCGTCCTTGCCCTCATTGGATTCGTGGGATGGATGCGCGAGCTGTTTCCCCGCGAGCGCATCGTGACCATTCCGCTCCGCACGCCTGCGTTGCGCGCGCGACCGGCGACGACGAGCCGCCGCTCGATCGAGCACCTGCGGCTCGGGGAAGGCGCACACCGGGTGCGACTGCCGGTGGCGATCCGGCCGTATTCAGCCGGGGTCAAGGCCGGACTCGCGGGCGGAGTGGCCATGGCGGTGGTCGCGCTGCTCTTCGGGATCATCGTCCAGGGCAGCCTCTGGTATCCGATCAACCTCCTGGCGGCGGCCGGGATGCCCTCGCTGGCCGCGGCCGATCTGCAGCAGCTTCGGGCGTTCAATGCGGCCGCCCTGGCGGTGGGCCTCATCGTGCACATCATTCTCTCCATCCTGGTGGGCCTCTTGTACGCGGTGATCCTCCCCACCTTGCCGCGCAATCCAATCCTCTGGGCTGGCTTCGTGGCCCCCCTGCTGTGGACCGCCCTGGTATGGTCGACCCTCGGCCTCGTGAATCCTGTGCTCAACCAGCGCATCGAGTGGCGCTGGTTCATTGCCTCCCAGGTTGCCTTCGGCCTCGTGGCGGGCTGGGTGATCGCCCGCGCCGAGCCGATCAGGACCATGCAGACGTGGCCCCTGGCGGCTCGCGCTGGCATCGAGAGTCCGGGTCTGTTCGAGGAGGAGGATCGGTGAGGTCCCGGCCCTGGAAGCAGGCCCTCGTGGTCGGGCTGGCGGTGCTCACCGCTCTCGGCTGTGATCGTCTTCCCGGTCGCCCCGATCCCGATCAACGACCGATCCTCCCGTCCCAGGTCCGCGCGTTCAGCGAGCTATACACCGAGAACTGCTCCGGGTGTCACGGAGCCGATGGTCGCCTGGGAGCGGCGCGGCCCTTGAACGACCCGCTCTATCTGGCGCTGGTCGACGACGACACGCTCCGGCAGATCATCGGGCTCGGCGTGGCGCGAACGGCCATGCCAGGCTTTTCCCAGAAGGGCGGCGGGTTCCTCACCGACGAGCAGGTCGACGTCCTCATCCGTGAGATGCGCTGGCGATGGGGACGCCCAGAGCAGTTCAAGGATGTTGCCTTGCCGCCTTACCGAGGGGCAGGCGGTGACCCGGCCCGAGGTCGAGAGGCGTACCGGGTGTACTGCGCGAGCTGCCACGGAGAGGATGGTCGAGGCACACCCAAAGGTGGCTCGGTCATCGACCGCGCCTTTGTGACCCTGGTGAGCGACCAATCTCTACGAAGCGCCGTGATCGCCGGCCGGCCCGATCTCGGAATGCCGGATTTCCGGAAGGCCGCCCCCAAGCGCGCGATGTCGGCCGAGGAGATAGCAGACGTGGTGGCGTGGTTAGCGGGACACCGGGTGCCGTGAGGAGGGACCGGGCGGTCGTGCCAGAAGGAGCGCCGCATGTGTGATCACGGAGTGGGGGGGGCAACTCCCCCCCCGGCCCCCGTCTCTCGCCGGGGTTTTCTGTTCAACCTCGGAATTGCCCTCAACGCGCTGGCGGCGCTCCTGATCGGCGTGCCCCTGGTGGGCTACGTGGCCTCGGCGGTACGTCGTCGAGGTGAGCAGGCGTGGATCTCGCTGGGCCCCCTCGCGAGCTTTCCGGAGCGCCAAACGCGCCTGGCGTCCTACACAAATCCGTTCAGAGTGCCGTGGGACGGGAAAACCGCCAACATCCCGTGCTGGGTGCGGCGCTTGGACGGCGAGCGCTTCCAGGTATTCGCCATCAATTGTACGCACCTCGGCTGTCCCATCCGCTGGTTCCAGGAGTCGGGGCTCTTCATGTGCCCGTGCCATGGCGGCGTGTTCTACGAGGACGGCCGTCACGCCTCCGGCCCCCCGCCGCGGCCCCTCTACCAGTACGAGCACCGCATCACCGATGGCCAGCTATGGGTGCGCGGTGGCCAGATCCCGACCTTGTCGGAGCCAGTGTGATGCGCATGGCCGACTGGTTCGAGGAGCGGCTCCAGCTCAAGCGGCTCATTCTGCCCTCGGCCACCCATCCGGTGCCCCGCAGCTCGGCCAGTTGGTGGTACGTGTTCGGGAGCGCCACCCTCATCATCTTCATGCTTCAGATCGTCACCGGCATCTGCCTGGCCCTCGTGTACGTCCCGTCGCCGAGCGGGGCCTACCTTAGCCTCGAGCACCTGAACTACCAGCAGCCCCTGGGATGGTTCCTGCGCGCGCTGCACTTCTGGGGGTCGAACTTCATGGTGGCCATGATGTCGATCCACATGATCCAGGTCTTTCTCTTCGGCGCGTACAAGTACCCCCGCGAGCTGACGTGGATCGTGGGGGTGTTCCTCCTGCTGTGCACGTTGGGGATGGCCTTCACGGGCCAGGTGCTGCGCTGGGATCAGGACGCCTACTGGGGGCTCGGGATCGGGGTGGCCATGATCGGCCGCGCCCCCCTGATCGGTGCGGACCTCGTTCATCTCGTCCTCGGCGGAGCCATCATCGGCGCCGAGACCCTGACCCGCTTCTTCGCCCTGCACGTCTTCGTGATCCCGGGCCTCCTCTTCGGCCTCATCGGCATCCACCTGCTCCTGGTGCTCAAGGTCGGCGTGAACGAGTGGCCGATGCCGGGTCGTCTCGTGGACCGGGCGACCTATCGGGAGCGCTACGAGGAAGAGGTCAAGAAGGACGGGGTGCCGTTCTTCCCGGTGGCCGCCCGCAAAGACATGGTGTTCGGTGGCGTCGTGATCCTGGCCATCCTTGCCTGCGCAGCCCTGTTCGGCCCCTACGGCCCCAATGGCCCCGCGGATCCGACCTTGATCCGAACGGTCCCGCGTCCCGACTTCTACTTCCTGTCGCTCTTCGCTCTGTTTGCCCTCCTGCCTCCTTACACGGAGACCTTCCTCATTCTGGTGGGGCCGGTGGTGGCCATTGCCCTGCTCTTGGCGCTGCCCTTTTTGGCCGGCACCGGGGAGAAGAGCTTCCGACGGCGACCAATGGCCGTGGTGAGCGTGGTCGTGATTCTTCTCGCCCTCGGCGTCCTGACGTACCTCGGGGCCAAGTCCCCGTGGTCTCCCCTCATGGAAGGATGGAGCGGCACACCAATCCCGATTGACTACATCAAGGGGCGCTCACCCCTGGAGCTACAGGGCGCGCTGGTCTTACAGAACAAGCAGTGCCGCAACTGCCATAGCCTCGGCGGCGGGGGCGGACTGCGCGGCCCCGCCCTCGACGGGATCGCCTCCCGCCTGACCCGCGATCTGCTCATCCGACAGGTGCTCCAGGGAGGCGGAAACATGCCGGCCTACGGCAAGAACCTCTCGCCGGCCGAGGTCACCGCCCTCGTGGCCTTCCTCGACACGCTGCGGTGGCCCCGGGATCCTGTGGCTCGCTCGCCGGTCGCGCCGGCTCGCCCGGATCGCTGAGCTGCCGGTGAGCCGTCGGTAGACGCGGACCAGGCAATGTCATCGTTCCTGGTAAGCCTGTCGCTCCTGCTCACGGCGGCGATCTATTCGCGCGGATGGGTGCGGTTGCGTCGCCGGCTCCCGCATCGGTTCGGATGGCGCCAGCTCCTGTGTTTCATGGCCGGACTGGACCTGATCTTCGTGGCCCTCGTATCGCCCCTCGACGCCTGGGCGGCCGGCTCACTGCTCGGGCACATGACCCAGCATCTCGTTCTGATGATGATCGCCCCGCCCTTGATCTGGCTGGGGGCCCCGGTGGCTCCACTGCTCCGTGGTCTCCCAGCCCCCCTGGCAAAAGTCCTGATCATCTCGGTGCTCACCTGGGCGCCGCTACGTGAGCTAAGCCGCATGCTCACGCACCCGGCCGTCGGCTGGCTGGCGTTCGCGGTCGCTACATGGGCGTGGCATGTTCCCGCGCTCTACGAGCTAGCCCTACGCTCGCACGCCTGGCATCACGTGGAGCACGTCTGCTTCCTGCTCACCGCGCTCCTCTTCTGGTGGCCGGTGGTCCAACCATGGCCCAGCCGTCCGCGCTGGCCGCGCTGGGCGATGGTGCCCTACCTGCTGCTGGCCGAGGTGCAGGGCACCGTGCTGGCCGCTTTCTTCACCTTCGCCGGGCGCCCGCTCTATCCGACGTACGCCACCGCTCAGGGTGGCGTCTCGGCGCTCCAGGATCAGGTCATGGCCGGGGTGCTCATGTGGGGACTCGGGTCGCTGTCTCTCCTGGTTCCGGCCGGATGTTTGGTCGTGCGTCTGCTCGCCCCCGCGAAGGCGACGTTGGAAGAGCGACCCGTTCACGTTGGGTCGGCGCTATCATGGCCTCAGGGAATTACGCCGGACCGACGATGACAACCGTGTCGTCGCTAGGACGCGGCGGAAGGAGGGTACCAGATGGCACGGTCTGATCTGACGAGAGGCTGGTCGGTACCAGGTGCGGTCTCCGACGAGCGGGTGACCGATTTCCTGCGCAAGGTGTACGGCTGGATGTTCTTCGGGCTCGGCGTCACCGCTCTGGTCTCGTACGCCATGCTGAGCTCTCCGGGCCTGGTTCAATCGCTCGTGGCCAACCACCTGGTTTTCCTTGCGCTCTTCGTCGCCCAGCTGGGCCTCGTCTTCTACCTGTCGGCGCGGGTCGACCGGCTCGCGGTCTCGACCGCGACCTGGTTGTTCGTGCTGTACTCGGCCCTCACGGGGGTGACGTTCTCGGTCATCCTGCGGGCCTACACGGGAGCGTCGGTCGCCACGACCTTTGTCGTCACGGCCGGGATGTTCGGGGCCCTCGCCGTGTTCGGTTCGACGACCAAACGGAGCCTGGCCGGGATGGGGCAGTTCCTGTTCATGGGGCTCATCGGTCTGGTGCTGGCCTCGATCGTGGGAATGTTCTGGAACAATGACGCGCTCCAGTTCCTTATATCGGTGGTGGGGGTCATCGTCTTCACCGGACTGACCGCCTGGGATGCCCAACGCCTCAAACAGATGGCAGCCACGGTGCCGCCCGAACGGGCGGGATCGTACGCCATCGTGGGAGCGCTCACCCTCTACCTCAATTTCATCAACCTCTTCCTCTTCTTGCTGCGCTTCATGGGAGGGCGTCGCGACTGACCGCGCGCGACGACGTTCCGACATCCGACCGGTTCCCTTTCGCGGCATCACGACCCGTGAGGACATCATGAGACGTGTCTCGACCGCGCCCGTCGTCTGGGCAGCGATCTTTGCGCTGGTGCTGGGCGGTGCGGGAGGCTGTGGCCTGGCCGCGGCGCCCACCGTGTGGACACCGGGCAACCGGCAGCCGATGATCGTGGGCTGGCAGCAGTTCTTCCGGATCCAGTGGGACGCGACGAAGCGGAGTGACCACGCCGTCGTGGAGGGCTTCATCACCAACTCATGGGGCTTCACGGCGCAGCGCGTCCAGCTGCTCGTCACCGGCTTCGACGCCAACGGCACGTCACTGGGCCAGGTGATCGCCTGGGGACCCAACGAGATCGATGCCGGCGCTCGAGTGTTCTTCAACGTGCCTGTCCCACCCGGAGCGACGACCTACGAGGTCGCCATCTTTGCGTGGGACTGGGTACAGGCGGGCGGTGTCTTCAGCTCGCCCTAGGGGCATGGGCCCATGATGCGCTGTGTGTCGCGAATGTCTCTCTGGGTTGGTCTGGCGGGACTGCTTCTCCTGTCGCCGGCGGGCTGCGCCACCGGGCCGATGACGTGGTATCCCGGGAATCTGCAACCGCTCATCATCGGGTGGCAGCAGTTCTTTCGCATTCAGTGGGATGCCACCAGCCAGAGCGGTCAGCCGGTGGTCGAGGGCTACATCACGAACGTCTGGGGGTTCACCGCGCTGAACGTGCGCCTGCTCGTGAACGGCTACGACGCCTCAGGTCAAATGGTGGGCCAGCTCATCAGCTGGGGTCCGAACGAGATCGACTTCGGCAGCCGCGTGTACTTCACCGTCCCCTTGCCGCCCGCCGCGACCTACGAGGTCTCGATCTTCTCCTGGAGCTGGGTCCAAACCGGCAACGGCGGCGACATGCGCTAGGCATCCGGAGAGAGTCGAGGGCACACCCGGGAGAACCCTGGGTACAGGAAACCGCGTCAACCCGGGTCCGGAGACGGGAGACAGAAAGGCCCACGGCCACCGGAAAGCACACGGAAGACCGAGGCGTGTCCCGGGTCCCCCGGGGCCGAGACGGGAGACAGAAAGGCCCACGGCACCGGAGAGCACAACGGAAGACCGAGGCGTGTCCCGGGTCCCCCGGGGCCGAGACGGGAGACAGAAAGGCCCACGGCCACCGGAGAGCACAACGCAAGACCGAGGCGTGTCCCGGGTCCCCCGGGGCCGAGACGGGAGACAGAAAGGCCCACGGCCACCGGAGAGCACAACGCAAGACCGAGGGGTGCCCCGGGTTCCCCGGGGCACCCCGAGCCACAAACGGGGGGTATGGGGGGCCCTTTCGGGGCCCCCCATTAAAACAGGAGGAATAGTGATGCGACGATGGTGGCGGAACGCGCGCATGGTGTGGCTGGTCGCGCTCTTGAGTGGCTGCGCGACCATGGCTGCGCCGGCCGCTTGGCAGCCCGGGGACCTGCAGCCCTTGATCATCGGTTGGGAACAGTACTTCCGGATTCAGTGGACGGCGACGCCTCAGGGGGCGGGTGTTCTCGTCGACGGGTACATCACCAACACGTGGGGGTTCACCGCCCAGCGGGTACGCGTCCTGGTGAACGGGTACGATGCCGCCGGCAAGCAGGTCGGCCAGCTCATCGCCTGGGGACCCAACGAAATCAATCCCGGCGGTCGCGTATACTTTGATGTCACGGTGCCTACCGGGGCGACGAGCTATGCCGTCAGCATATTCTCGTGGAACTGGGTGCAGGTGGGCTTCAATATCGAGCAGCACCCATAGGAGCAGGACCCCATGGCCGGATTCAAGGATCTCCTCGTGGTGCTTGATACCGCCAAGAGCTGTCCGGCTCGCATCGATGTGGCGACCAGCGTAGCGGGGCGATTCGGCGCCCATCTGACAGGGCTGTACGTGTCCCCGCCCCCGCAGGTACCGGCCGTGATCGAGGCCCAGCTTACCCCCGAGCTGGTGGAGCTGCAGATGCGAACGCTGAGCGAAGCGACCGCGCGCGTGCAGGAGCTCTTTCGCCGAAGGGCCGAAGGGCCGGGCTTTACCACGGAGTGGCGAGCCCGGGAAGGCGAGGCGGGAGAGGTGGCCACCCTGCACAGCCGCTATACGGACGTGGCCATCGTGGGCCAGGTCGATCCGGACGACGACGCGCTCGGTTCAACGGGCGACTTGCCCGAGCGCATCGTGCTGGGTTCGGGGCGGCCCATTCTGGTCGTTCCCTACGCGGGCACGTTCAAGACTGTTGGGCAACGTGTTCTGGTGGCCTGGAACGCCAGCCGGGAGGCCACCCGGACCGTGAACGATGCGCTGCCTCTTCTCGAGGGCGCGGCCAAGGTGACGGTACTGGCCATCAACCCGCGCGGGGGACTGCGCGGTCACGGTGAGCTGCCTGGTGCCGATATCGCCTTGCACCTGGCCCGCCACGGAGTGAGGGCGGAGGCCTCGTCCCTCACGTCTGACGACGTGGACGTGGGCGCCCTGATCCTCTCACAAGCGGCCGATCTCGACGCCGATCTCATCGTCATGGGAGCGTACGGTCGGTCCCGCCTCCGGGAACTCGTGCTCGGGGGCGCCACTCGCGAGATTTTGCGAACCATGACCGTGCCCGTGTTCATGGCGCATTGATTAGAATCGGGGGGAGCGCCGCCGCTCCCCCCGATTGCCCCCCAGCGTTTCGGAAACGGCTGCGCTATCCGTCCCGAGAGGGCTACGCCCCCTCGGACTCCCCAGCCGATTGCCCCCCAGCGTTTCGGAAACGGCTGCGCTATCCGTCCCGAGAGGGCTACGCCCCCTCGGACCCCCTGGCCGATTGCCCCCCAGCGTTTCGGAAAGCGGCTGCGTATCCGTCCCGAGAGTGCCACGCCCTCTCACTCCTGGCTGGCATGCCCCGAGCATTTTCGAAGTGCCCCACGCCGTTGCATTCCGCGGGCGCCGGCCGCGTGGTAGGGTCGCTATGAGCAACGGGAGGTGCGTAGGGGCTCGCTGAGGACCTGGCGGCTACGCCGCCAGAGCGTGACGCTGATCCACGCCGCGCCGCCCGCGAGGAGCACGAGAGCCAGCCAGCTCTCCACCCGGCGCACGTCGGCCAAGATGACGCGCAGGTGCGCCGTGAAGAAGTAAGCGATGGCGAAGTTGAGCGGAACGCCATAGGCGATCGCCGAGCCGTCAGCCACTATGAACTTCCAGAAGGGGAGCCTCACGATCCCGGCCGTGACGAAGGCGGCGGCCCGCAGACCCATCACGTGGCGGGCCGCAAAGACGATGAGCATCCCGTTCCGGCGGTAGGAGGCCTCCAGCGAGTCGCGCCGCTTGACGTCGAGGAAGCGCGCCACCAACGGCAGGTCCAGAACGCGATCGCCCCAGCGCCGACCGGTCCAATAGAGCACGAGATCGCCCGTGAGCACCCCGGCGATGCACGTGGCGAGGGCGAGCCACCAACGAACGACACCGTGATGGGCGAGAACCCCCGCCGTGACGATGGGAACCTCTTCCGGGAGGGGCAGCCCGACCCCTCCCAGGCACAGCGCCACGTAGAGGCCGATATAGGGCGAACTGGCGATGAGCCGCTCGATCACGAGCCGGGCGTCTCTAAGTGTTTTCTCATTCCCGTTTCACGGTGCTCTCACCTCGATTCGCTACGCTCCCTCTAGACGCAAACAAGCCTCAAGGAGGGAGCACACATGACGGATCACTGGAACGGAGAAGGGGGAGCGGAGCGGCGCGAGGTGAATCCGCACGTGATGCCGCCTGTCCGGCGCCAGCGGCGCTGGCTGTGGCCGGTGGCGGGCGTGGCGGTGGCGGCGGCCATCGTGGGAGTGTCGCCGCACATCGGTCTCAGCAAGGCCATGAAGGCGCCCCTGTGGACGGAGCGCCCAGCGGTGACGGCGCCCTCGCAGACCTTGGCCCCAGACTGGGTGCGTCTGGGCAAGGAGATCAAGCCGGCCGTGGTCAACATCGCGGTCAAGCGGGCAGCCGAAGGCGGGGAAGGCACTCGGGAGGCGCCGCGTGGCAATGACCGCATGGAGCAATTTCGGCGGTTCTTCGAGCGAGAACCCAAGCGGCCTGGCCGTGGGATGGGGACCGGATTCCTGATCAACCCCGACGGCTACATCGTGACCAATAACCACGTGGTGGAGGGCGCCGGACAGATCCAGGTGAAGCTGGCGGACGGCCGGGAGTTCTCCGGCAAGCTCGTCGGGGGAGACTCCAAGACGGACTTGGCCATCGTGAAGATCGAGTCCAGCGGTCTGCCGGTGATCCCCTTCGGCGATTCGGCGAAGCTGGAGGTCGGCGAACCGGTCATGGCCATCGGCAACCCCTTCGGGCTCGAGGCGACGGTGACCACGGGCATCGTGAGCGCCACCGGACGCGTGATCGGCAGCGGCCCCTACGACGACTACATCCAGACGGACGCCTCGATCAACCCCGGCAACAGCGGTGGTCCGCTCGTCAACGCGCAGGGGCAGGTGATCGGCATCAACACGGCCATCTATAGCGAGACCGGGGGCTCGATTGGCATCGGATTCGCCATTCCCGCCAATCTCGCCAAGACGGTGGTGACCCAGCTGGCGGATCAGGGCCACGTCGTGCGCGGCTGGCTGGGGGTGTCCATTCAGCCCCTGACGCCGGAACTGGCCAAGGCCTTCCAGCGCGAGGACAAGAGTGGCGCGCTCGTCTCGTCGGTGACCGACGGCTCCCCCGCCCACAAGGCCGGGCTCAAGGCCGGCGACATCATCACCGAGTACGACGGCCGCCGCGTGACGAAGACGGACGATCTGCCGCGGGCAGTAGCCGAGACCCCGGTGGGCAAGGATGTGACGATCCGGATCATCCGTGACGGAAAGCCGCTCACCCTCAACACGAAGATCGCCCAGCTCGACGACCCGGCTTCGAGCAAGACTGCCAAGGCCGACGCCAAGGGCGGACTCGGTCTCTCCGTGCAGCCCCTGACCCCGTCGCTGGCCAAGGAGCTCGGGCTCAAGGCCGAAGGCGGCGTGGTCGTGGCCGACGTGGCCGAGGGCAGCCCGGCCGCGAGCGCCGGCCTCAGGCCGCGCGACGTCATCGTCGAGGCCGATCATCACAAGGTCACGACGGCGGAGGATCTGAAGCAGAGCGTGGACAAGAAGAAGGGCAAGGGCGCGCCCATTCTCCTGCTCGTGAACCGCAACGGAGCCAACCTGTACGTGGCAGTGACCGTCTGAAGACGAATGGGGGGCCCTGACCAGGGCCCCCCACGCCCATCCCCCGACCTACGTGAAGGCCGTCCAGAAGGCCAGTCCGAAAGAAATCGCGGTGAGCAACAGACACACGGCGGCCCCCAGTTGCTCGACTCCCCGTTCCGTACGATGCTCGGCCAGCGAGAGAACAAAGCCGGCAAGCAGGCCGCCGAGGAACCCCCCCGCGTGGGCGTAGTTGTTGACGCTCGCCATGACGAACCCGAGCAGGAAGAGAATCAGCGCCCACGTCCCATACTGCCGCAGGACCATGGAGCCGAAGGTCCCGCCCCGGCGTCGCCCGTACGCGACCATGGCACCCAGCAACCCGAAAATCGATCCCGAGGCGCCCACCGTGAGGGGAATTCCCACCGCATTGGACAGAGCGAAGCCCGCCACCCCAGCCACGGTGAAGATCACCACCGTTCGCGCCGGTCCATAGAGCTCCTCCACCGCCGGCCCGAGCTGCCGGATCCAGAGGAGATTGAACAGGATGTGGAAGACGTCGCCATGCAAATAGATAGCCGTGAGGAGTGTCCACCAGCGTCCCGCGTGGATCGGAAGGGCCCCGGTGGCCCCCAGGGCCAGGAGGGCTTGGCTGCTGGGGGCAAACACGTTGAACAGGCCTCGCGAACGAAAGATACTCCCGGGATCGACGAGCAAAGAGAGCAGGTACATGACGATGCAGACGACGGTGACGACGTCGGTGAACCGGCGATGCCGGAAGAGAGCGCGCAGGGGATCAGCCAGGCCCCACATCCCGGGGTAGCGCCGTCCGCACACGAGACACTCCGGGGCATCGGCGTTGGTGAGGCGTCCGCAGGACGGACAGAGAATCGCGCCTCGGGTCCTACGGAACACCGTACTGCCTCCGATGGCCGTGCGCGCTCACGCTCGGAGCATGCTACTCATCGACGACAAACACTGTCAACTCAAGCACTTTGCCTACACGAGGCCCAGCGAACGGTTGACACCACTCCCGGCGGCACGTAGCATTTTGAGGGTTTGGGAAGTCACCGCCCGGCCGTGCGGACGGAGGTGATTGGTCACCCTTCGAAGGAGAACCTCAGGATGAGCCGGATCCGACTCGCCCCTGGCCGCATCCGCTGGCTTGCGCTGCCGATCCTGCTTGCTCTGGCCGGATTGGCCCTCGGTTCTCCCGCCCTGGCCCAGGCGCCCGCCCCGGGTGCGCATGCGGGTGGCGGTGAGGCGAATCTGAAGATCCCGGACCTCTCCCAGGTCACCGTGGGCGGCCTGAACAGCCGGACCCTGCTGGGGCTGGGGCTGGTGGTATGCGTCCTCGGACTCGTCTTCGGCCTGGTGATCTACGGTCAACTTCGCCGCCTGCCCGTGCACGACTCCATGCGTGAGATCTCGGAGCTCATCTACGAGACGTGCAAGACCTACCTCATCACCCAGGGCAAGTTCATCCTCATCCTCGAGATCTTCATCGGCATCGTCATCCTGCTCTACTTTGGCTTCCTCCTGCACTTCGAAGCGGGGAAGGTCGCCATCATCCTGCTCTTCAGCCTGGTCGGGATCGCGGGCAGTTATGGAGTCGCGTGGTTCGGCATCCGCATCAACACGTTCGCCAACTCCCGCACGGCCTTCGCGAGCCTGCAGGGCAAGGCCTTCCCCGTCTACGCCATCCCCCTCAAGGCCGGCATGAGCATCGGGATGCTCCTCATTAGCGTGGAGCTGTTCCTGATGCTGTGCATCCTGCTCTTCATCCCGGGCGACTACGCCGGCGCGTGTTTCATCGGGTTCGCAATCGGCGAGTCGCTGGGGGCAGCCGCCCTGCGGATCGCGGGCGGGATCTTCACCAAGATCGCCGATATCGGCTCCGATCTCATGAAGATCGTTTTCAATATCAAGGAGGACGACGCCCGGAACCCCGGCGTCATCGCCGACTGCACGGGTGACAATGCCGGCGATTCGGTGGGCCCTAGCGCCGATGGCTTCGAGACCTACGGGGTGACCGGTGTTGCCCTCATCTCCTTCATCCTGCTGGCGGTTCCCGAGCAGGTCATCCAGGTCCAGCTCCTGGTGTGGATCTTCGTCATGCGGGTCATGATGATCCTGGCCAGCGGCTTCTCCTATCTCGTCAACGAGGCCTACGCCCGCAGCCGGTACGGCGACACACGGCACATGAATTTCGAGGCCCCGCTCACGAGCCTCGTGTGGCTGACCTCGATCGTCTCCGTGGTGGTCACCTACATCGCCTCCTACGCCCTCATCGGAAGCCTGGGGGACGGCACCCTCTGGTGGAAGCTCTCCACGGTCATCACGTGCGGGACGCTGGCGGGAGCCATCATCCCCGAGTTCGTGAAGATCTTCACCTCGACCGAGTCGAGTCATGTGCGCGAGGTGGTGACCGCCTCCCGGGAGGGAGGCGCCTCCCTCAACGTCCTGTCCGGATTCGTGGCGGGCAACTTCAGCGCGTACTGGCTGGGCATGGTCATCGTGGTTCTCATGGGCATTGCCTATGGCATGAGCACCTTGGGGCTGTCAGCGCTCATGGTGGCGCCGGCCGTGTTCGCCTTCGGGCTGGTAGCCTTCGGCTTTCTCGGGATGGGGCCGGTGACCATCGCGGTCGACTCCTACGGTCCGGTGACCGATAACGCCCAGTCGGTGTTCGAGCTGTCGGTCATCGAGCAGATCCCCGACATCGGGCCGACCCTCAGGAGGCAGTACGGGTTCGACGTCGACTTCGAGGCGGCCAAGCAACTGCTGGAGGAGAACGACGGGGCCGGCAACACGTTCAAGGCTACCGCCAAACCTGTTCTCATCGGCACCGCGGTCGTGGGCGCCACCACCATGATCTTCTCCATCATCGTAGTGCTCACCCACGGGCTCACCCAGAACCTCGACAAGCTCTCGCTGCTCCACCCTCCCTTCCTGCTCGGTCTTATCACGGGGGGCGCGGTGATCTACTGGTTCACGGGCGCGGCCACCCAAGCGGTGTCCACGGGAGCCTATCGAGCGGTGGAGTTCATCAAGGCCAACATCCGGCTGGACGGGACCAGGGCCTCGGTGAGCGACAGCAAGCGGGTGGTGGAGATCTGCACGCAGTACGCGCAGAAGGGGATGTTCAATATCTTCATCACCGTGTTCTTTTCCACCCTGGCCTTCGCCTTTCTGGAACCGTACTTCTTCATCGGCTACCTGATCTCCATTGCGCTGTTCGGCCTCTATCAGGCGGTCTTCATGGCCAACGCCGGGGGTGCCTGGGACAACGCCAAGAAGATCGTCGAGGTCGAGCTAAAGGAGAAAGGCAGTCCTCTCCACGCCGCCACCGTGGTGGGGGACACGGTGGGCGACCCCTTCAAGGACACCTCGTCGGTGGCCATGAATCCCGTCATCAAGTTCACCACCCTCTTCGGCCTCCTGGCCGTCGAGCTAGCGGTGACCCTCACCGCCGACCGCGGCCCCGCGCTCACGCGCGTGCTGGCCGCCATCTTCTACGCCGTTTCTGCGGTGTTCGTGTACCGCTCGTTCTACGGCATGCGGATTCGCGGCGGAGCGGAAGCCGCCGGGGCCGAGCGACCCGTCGACGCCATGGCGCGCGGCAAGTAGCCCAGCGTGGAGTTCCTGGTCGGCGTCCTCACCGGCGCCCACTCGCTGGACGGGCTCATCCGATGGGGTGGCTACGTGCTTCTCGCGGCCATCGTGTTCACGGAGACGGGGTTGCTCGTCGGCTTCTTTCTCCCCGGCGACTCCCTGCTCATCACCGCCGGCCTGGTGGCGGCCGCGGGTGTCCTCAACATCTGGTGGATCAACGTGATCCTGATCGTGGCGGCCGTCGTCGGCGACAGCGTCGGCTATGCGATCGGCGCCCGGTTGGGGCCGGCCCTGTTCACCCGGGAGAAGTCACTGCTCTTCAATCCGCGCCACGTCGAGCGGACCCGAGAGTTCTACGCTCGCTACGGGGCGCGGACGATCGTGATCGCCCGCTTCGTGCCCATCATACGGACCTTCGCGCCTGTAGTGGCTGGGGTCGGGCGGATGGAGTACCGTAAGTTCCTGACCTATAACGTCGCGGGGGGCGTGGGGTGGGTGGTCAGCATGACGTGGGCGGGGTATCTGCTTGGCAGCCTCATTCCGAACATCGATCAGTACGTCCACGTCGTGGTGCTCGTCGTGATCGTGCTGTCATGCTTGCCGATCCTGTTCGAGCTCCAGCGCGCGCGCCGTCGCTCGTCGTAGGGGGCCCGGCGTGACCAGACGTCGGCTACTTCTCCGTCTCATCATGGCTGGGGCGTGCCTGGCCAGGGCCGAGCCCGTGAACAGCCAGGAGACGGGTCCGGCCGGGGCGGGCTCCGTGACCGGAACGGCGCTCGGCATCGGACCGAGAGCGGCCAGTCCCCCGGTGCCCCTGGCCGGGGTCGAGCTGCTGCTGGTACCTCGCTCCGACGAGGTCCTCGCCAACCTCGAACGCGTCAAGCGCCAATCACGCGACTCGATGACTGCGTATCGCACGGCCATGCCCGAGATGCGGCAGATCCTCGAGGTGTTCGTCCGGAATCTCCGGGGCTCAGGAGATGTCCCGGTGATTCCTCGGGCTACTGTCGACGACACCGGCCGCTTCGCCCTCGACAACGTCCCGGCAGGCAATTGGATCTTGCTTGGGCGTCGGTCCATCTATGTCGATCGAGCGCTCAAAGACAACCGGAAGGAGACTGGGATCTACCAGGCCCAGCCCCGGCTGATTGGCTACGAGCGCGTCATGGTCTGGCTCCAGGTAGTCGCGGTCGAGTCGGGAATCGGGCAGGCTGTCGAGTTGACGGACCGCAACGTGTGGTTCGAGGGGGTCGAGGAGAAGACTACCGCCCGCGGTCGTTTGGGCACTCCCGGCCGCCGGTCGGATCGTTAGTTTGGGGGGCCTCGAAAGGGCCCCCCAAGCCCCCCCAACGCTCGGAGCGCCCCAGGAAACCTGTGACGCTCCTCGGGACAACGCGAGTCCGCGGGCCTCGAAGGGGCCCCCAAGCCCCCCCAACGCTCGGAGCGCCCCAGGAAACCTGTGACGCTCCTCGGGACAACGCGAGTCCGCGGGCCTCGAAAGGGCCCCCAAGGTGCTGGCTAGGGTTTCTTTTCGGCGGGCTTGTCGGGTTTGGCCTCGGATTTGGGAGGGACGGCTCGGGCCCTTACGGTCTGGGCGATGTGCTTGCCTCCTTGTTCCATGTAGCGAACCTGAACCCCGTCGCCTTCCTTCAGGTCGGCCGCCGTGACGTCTTTCCCTTCCTTCCTGATCCTTGTCTGGGCGTCGAGAACAAACGTCCATTCGGCGCCTTGCCCTTTGGATTTTCCCATGACGACGAGGCTGCCGGACGAGACCGACTTGACCCGCCCGACCGCCGTCTGCATCGCCGTCTTGTCGTCCTTATCGACAGATTTCTCCATTTTATCGGCAGACTTCTCCATTTTCCTGTCCTGGCTTGGCCCCGCCGCGGGGGTCTGGGCCTCGGCGAGATCAAGGCCGCCCATCAGGAGCAGTGCGGCGACGAGGGGACCGATGAACTCCTTCACGGTAGGCTCCTCCTGTCTCTAAGCTACTGTGGTCAATGACCAAAGCCAATTTGATTCGGGTGGAGGGGGTGCCCCCTCCTGCCAAGGATGTTGACCTCGACGCATCCTCTGTGATATCTAGAGGCTCGTTGAGTGCTTCTATGGCGATTCGAGCCTGTTTCCTCGCAATAGCTGGGTTTTTCTGCCTGGTTTTGGCTCCTGACGCTGTCCGGTACAGCGCTGCTGAACCGGGTTTGTCGGCTCTCAATCAGGAGACTTGCCTGAGTGACGTCCCCGAGTCAATGGCCGGGTTTGATGGCCAGGACGCCCACCGTCTGGCGTTGACCCTGGGCGTGGATACCATCGGTCCCATCGAGCAGAGTTGGCCGACGAGACTGCTCGAGAGGTGGGATACCGGGCCGGAGGTGTTCGCAGAGTCTCCGCTGGCGAGCGCGTATCCCGTCGCGCCCTGGCACACCGGTCCGGCCACGGTCGCGCCAGGAGTGGCTTCTGGTGTCGAGCCCTACCCTGTCGTCACGAACTCGCAGGTCGGGTACTTCCTGGATCTCTTCACGCGCGAGCGTCGGGAAGTGATCAACCAGTGGTTGAACCGCTCTGGCAAATTCCTGGGCATGATCCGGGAGACTCTGAGTCGACACGGTCTGCCTGAGGAACTGGCCTTCACGGCCATGATCGAGAGCGGCTTCAATCCGATCGCCACCTCGCACGCGGGGGCCAGGGGCCTCTGGCAGTTCATGGCGGCTACGGCCCGTCGCTACGGACTGCGGGTCGATCACTGGGTGGACGAGCGCCTCGATCCTGAAAAGTCCACGATGGCGGCGGCTGCCTATCTGCGGGATCTTTACAACCTGTTCGGGTCGTGGTTTCTCGCCCAGGCCGCCTACAACGCGGGCGAGGGGACTGTCGCTCGCGCGATCCGTGCCACCGGTTCGAGCGACTTCTGGGCGCTGGCGCGCACGAGTTTCCTACATCGGGAGACGAAGGAGTTCGTGCCACAGATCTTGGCCGCGACTCACATCGGCCGTGAGCCCATCCGCTACGGCTTCGAGCCACCGCAGCTCAACCCCTCGGTTCAGGAACGGGTTGCCGTGCCTGGATCCACCGATCTGCGCTGGGTGTCGATCTCCGCCGGAATCTCCATCGAGACGCTCCGTTCGTTGAATCCTGTCCTGGTCCGGGGTATTACACCGCCTGGTGGCGAGTTCGAGCTCAATGTCCCTCCGGGTACGCGGTCCGGTGTCCTGGCGGCGCTTGAGCGGCCGCAGCGCAGCTTGGCGTTCAACCGCGGTGGCTCGAGCATGATCCGGGCCTTCACCGGTGACCACCAGATCCACGTGGTTCGTCCGCGCGACACCGTCGACGGGATAGCCAGACGTTATGGAATATCTGTCGGCGACGTCCTCCGCTGGAACAGCATGGCCAAGCAGGATCGCATCCGGCCCGGTGATCGGCTGCGCGTGGGAGGAACACCGGCAGGACGGTGAGGGTCGAAGTCAGGGCCTTCGCTACTCTGGCACGCTTTCTTCCCTCACCGCGTCCCTCGACCGCGGCATTCCTGATGCTCCCCGAAGGCAGTACCGTGGGCGACGTGACGGGAGCCCTTGGCATCCCCGGGGAGATGTCTATCGTCGTCCTCGTCAACGGTGCCCACGCCCAGGCCGACCGCGTTCTCAACCCCGAGGACATCGTGACCCTCTTCCCCCCCCTCATAGGCGGCTAAGCCCGGCCGCTCGCGCAGCGACGTGGAGGAGCAGCACCCCAAGCACGCGTGACCCGAGGGGGGCCCCGGGTTCCCCGGGGCGCCCCGAACGCGGGGGGTTTGGGGGGCCGTCGAGGCCCCCCATGACGAAAGGGCGGCGACGGAGAGTACGAGCACCCCAAGCACACGTG
>Ga0187893_10005431_pt1 | contig 22893 bp, 16 predicted proteins | sample MA1701074metaG_FD_139574 | JGI IMG/M metagenome (GOLD analysis project Ga0187893, IMG submission 139574) | White microbial mat communities from a basaltic lava cave in the Kipuka Kanohina Cave System on the Island of Hawaii, USA - MA170107-4 metaG ...
CCTGTGTCGCCGGGCTCAGCGCCGTGTCCGGGGGGTAGGGTCGGCGACGAAAGTACTCCCGCAAATCGATTCCGAGATCTGGCAGATAGAGCTGGTTGCCTGGCACGACAAACGGGACCTTCCCCTCGATGAGGCGCCTGCGTTCGTACGACGCGAGGGACTCGGTGACGTAGACAACGGGAAGACCCGCTAACTGGCGAAGCTTGTCCAATTGGCTACGGACATTGGATAGGCCGGGTTTGTCGGGATGCCGGTCGATCGCGAGGAGAATCGGCTGCTCGAACAACCTGAGCTCGCGGACTTCGAATGCGTCCTGGAGGAAGTACGGCAACTTCCTGGCACCCCGCCATGTCCGGACCTTGGGGAAGGCTCCCAGTGTCTCATGCAGATACGCCCGGACGGTGGCATCCACGGTGCGGGTTGGGACATCTAACATGGCGTGGAATGATAACACGACTCATGTTATGGTGCAAACTTGTGTTCGTCCGAGACGGCGACTAAGGGATTGAGCTGCGGATGCGAGAGGTCGCCACCTCCGCGTACTCCCGCATCCGGCCCGTCTCGCGGCCCAGGGCCTCGAGGAATGGCAGGGCCGACCGATCGCCGAGCCTCCCGATGGCCTCAACGGCGTTGAGACGCGCGAGATCGTAGGGATCGTCGACGGCTCGCTGGAGCACCACGATGTCGTCCTTCGTCCCCACCTGGCCGAGAGCGTAGACGGCGCAGGCCCGGATCCACGACGAGCGGTGGCGCGTGAGCTCCCGCAAGACCTCGTAGGGCGTTCTCGCGGGAAGCGAGAACAGTGACCCTCCGTGCTCCGCGATGGACCGGGGATTCTCGTGCTCGAACAGGGGAAGGACTCCTCCGAGGAGCGAGGGATCCACTCGCATCTCCAGAGCTTCGATGGCGCTCGATCGAACGTAGCGCTCCGGGTGATAGAGGTTGCTCAGGATGAGGCGCATTCCGGGCTCGGTGAGAAACGCCGCTCGGAGGATCTGGTGCGCATTTCTTCGGGCGCGCTCCACCCGCTGCCCGATGGAGTCGGTGAGGAGGTGCACTCCGGGAGCATCGGGGAGGCTGCGGATGGCGTCGAGCCGCACGAGGTCGTAATACGCCTCCTCCGCCTCGAGCGAGAGGACTGGAAGGAGCGCCTGCCTCCCCCGCGGCGTTCCGATGCGGCCGAGCGTGCGAATCACGTAGCGGCGTCCCTCGACGTCCGTCGACCAAAGCGCGAGAGTGAGCGCGTCGACCGCGGAATCCCCGCCGCTTTCGAGGGCGCGGGCCGCGAGGTGCCGGGTAGCGCCGTCTCCCTCTTCGAGGAAGTGGACCAGCCGTTCGAATGCGTCGCGGTCGGGATGGCGCGCGATCTCGAGGATCATTCGGCGTCTGTCGTCGACCGAGATACCTTCGGACGCGGTTGCGCTCGCCTCCCTCGGAGCGACGTTCCGCGCCCCCTCCGGCTCTTCGGGTTCGTTCGGGGCGAGCTCGCTCGCTTGAAAGATTCCGCTTTGTGCAATCGACTCCATCCCGCTCGCCCGGACCTGAGGGTCGGCGTCGGCGATGGTCTCCACCTCGGGCTCGCTCCGCCGCCGCAGAATCTTGCCGAGCGCCCGCAGCATCCGGGCGCGCACGTCGGCGTTGGGCTCGGCGCGAAATCGATCCACGAGCAGGTTCGCCACCTGGGGCTCCTTCAGTTCCGCGGCCACTTCCGCCGCGAGGAGGCGCACCGAGGACGCCTCGTTCTCGAGCGCGCGCCTCAGCCCGGATACACCGAGGGCCACCTCGTCTCGAAGTGGCTTTTGCACCACGAGCGACGGGAAGGCGAACCGAAATCGGCTCTTCTCCTTGAGGACGTGCACCAGGCTCTCGAGGTACCGGCTCTTGAGCTCGAGGGTCGACGCGAGAAACGCGACGGAAAGGAGAAGGGCGCAGCCGAGCACGTACTGGAGCGGAAGGCTCGCACCCGCGAGGAGGAAGAGGCCTCCCAGCAGGACGCCCACGGGCTCGATGACGGTCTCCTTGAAAGCCTTCGCCCTTCCCCGGCGGTCGTCGGGGATTGCGTTATAGATGAGGTCGGTCGACGTGCGGACGAGAGAGATCCGGAGCACCTTCTGGATCGCCTTCGATACCACGAGGGTTATGAAGAACGACGAGCCGATCCTGCCTCCACCCGTGAGCCAGACGACCGCCGAGGCGGCGAAGGCTCCGAGGAAGGTGAGGGGGGCCGCGAGCTCGCCCCGCGTTACCCCGACGCTCCCGATGACGCGGTTCGCGAGGAGGAGCTGGACCAGGACGCCGGCCCCCACCACGACCGCATTCAGGAGCGCGTAGAACGCGGTGAGCGAATCGAGCGCGACCGCTCCAGCCGGCGCTTGGAAGTGGACGTGGGCGGCCTTCCCGACGAGGAAGTCGAGCACCTGCGAGAGAAGAGCGAGCAGGAGCAGAAAAAACGAGATCGTGCGTAAGAGCGGCGTGCGAAAGGAAACCTCGAGGTCCCGGCGCAGGCCTTTCCAGATTTCGACGAGGTGCTTCGCCCGAGGAAGCGAGGGGCGCCGCCTTCGGAAATCCGCTCCGATCATGCGAACGGGAACGATCGCCGCGACGAGCAGGACTCCCGCCGCGCCAAGCAGGGCTTCCGTCGGGAACCAACGGGGGAAGATGGTCGCGAGAATCGACGCGACAACTCCTCCAGCCAGGCTGAACCCCAGGAGCACGGGGAAGAGGCGCTTCGCCTGCCGGATGTCGAGGAGATCGCCCGCGAGGAGCCAGAACTGGAGAAAGACGATCCCTTTCAATAGAAAGCAAGCGACGTAGAGGCCCCGGTACGCGAAGTCGGGGAAGTGGCCGGAGAGCCGAGTGGCGGCGAGAAGCCCCGAGCCGAAGACCGCGAGCACGAAGGAGAAGAGCCAGGAGCGATCCAGGCGATCGACGACGGGGATGATGACAAGACCCGCGAAGATGAGAGCGAGGGCGCTTCCCATGTACACCTGCGGGAGGGTGTCCGGCCCGAGATGCGCGATGAGGAGCGCCGTCGACGATACGTCGAAGAAGCTGTGAGCGGCGGAGACGAGGAAGTGGGTGAGCCCGAGAAGAAAAACGAGCCGCCGGTCGGCCTCGAGGATCTGAAACCTTCTAGCGAGCTTCAAGGCCGAGTCGCCGCGCCTCCTGGAGAAGATCGCGATAGCGGATATCGGCTCGGCGCAGCCGCCGCGTGAACTCCCGGAAGATCTCGAAAGCGATGTCGGGATAGTCCTGGACCGCCGTCCGGAAGTCGTTCTTGTGGAGTACCAGGAGGCTCGTGTCGACCTCGGCGGTCGCCGTCGCCGTGCGCGGAAGGTCGTCGATTAACGCCATCTCTCCGAAGTAGCTGCCGGACGTAACCTCCTCGATGAGCGCGGGGCCGCCCTCTAGCTCTTGATGGATGCTCACCTGGCCCTTCCGCACCAGGTACATCTCGTCGCCGAAGTCGTCCTCGCGAAAAACGACCTCGCCGGCGCGAACGTCCTTCTCCTGAATGAAGTCCGAAAGCCGCTTCAGCCCCTCTCCCGGAACGCTCTGGAACAGAGGCGTGCTCTTCAGAGCGAGAATGACCTCCATCACGGAAAGCATCGAGTCCTCTTCGAGCGAGTCACACATTATACCCGGGTCTCGACGAGGGATTGCTCCCCCGCGGGTGTGGGGTAGCTCCCCCGCGAAAGGCATCCGCGCGTCGTTTTCCCGTGTTCTCGAGCACTCCCTAAGGGCACGGTCTTTGCTAACGATTCAACGGGGCCAGACTGATTTAAGGGGGGCATGCGCTCGGTCATGGACGATCTTTCGAATCGCGCCGTCGAGCCCGCACCGGCGGAAAGGGTCGAAGAGATCGTCGTCGCCATCCCCGAGATCCCTTCCGAGGCGCCTCCGGCCGCGGCCATCCTTGGCAACGTCTTCGAAGCCGCGAAGCTCGGCGAGACCGTGCGTCCACACCTCTCCCTTCCCGCGGTCGCATCCGGCGCCGTCCCCTGCTACCGGGACAAGCTCGACGAGATCCGGACCATGCTCTGCCAGAACCGCTGTCTCGCCCTCCTGTTCATCGACGCTTCCCACCTGGCGCAGGTCGAGCACGACTACGGAAGCGGCATCTACGAGCAGGTGCGCGGCATCCTCCAGAACCTCATCCTCGAGATGAGGGGCGTCGAGACGCGGAAGGATGACCTCGTGACCGTCGCCGAGAGCCACGGCGACGTCTTCCTCATCTTCCTCACCAAGAAGCGCGAGGACCGGCCGTTCGGCCAGGGCGACCTCGAGACGATGGCGGATCGGATCCACAGCTATCTGACGAGGCGGCTCTCCCGAATGACGAGCTCCTACCTCAAGGGGCGTCCCAAAATCGGAATTGGCTACGGCCTCGTGCTGCACAACCCGCTGATCCGGGAGGACCGTCTGGTACTCCAGCTCATCGACGACGCGAAACGGATGGCGGAGCTCCAGGTGCAGCGGCTCTGGGTGAAGAGCAAGGAGCTCCTTCAGGAGATCATCCTCAGGGAGGACGTGCGCACGTTTTACCAGCCCATCATCGATCTCAACACCCGCGCTACCCTCGGCTTCGAGGGTCTCACTCGAGGGCCGTCGGGAACGGAGTTCGAAAGCCCCTACATGCTGTTCGACGTCGCCACCGAGTCCGATCTGCTGTTCGAGCTCGATCGCCTCTGCCGCCGCAGTGCGCTCAGCTCCGCCACGGGGCTCAAGCCGTCGCACAAGCTTTTCGTGAACCTGCTCCCCACCACCATCCGCGATCCCGAATTTCAGGGTGAGAGCATGCTTTCGTTCCTGAAAGAGAGGAACCTCTCTCCCTCCCGCATCGTTCTCGAAATCACAGAGAGGCTCGCCATCGAGAACTACGACCTGTTCCTCGAGGCCATGAAGACGTTCACCGATCAGGGATTCTCCATTGCCATCGACGACATGGGCGCGGGCTACTCGGGGCTAGAGAAGATCGTGCACATGAATCCCCGCTATCTGAAGTTCGACCTGATGATGGTCCGGGACATCGACAGCAGTTTCGTGAAGCGGGAAATGCTGAAGGCGATCCACTCGCTCGCCTCGAACGTGGGCGCGGACGTGATCGCGGAGGGCATCGAGCGGGTGGAAGAGCTCGAGACGCTGCTCGAGCTCGGGATTCCCTACGGCCAGGGCTTCCTCTTCGCGCGCCCCCACACCCAGCTCATCGAGCTCCCGTCCGTGGCCCAGAGCGCCGTCGCCGGAGTCCCGGGCCTGATCGTGGACTGATCCGCTCTCTCGAGCGCTTCACATCTCCTCCAAGAGCCAGCGCGCCGCCGGGGCCCAGGTAGGACTTTCTGGCAGCGGCCGACGAGGTGGGATCGCGTCCCGCGTTACGAGGAACGGCCGTGCCTCTGGATGCACTGCGGCGGCAGCCGAAAGCGCACGCAACTCGCGCTCCCACGTTTCGTCTCCTTCGCTTTCGAGGCACACCTGCACGAGCAGGGGCTTCTCACCGGCGCGATGCGCGAGAAAGTCCACCTCGAAGCCCTCCGGCGTGCGAACGTACGCGACGTCCCAACCCCGTCGCTCCAGCTCCAGCATCACCGCCGTCTCGAGCGCCCGGCCGTGGTGCGTCCGCCCGCTGCGCTCGAAAAGCGCGATCAGCGCCGGATCCACCGGATAAGCTTTTCGCGGGTTCACCATGCGCTGCCGCTCTGATGCGCTGTGCATCGCCACCGTGCGCACGAGGAACGCGTCCTCCAGATGGCCGAGGTAGTCGTGCAACGTGTCCTTCCCCACAGGAACTCCCTGCGAGCGCAGGGTGTCATAGTGCTTCTTCACCGAGAAAGAGCCGCCCGCGTTGGCCAGAAGCTGGCGCTCGATCCACCGGAGGGCGAGCGGGTTCGTCACCGCATGGCGCTCGATGACATCGCGCAGCACCACCACGTCCACGTAGCCGTTGAGAAGCGCCGCTCGGTCGCGCTCGGCAGCGCCCTGCGCTTCGGGAAAACCGCCCTCGGCGAGGTAGCGCCGCAGCCGCCCATCGAGGGCTGCGCGGTCGCTCGGGCGAAGGCGCTCGAAGGGCTTCGCAGGCTCGGCCCCCTGGTGGCGCAGGGCCTCACGGAAGCTGAAGGGATGCACCAGCACCTCCATCGCCCGGCCACGCAGGCTCGTCGCCACCTCGCGAGAGAGGAGCTTGGCCGAGGACCCGGTGACGAAGATCTCGATTCCGCCCGCGTCCATCAGACGGCGCACGAGCCCCTCCCAGCCGGGAACGATCTGCACCTCATCCAGATAGAGCGTCACCCCACCAGCTTCGCGCAGCGCGGGAAACCGGCGCATGTGCTCCTCGAGCAGCCACCGCACGTCGGCCACCGAAAGGCCCGCGAGCCGCTCGTCCTCGAGCGTGACGTGCAGCTGAGCCTCGCTGGGCCTTCCTTCGGCCAGCCGGTCGGCCCGGCACCGAGCGAGAAATGAGGTCTTGCCTCCTCGGCGCACGCCGACCACGGCGAACGCCTTGCCGCGGATGCCGGGAAGATGCACGTCGCGGCGGGTGATGGTGGGAGGCTCGGTGGCGAGGGACTCCGCGAGCTTTAGCCGCAGGAGGTCGAGAGAAATAGTCATTCCTAGAAGGACAATGTACTACACATTTGTCCTTTGAGGAATGACAAACGGCGCGAAGCCGACGAGGGCCGCTCCGGTTGAACCATTGGCTTTGGGCTTTCTGCTCCAGAGCGCGCGTGATCCTCGAGCACTCGGGAGGGGCGAGCAGCGGGGACTAGGGCTGTGCCGCGTCCTTCCCCTGGCGCGAAAGGATCTGCCGGATCGAGTCGTAGGGCACCGTGAGGTTCACGTCGATCGCGTCGTCCACGCGCTCGACCGAGATCGCTTCCGTGAGCTTCCCGAGAGCTTCCCCGTGCGGGCTCGCGTCCTGCCGGAGTCGCCCGAGGGCGATGAGCCCGCGAATGACGTCCGCGAGCTCCTGCGCGGTCTTCGCATCGGCGGCTTGTCCCCGGGCCCGGAGGACGAGGTCGGTCTCGAGCCGTCCCGTGACCGCGAACGACCGAAGGGCAGCGTTCTCGGCTCCGCGGGCGACGAGGCCGCGGAGGACATCGGGCGGAGTCCCGGCAAACCAGAATGCCTCCCCGTCGAAGTTCCCGAATCCCCAACTCCGGACGTTCTCGATGGCGGAGGGTTTCCGTCCGGCGCCGGCGTCGAGCATCTCGCGCACGTACGCGGGCTCGCCGAGGAGGAGAATCGAATCGTCGGGAAACGCCATCGCGGTGCTCGTTCCCTCGCTCGCGAGATAGAGTGGTGTCCCCGCGTAGGTCGACGTCTGTGCGCGGCCCGTGGTCTTCGAAAGCTTGTCCGCCAGGAGATCGCGATCGAAGGTACCGGCGACGGCGATTCCCCAACGCTCCGGCTTTACCGACTCCGGCCCGACGGCGAGAGTGACGGAGTCGACGTCGTTCCGGATGTCGATGCCCGTCGACTCGTGGATCTCGTCGAGGGCGGCGAACGGCGTCTTCCCCTGCACGTCATTGGCCCACGTCTCCGCGAGCGGGCTCGAGGCAACGGATTTCAGGTCGACGTATCCAATGAGGGTCGCGTCCTTCGGGACGAACGAAAGCGACGGCCCCGTTCGGCTCGCGAGAGCGCCACCGGCGCCCGCGAAATAGGCGACGGCGCCGACGGCGACTCCGGCACAAACGATCCCCGCGGCCAGGACTGCCGAGACCACCGTCCATCGAGAGGAATTCATGGGTGCTCCTCAGGGAGGACAGACGAAAGCTGCCTCCCGCTTGTTCCCAGTATCCGCCATGGGGAGCCCTGAGGCTAGCGGACTTCTTTGTTCGAGAAGGCGGCGATCGCGAGCGCGTGCGTCGCGCCCGCGATGACCGCGAGGGCGAGGATCGACGTCAGGGCATGAGACCGCTCTCCGAAAGCCGCGAGGATGCCCGCCGCCGGGGCACCGGGGACGAGCGAGCTCATGTAGTGGCTGACCGTGAGAAACCGCGCGCGTCCCGGTACGAACGTGGCCGCCGCCTGCCAGCCGAAGATGAAAACGAGCCCCGCGAGGAGAGGCCGCTTCAAGACCGTGCCCGCGAGGGCGAAGACGCCGTTATAGGCGACGAGCCCCCACGCCGCGACCGCGAGGCTTCGCGCGAGTCCCGGAAACCCCGCGCCGAGACCGCTGAAGCCCGAAGGAGCAAGGACCACGTAGTAGACGATCACGACAGAAGGGTGCACGAGGAAGACCGACATCGCGTAGCTCGCCGCCATCTTGCCCAGGAGAAACGAAGGCCGCCCCAGGGGGCGCGTCAGAAAGTAGGGGAGGGTCGAAGCCTCGAGATCGTCGCGCACGACCCCGCTCGCGTACACGAGACTCAGCATGGGAGCGAGGAACGGGAAGTAGACTCCGGAGACGAGAGCCGAGAACACGCCCGCGCCACCGCTCTCCGTCATCCGGAGCGCGAGCGCCACCCGGTACGCGAGCGCGAGCCCGAGCGGTGTCGCCGCGAGCGCGGCCATCGCGAAAGTGCGCGGCGAGAGAAGAAGCTCGGAGAGACTCCACCCCGCGACGAGCGCCGCGGTCCCGAGCTTCTTCACGGTCCCACCAGGTAGTGGAAGACGGCTTCCAGGTTGTCGTCGGGTGAGGTGATCTCGTCGATGGTCGCGTTCTCGTCGAGTACGAGCCGGTTGAGGAGGCGATAGAAGCGCTCGGGCTCCCGGGTCTCGAGCCGCACCTCGCGAGCCTCCTCGGAGAACGAGATGGAGTGAAGCCCCGGCTCTTCCAGGATCCGCGCCGCGAGCTTCTTGGGCGAAGAGGTCGCGATCCGGATGTGGTGGGGGTGCGCGTCGAGGAGCCGCCGGATCTCGTGGATGTTTCCGCTCGCGAGGACGCGCCCCGCCGTCATCAGGACGACCTCGCGCGTCATGAGCTCCACTTCGTGAAGGATGTGGCTCGAGACGAGGACCGTCTTCCCGCGGGCGCCGAAGCCTCGAATCCTGTCGATGAGCTCGCGGCGGCCGGCGGGGTCGAGCCCGGTCAGTGGCTCGTCGAGAACGATGAGGTCGGGCTCGTGCGCGATCGCCTGCGCGAGCCGGAAGCGCTGACGCATGCCGCGGCTGAACGAGCGAAGCCTCGTGCCAGCGGCCTCTCCGAGGCCGACGTCGCCGAGAGTCGCCTCCGCCCGCCTTCGCGCCTCTTCGATCGAGAAGCCGTGGAGCCGGAGAAGGTAGACGAGAAAGTCCCGGGCTCGGACCGGAGCAGACGGGCGAAGCTCTTCCTCCTCGGGCACGATTCCGAGGCGCTGATGGACCCGCGGGTTCGCGAAGGGCGGCTCGCCAAAGACCGAGACCGTCCCCGAGCTCGGGCGCATGAGTCCCGTCACGAGCCGGAGGAGCGTCGATTTCCCCGCGCCGTTCGGACCGAGAAGGGCCGTAACCCCCGGCCCGATCGAGAGCTCGACGCCGGAGAGGCCGAGCACGTTTCCGTACCATCGCGATACGTTCGAAAGCCGGACGACTTCCTCGCTCAAAGCGCGCCCTCCCCCGAACGCAGCCTCCGATCGAGGACAAGAGCGGACAGGACGATGACGCCGATCAGGAACGCAAGCGGGAAGAGTGCCGTGGAACCGCCGAAGAGCCAGCGCCCGGCGTCGATCGCGGCCCCGTTCACGCCCGGAAGCCGGGCGGCTCCGAACATCCGGCTCGACGCGGTTCGGGCAGCGATCTCGCTTCCGAAGACGAGGGCGGCGAAGCCCGCTCCCGCGACCCGCCCGCTGCGGCAGAGGCTCGAGATCGCGAGGACGGAAAGCGTGTAATAAAGGGCGAGAAGAACGCTGTAGGCGATGACAGACAATGGAAGCCACGGGGCGCTCGCGAGGAGCGCGAAATCCGGGGCGAGGGCGAGGTGGAGGAAGAGAAGCACGAGCGCGGGCGCGAGAGTCACAGCCCCGACCGCGGCCGCGACGGGCAGCGCCTTTCCCAGGAAGTAGTCGAATCGCGAGATCGGCTTCGAGAGATAGATCGTGAAAGCGCCCGAAGCGAAATCGGAGGCGATCGCGGAAGCGCCCGTCGCGAGGCTCACGAGCACGACGGGAAGAAAGCGCACCTGCTGCGTCAGGAAGTCGCCCCAGGTCCCGGGAGAGATCGTGAAGAACTCGGGCGCTCCCGGGAACTGGCGCGCGACGTAGATTTGCGCCGCGCGCACGACCGCGGGGACCCACGAAACGGCGAGGAGCAAAAGGAACGAGCGCTTTCTCAGGAGAAGGCTCGCGGCCGATCGGGCGAGCGCGAGACTCCTTCGGAAGCGGGGCGTGCGGGGTCCGTCGAACCTCCGGTACGAGAGGTCGTAGAGCGGCATCAGGTCCCACCCTCGCCAATGGCGCTCAGGAACTGCTCTTCGAGACTCCTCTCGAATCGCCGCAGGTGGCGGATCTCGGCGGACGTTTTCGCCGCGGCTTCGAAGAGAGGGCGGGGCTCGCGCAAGCTCACCCGAAGGAGGCCGTCGTGATCTTCGGCGCACTCGAGCCCCTGGCGCGCGAGCTCTTCGCGAAAACGGCCGGGCTCCTCCTCGCGAACGCAGACTTCGTAGACGGAGGCCGAAGACGACGAGAGATCCGAAAGGCGGCCTCCGAGAACGAGCCGGCCTCGATGGAGGAGCACCACGCGCTCGCAGACGTCCTCGACGTCGTGCAGCAGGTGGGTCGAGAGCAGCACGGAAACCCCGCGCCGGCCGATCTCGCGCACGAGGTCGAGCATCTGCCGCCGCCCGTGCGGGTCGAGCCCGCTCGTCGGCTCGTCGAGGAGAACGAGCTCCGGGTCGTGGACGAGAGCCATCGCGAGCTTGGTGCGCTGTCGCATCCCCGTCGAGAACTCCTCGACCGGCCGATAGCGCGCTTCTCCGAGCCCCGTGAACCAGAGCATCTCGTGGGCCCGCGCGAGTGCATCTTTCCTCGCGAGACCTCCGATCTCGCCTGCGAGGGCCACGCTCTCGACGGCGTTGAGCTCGGGGATCACCACCGCGCGCTCCGGAAAGTAGCCGAGCGATCGCCGGATCTCGGCGGAAGCTCCGGAGACCGCCCGCCCGAGGACCTCCACACGGCCCTGGGCGGGACGGAGAAACCCGAGAAGCGTCTTGAGAAGAGTCGACTTCCCGGCGCCGTTCGGACCGAGGAGCCCGGTCACCCCGGGCTCGACCTCGAGATCGAGCGAGGAGAGCGCTTCCCGGGCGCCGTAGCGGACGGTCAATTCTCGAGCGCGAACGATGGGCATCACGGAAGCCGGGTGTAGATACGGAGGGAAGAGTAGCAGAGTTGCCGGTTTCGGGCAGCGCACGTGTTGTGGAGCCCGAAGCCCGTCTGCTATGATGTCCGAGGGATCGATGTCGAGCGGAGATCGTCAGTTGCAGGAAGGCGAGGACAAACTCCGGCGTCTCGTCCAGAACCTCGAGAAGAGCATCGAGCAAGCGATTGCGAGCTCTCCTCAGGTCGAGGAGTGTCTCGCGAAGATCCGCGAAGAGGGCTACGAGCTCTCGCTCGTGCTCCAGGCCACTCTCGCTTTCGCGCCACGGGGCGAGCTCAATCAGGAACAGGTCGAGGAAGTGGCGGGATTCGGAAGCGGCACCCTCGCGAGCTTTCGCATGAGCTCGCTCGACAAGAAGTTCCTTCGCTCGCTCAAGATCGCCGTCGACGAAGAAGCAGGCTAGCGGCTCAGCGTCGGCCCCGAAACGCTTTCTTCCCCGGATAGCGTCCCACGTTCGAGAGCTCCTCTTCGATTCTCAGGAGCTGGTTGTATTTCGCCACCCGATCGCTGCGGCTGAGGGAGCCGGTCTTGATCTGGCCCGCGCCCGTCGCGACCGCGAGATCCGCGATGGTCACGTCCTCCGTCTCGCCCGACCGGTGGGAGATGACCGTCGTGTAGCGGTTGCGGTGCGCGAGGTCGACGACCTCGAGAGTCTCGGTGAGAGTCCCGATTTGGTTGAGCTTGACCAGGATCGAGTTCGCGACACCTCGTTCGATGCCCTGCGCGAGGCGGACCGGGTTGGTGACGAAGAGATCGTCGCCCACGAGCTGGACTCGGCTCCCGAGCGCGCGGCTCAGCTCCTCCCATCCGCTCCAGTCGTTCTGGTCGAGGCCGTCCTCGATCGAGACCAGGGGGTAGCGTTCTACCCAGGTGGAGTACCGGGCGATGAGGTCGGACGCGGAGAGCCGCGAGCCCCCGGATTTCCTCAGCACGTACGCGGAGCCGTCGCGGAACTCGCTCGCGGCAACGTCGAGGGCGAGGGCGATGTCTTCCCCCGGGGCGTAGCGCGCCTCCTCGATGGCCGCGACCAGCAGATCGAGTGCTTCTTCGTGGGACTTCAAGCTCGGCGCGAAGCCTCCTTCGTCACCGACGGCGGTCGAGAGCCCCTTCTTGGCCAGGGTGCCCTTCAGAGCGTGAAACGTCTCGACTCCCGCCCGAAGCGCTTCCCCGAAGCTCGGGAAACCCCAGGGGACGATCATGAACTCCTGGATGTCGAGGTTGTTGTCGGCGTGAGCGCCGCCATTGACGACGTTCATCATCGGTACGGGGAGGACGGACGCCATCGGTCCCCCCAGGTACCGGTAGAGCGGAACGGCGAGGCTGTCGGCGGCGGCACGCGCGGTTGCGAGCGAGACGGCGAGGATGGCGTTCGCCCCGAGCCGCGACTTGTTGGGCGTTCCGTCGAGCTCGAGAAGAAGCCGGTCGATGAGGACCTGCTCCGTCGCGTCTTCCCCGACGAGCTCGGGCGCGATCTCGTCCAGGATGTGCGCGACCGCGCGTCCGACGCCTTTTCCGCGGTACCGCGTGGCGTCGCCGTCCCGAAGCTCGAGCGCCTCGTGCTCGCCCGTCGAGGCTCCGGAGGGGGCGGCCGCGCGGCCGAACGCGCCGTCCTCGAGAGTGACTTCGGCCTCGACGGTCGGGTTGCCGCGAGAATCCAGGATCTGCCGCGCCTCGATCGAAGCGATCGCCGTCATTTCGCCACCCCGCATGGTCTATGTGTGATTTGGGTCACAATGTTTCCCCCGGGTCCGTTGACATGCCCGATCCGCTGTGGTACTTCATACCCTAGCGTTTGGGGTATCTTACTCGAATGCCTACGGGAGTGTCTCCGTTGTCGCGACGTTTCTTGGGTTTGCCGGTGCGGGGACGCCTCGTGGAGGGGCCTTCTCGATGGTGAATACCCGTCCCGCGATTTTCGCGCTCTCCGCGGTCCTTGGCGTCTCGGCTCTCGGGCTCGCCGAGACCGGGTCCTCGCCCGCAATCGCGGGCCTGGTCAGCGACGAGGTCGGCCGGCCCCTCGCGGGCGCCACCGTTTCGGTTTTCGGAAAGAGCCTTTCGGGTGGGGCATCGACCGTAGTCACGGACGAAGAGGGCCGTTTCGAGATCCTGGGAGTTCCGCCCGGCCTCTACCGCCTCCGCGCTTATCTCTCCGGCTTCCTCCCTTCACAATTCGCCCGCGTCGTCATCGAAGAGGGGGCCGCGCGCGCCGGGACCATCCTCATGAGCCTGTCCCGGCTGGACTCCGGGCTCTCGAGCGATGAGTACGTGGAGGACACGACGGCGTCGAGAACGGTGGCCGAGCTTCGCTGGGTCATCCAGCGTCAGGATCGAAACATCCTGAAGGAGACGGAGACGCTCGCTCCCGTCGGCGAGCTCGAGACGTGGGAAGAGAATCCGACCTTCGATCCCGACTTCGCGTTGAGCGGCGAGTTTGGAATCCGGGCGGCGACGTATGACGAAGGGCTCGGGGAGTTCCCCGGCGCTGGCGCCGGGCTCGATGCCCGGCTCGCATACGCGCGTCTTTTCATCCCGGGAAACGGCGACGCGCAGTGGCTCGTGAGCGCGCAGCTTCTCGAGTCCGCGCTCTCGTCCTGGGCAGGCCGTGCGGAGTACGTCACGTCGAACCTGAGCGGCCATCGGCTCGCAACCGGAGTCACCTACGGGAGCTTCCTGTACGGAGACCTCGGCGAGTATCGCCCCCCTGAGTCGGTGCTGGGGAAAGGGCTTGGGGATCAGCCTTCGTCGGAATGGTTCGGAAGCGTATACGCCTCGGATTCCTTTCTCGTGGGTCCCGCGAGCATTCAGGCTGGACTGTCCCTCCAGTACTTCGATTACCTGAACGGCGCCGCCTATGCGTCCCCGCGCTTCGAAGTCTCCTATCCTCTCGGCTCCGGCGAAAGGACCGTTCTTCGCGGCGCCGTCGATCGAAGGCTTCAAGCCCCGGGCGGGGAGGACATCGGGCTCCTCTCGCAGGTCGCGTACAGCAGCGTCTACGGGCCGCTACCGCCCAGGCGCTCGCTGCGCCCGGAATCCACGGCGCGGTTCGATCTCGGAGTCGAGCACCAGATCTCGAGCCGCACCCGCCTCGCGCTGCGCCTGTTCCAGGAGAACGCCACCGACCAGCTCGTCCGCGCCTTTCTCGATGGCGGTGTCCCGGGCGGCGCCGGGCATTTCGTGGTCACGAACCAGGGTCGCTTCCGCACGCGTGGCGTCGGCGTCGCCCTCGCGCACAGCCGCGGGCCGGTCGAAGGCTCGGTGGGGTACACCTTCGGAAGGGTGGAGCCTCCCGCGCCCGCGCTCGCTTCGGAGCCGGAGATCCACGACGTCACGACGACCCTCGGGACGTCGATCGATTCCACGCAAACTCGATTGCAGGCCGCGTACCGCTTGATCTACCACCCCGGGCTCACGATGGCGGACTCCGGCCCGGGGAGCCGCGGCATCGACGGCCGTTTCAGCGTGCAGGTCTTCCAGCTCCTTCCGTTCGTCGGGTGGAACGGAACGCAATGGGAGCTCATGGTCGCGCTGCGAAATCTTTTCTACGACGACATTGCGAACGCATCCATTCTCGACGAGCTTTCCGTCGTCGATGCCCCCCGCCGCGTTCTCGGGGGCGTTACGGTACGCTTCTAGGCCGCTCGGGCTCGCACCAAAAAGTTGGATTTTAGATCCAAATTGTGGGATTCTTGTCCAGAGGCACTCTCCAGAGCGGGAGCAAACCTTTGTGGATTCAATACTTGGAGTCGCTTCCCATGAGGGATCGACGGTACGGGAATTGCTTCCGTAACCCGAGAGGCAGAGTCTCCCTTTGAGCACGCGTTCCGGGGCTTTCAAGATCGGGCTGGTTCTTGCGACGAGCTCCGTCCTTCTCGCCCTCGCGATCCTGAATCTCTCGCGGAAGTCGCAGTTCGAGCTTCTCGACGATGGCGTCTTCTGGGATGAGAGCGAGGGGAGGGTCCATGCACGGCGGCTGGATCCGGACGGCCCCGCGGCGCGCGCTGGCCTCGCGGCCGGCGACGTCCTGGTCCTCATCGGCGAGACGCCGGTGAACGTCCCGTCCGACGTCCGTCGGGTCCTCGATGGCTCGAGGGATGGTGAGGTCCTCGAGTACCAGGTGCTCCGGGAGAACGAGCGGCAGGCTCTCTCGCTCGCGGTCGCGCCCCTTCCCGAGGGCAACGTTCCCGTCTACTACTTCCTCGCCGCCGTTGGGATCTTCTCGCTCCTGGTGGGAACCTTCGTCTACGTGCGCCGGCGGGGCGAGGCCGCGACCGCGCATTTTTACCTCCTCTGCGTTTTCTGGTTTCTCAACTTCGGGTTCTCCCATACGGGAGAGCTCGACTCCTGGGATTGGGCGTTCTACTGGATGGATCGCGCGGGAATCCTCTTCTTCCCGCCGATCTTCCTTCACTTCGCCCTCTGCTTTCCGACGAAGCTTCCCCTCGTTCGGCGGAAGCCCCTCCTCCTCTGGGCGCTCTACCTTCCGTCGTTGGCGCTCCTCTACTTGAGCCTGAGCGCGCACCTCGCGTTCGTATCACCGCTCCGTTGGGGCGATCGGTTCTTCACCGTGACCGAGAGCGTGCTCGACCGGATCGTCCCCGCGTACCTCGCGGTGATGTCGCTTCTCGCGTTCGCGGCTTTCGTGAAATCGAACCGGCGAGCGAGGAGCATCACCGTCAAGAAGCAGACGAAGTGGATCGTCTGGGGGACCGGTTTCGGAACTCTTCCCTTCGTTCTCTTCTACGCGATCCCGTATCTCGTCGGCGTCAGGCCGGGGCTCCCCATGGAGCTTTCCGTCGTGCCTCTCGCGCTCATCCCGCTCGCGTTCGCCTACGCCATCGTGAAGTACCGGCTGATGGACGTGGAGATCCTCTTCAAACGAGGAATGGTCTACACCCTGGCGACGTCAGCGGTGGGACTCCTCTACCTCGCCATCTTCCTCGCGGGAGCCCACTACATGGTGGGAGACCGGCACTCCACCATCCTCGCTTTGCTCTCGGCCATCGTGGTGGTGCTCGTCTTCACTCCCATCAAGAGCCGAATTCAGGTGGGAATCGACCGCCTCTTCTACCGCGAGCGATACGACTACCGGCGCGCGCTCCTCGCGTTCTCGCGCGATCTGAACGCTCAGCTCGATCTCGACCATCTCTCCTCCCGGCTCGTCGAGCGGATCTCCGACACCTTCGAGGTCGACAAGGTGGCTCTCCTGGTGCCGGGAAACGGAGGAGACCTGGCCCTCCTCGCGGGACAGGGACTCGACGAGAACGAGTGGGAAAAGGCCCGGCTTCCCGCCCGCTCATCTCTCCATCAGAGGCTCGCTCGCGGAGAGGCCGTGTACTACGCGGACTCCGACGAATCCCGGAGCGACGTTCGGACGAACGGACGTTCACCCGCGGACAGGGACGATGGCCTCGCCATCGCCGGCCTTTCCTACGCGATTCCCTGCCGAGCCCACGACAAGGTCGTCGGCGTCATTCTCCTCGGACGGCGCTGGGATCAGAGCGCTCTTTCGAGCGAGGACATGGATCTGCTCACCATGCTCTCGGGGCAGGCGGCGACCGCTCTCGAGAACGCGCGCCTCTATCGATCCCTCGAGCAGAAGGCGGCCGAGTATGCCGCCCTCAAGGAGCACAGCGAGAACACCATCGAGTCGCTCGACGCCGGGATCGCGGTGGTCGACCTCGAGGGGAAGGTCGTCCGGTTCAACCGCGCGCTCGAAAAGCTCTGCGGCCTCGCGCGCGATCGGGCCCTCGGGCGCGCGTTCGCCGAGATTTTCCCGAGACCGCTCCTGGACGCGATGGACTCCGCGATGGGCGAGGCCTGGTGGACGCGGGCGGAGACGAGCGGCATCTCCCGCCTGAATCTCACGAACCTCGAGGGGGAAGAAAAGGTTGTGAAGCTCGGGGTCGCTCCCTTCGTGGGAGCCGGAGACGAGCCGAAGGGCACCATCGTGATCTTCGAGGACGTGACCGCCCGCGTCGAGCTCGAGACCCAGCTCCAGCTCCGGGAGAAACTCGCGTCCCTGGGTCTTCTGGCGGCGGGAGTGGCCCACGAGGTCAACACGCCTCTCACCGGCATCAGCAGCTTCACCCAGATGCTCCAGGACCAGATTCCCGAGGACGACCCGCGGGCCAAGCTCCTCGCCAAAATCGAGAGGCAGACGGAGCGCGCTTCCAAGATCGTGGGGAACCTCCTGAATTTCGCGCGTCAGGGAAGGGTCGCCACCATGCCGGTTTCCATCAACGACGTCGTCCGCGACGTGCTCTCGCTTCTCGAGCACCAGTTGACGCGCGCGCGGGTCAAGGTGCGGCTCGAGCTCGGGGACGGCGTTCCCGACGTGATGGGCGACGAGAACAAGCTCCAGCAGGTGTTCCTCAATCTCGTTTTGAACGCCCAGGACGCCATGCCCAGTGGCGGCTGGCTCACCATCAAGACCGCCCTCTCTTCCGAGAGCCCCGAAGAGGTCGTTGCCACCGTTTCCGACACCGGCCAGGGCATCAGCCAGGACGACATCAAACGCATCTACGATCCCTTCTTCACCACCAAGAAAGCGGGAGCGACCGGGACCGGTCTCGGGCTTTCGATCACTTACGGGATCATCCAGGAGCACTCGGGGCACATCGGAGTCGAGAGCTCGCTCGGCCAGGGAACGAGCTTCGAGATCCGCCTTCCCGCCCACCGCGCCCTCCGGGCCGCGGGAGCCGCCGCGGACGATCGCCTTCGCGCGCAGACGAGCTGAGCGTGATGGCGACTTCGAACACGGTTTGGAGCGCTTCCGGCGCCGAGCGAGAATGGGAATCTCGAATGCCTGAAAAGGGAACGGTCCTCGTCGTCGACGACGAAGAGGTGATGCGGGAGATCCTGGAGTCCCTGCTCGCGCAGGAGGGCTACCGCGTAAAGCTCGCGACCACCGGCCAGGAGGGGCTCGAGATCGCGAACCGCGAGCCCGTCGATCTCGCGATCGTCGACGTGATGCTCCCCGACCGCTCTGGAATCGACGTCCTCGACGAGCTCAAGAGATCGGACCCGGAGCTGGTGGTGGTGATGATCACCGCCTTCGCTTCCGTCGAGACCGCGATCGAAGCGATGAAGCGCGGCGCCCTCGACTACGTCACCAAGCCCTTCAAGAACGACGAAGTCCGCGTGGTGGTGGCGAACGGGATCAAGCAGCGGCGGCTCGTCGACGAGAACCGCACGCTGAAGGAAGCCCTTCACGATCGCCAGCGATTCGACGTCCTCGTCGGGAAATCCGGGCGGATGCAGGAGGTCTACTCCCTCATCCAGCAGGTCGCCCCTTCCAAGTCGACGGTTCTCATCACGGGCGAAAGCGGCACCGGCAAGGAGCTGGTGGCACGGGCCATCCACAACTACAGCACGCGCAAGCAGAAGCCCTTCGTTCCCGTGAACTCCGGGAGCCTTCCCCCGGATCTCCTGGAAAGCAACCTCTTCGGGCACGTGAAGGGTGCCTTCACCGGAGCGGTGAGCCCGAAGAAGGGCCTCTTCGAGCTCGCGGACGAGGGAAGCATCTTCCTCGACGAGATCGCGACCGTGCCTGTCGAGACCCAGGCGAAGCTCCTGCGCGTGATCCAGGAAAAGGAGTTCATGCGCCTGGGTGGGGTGGACGTCATCCGTGTCGACGTGCGCATCATCGCCGCGACGAACAGCGACTTGAAAGGGCTGGTGGACGAGGGCGCGTTCCGCGAGGACCTCTACTACCGGCTCAACGTCATCAACGTGTTCCTCCCTCCTTTGCGCCAGCGGAAGGAAGACATTCCGCTCCTCGCCCAGCACTTCCTCAAGAAGGTCGGGGACGAGAACGGCCGCCAGGGGCTCCAGCTCGCGACGGACGCGGTGCAGTCGCTTCTCGACTATGACTGGCCGGGGAACGTGCGCGAGCTCGAGAACGTCATCGAGCGGGCGGTGGTGCTCGCCGATGGCCCGGTCATCAACCGGAGGCTCATCCCCGAGCACGTGCGCTCGGGACCCTCCTTTCGCATCCCCCAGGTGGTGGTTCCCGAGGAAGGGATCTCTTTCCGCGAGGTCATCACCGGTTTCGAGAAGCGGCTCATCGAATCCTCGCTCAAGACTTCGGGGGGCGTTCAGAAGAGGGCGGCGCAGCTCCTGGGCCTGAAGCCGACCACGCTGAACGAGATGATCAAGCGCTACAACATCAGTCTGGAGCGGAAAGAGCCCTCCTCCTCGCACTAGAATTCCGGCATGCGACGATTGACCACGGTTTCAGGACTGCTGGCTCTCGCTCTGGCGATGCCCCTGGCCACGAGGGCGGACGACCGGGTGAAGAAGCTCTCGGAGGCGCACCGGAACTGGATCGAGCGCGACGTCCTGTACATCATCACCGACCGCGAGAAGGACGTGTTTCTCTCGCTCGGCACCGTCGAGGAAAGGGACCGCTTCATCGAGGCCTTCTGGCGAAAGCGCGACCCCAACCCGGCGACCCCCGCGAACGAGTACAAGGACGAGCACTATCGCCGCATCGAGCACGCCAACACCTTTCTCGGACGCGAAACTTTCCGCGAGGGCTGGAGAACCGACCGAGGCCGCTACTACATCCTTCTGGGCGAGCCCCGGGAGACCCAGCGCTACGACGGCTATGCCGAGCTCGTGTCCTGCGAGCTCTGGTTCTACCAGGGAGAGCCCCGCCTCGGGCTCCCCTCGTTCTTCTACCTGCTCTTCTTCAAGAAGAACGACTTCGGCGAGTACCGCATCTACCATCCCCTCATCGACGGGCCGCAGGCGCTCCTCAACGCGAGCGTGAACCTCCAGACGGGAGAGAACACCGAGGCCATTCAGCAGCTTCGGCAAATCTCCCCGGAGCTCGCCGCCGCCTCGCTCTCGTTCGACACCAGCGAGCCTCCCGATTACATCGGGGGCCGGCCCGCTCTCGGGACGGACATCATGCTCGCGCGCATCGAGGACTCGCCCAAACGCGCGATCCGCACCGACTACGCCGACGCCTGGCTGCGCTACGGAAACCGGGTGTCCGCGGACTATTCGTTCAACTTCGTGCCCTCGCGCGCGGGCTTCGCCGTCGTCGCCGAGGCCTCGGGGACTCCTCTCGTTCACTACAGCATCGAGCTCGACCCGCAGAACTTCACCATGGAGACGGACGAAGACCAGTCGAAGTTCTACACCACCCTCGACGTGACTCTCGAGGTGCGGGACCGCGAAGGCAAGCTCATCCTGGCGAACGACAAAGAGGTCTATCTCGAGCTCACGCCGAGCCAGGTTTCGACCATACGCTCCTCGCCCTTCGCCTACCAGGACAACTTCCCGCTCGTCCCCGGCGACTACAGCATTTCCATCATTTTGAGGAACCGCGTCATCCACCAGTACACGGTGGTCGAGAAGGAGATCTCGATTCCCCTCCCTGACCCCGCCGCGCCCACGCTGATGGATGTCGTGCTCGCCTACGAGTCGAAGAGCACCATGGGCGACATCGCCGAGGGCGAAGTTCGGACGTTCCAGATCGGAAACATGAGGTTCCAGCCGGCGTCGGAGAACATCTTCGTCATCGGAGATACCGTCCACCTCGTCACCCAGGCCTTCGGGGCGACGCCTTCACACAAGGTGGTCTTCGAGCTCGCGAACGGGGCGGAAGTCCTGAAGACGGTCGAAAGTCCGGTCGGGGCCTACGGGATGGTCTTCGACCACATGTTGCTCGAGAACATGGTCGGGGGGAGCTTCGAGGTCCGAGCGCGGCTTCTCTCGCCCGAGGGCGGGGAGCTCTCGAAGCGGGCGGCGCCCATCACCGTTTCCCCCCGGTCGGTCGCGACACGGCCCGGGTTCATCTACCGACGCGGCTTCAACACGCGATTTCCCGGGCTCATCCCGCTCGTGCGCGGAGACCAGCTCTGGAACCTGGGCCGCTACCAAGAGGCGCGGGTCGAGCTCGAGCGCGCCGTCGCCGCGAGCGGCGAGAACCTTCCCGAGGCGAAGTGGAAGCTCGCGAACGCCTACCTGCGGGACAAGCGACCGGACGACGCCTTTTCGCTCTTGAAGCCGCTCGAAGCGGGCTATCCCAACCGTTTCGAAGTCGTGTCGGGGCTCGGGTACGCCCTCTACCTGAAGGGACAGTGCGGGGACGCCGTGGGCTATCTCGACCGCGCCCGCCAGATCCGTCCGCCGGATACGCTCCTCCTGAACACAGCGGGTGACTGTCACGAGCAGCTCGGCCACGCCGCTGAGGCTCGCGAAGCCTACTCGCGCTCTCTCCAGCTCGATCCCGAGCAGCCAGAGGTCAGGAAGAGGGTCGAAGCGCTCGGCGGCAGCACGGACAAGACGAAGTCCTGACGTTGGCCTTCACCAGCATCCAGAAGATCCGATTCGACGACGTCGACGGCGCCGGCATCGTCTACTACCCCCAGTTCTTCCACCTCTGCCACGGAGCGTTCGAGGACTTCTTCGACACCGCCGCCCCTGTCTCCTACCCGACGCTCGTGAAGGAGCGGCGGCTCGGCTTTCCGACCGTCTGCATCGCGAGCGAGTTCAAGGCTCCGTTGTCGTACGGGGACGTCGCGGTGGTGGAGCTCACCGTCCGCAAGATCGGCCGCTCGTCTCTCGTCGTCGCCTACGACATCCGGAGAAAGCGCGACGGCGCCCTCACGTTCCACGCCGACATCACCACCGTGCTCGTGAACCTCGACACGTTGAAGCCGGTTGAAATCGACGCCGAGCTGAGAGGAATCTTCGAGAAGTTTCTTTCCCCTCCATAGGCGTCTCTGCGTTCGATTCTTCTTCTCAGTTGGAACCGAAACGGTACCGCACGCCAATGCGGGCGACGCGCGGTGGGAGGATCTCGACGATGGCCCCGAACGCCCCTCCTCGCGAGGCCATCTCCGTCGCGGTGTTCGCGTTGAGACTGTTGAAGAGGTCGAAGACGAGATCGACTCTCCCCGCGCTTCGCAGGGAGAACCCCTTCTCGGCGCGGACGTCCACGAGGTGCACGGACGGCTGGACGGCGGCGCCCTGGGGCTCGGCGAGAATCTCGGCCGGTCCTTGCGTGAGCGGCACGCCCTCGAGAGTCGACGTCACCAGAATGGAACGGTACAGCGGCTGTCCCGTTTGGTAGCGGTACGCCGAGGCGAACCTCACCCCCCACTTCCACTCGTAGACGCCCGAGACCCGAAGCATGCGAGGCCGGTCCCAGAACGTGCGGCCTCGGGCGTTCGAAAGGGTATTGGGGTTGTTGAAGAGCGGTGTTGCCGCGGGAGCGCCTCCCTGGGATTCGAAGCCGGGTCCGGAAAAAAACCCCTCCGACTCGCTCAGGGAGAGCGAGGCGTTGATCCGCCATCGCTTCCCTCGCTTTGCGGCTTCGATGACGATGCCGCGGTACCGGGACTCGAGACCTTCCGGATTCGTGAGGAGGAACCGGTCCTCCCCCAGCGTCTCCGGGTTCTGATTGAAGACGGCAAGGACGCCGTCGTCCGCGGTGCCCGCCGCGAGATCGCGCCCGGGATCGAGGGCTTCTTCCAGTTCGAAAGCACTCGGCGGAACTCCGACGTTCACGTCGTCGATGAGACTCCAGTCCTTGCGGTACAGGAGGGTCACGGAGGCCGACAGGCCCGACCCGAATTCTCGATCGAG
>Ga0187893_10005432_pt1 | contig 22885 bp, 20 predicted proteins | sample MA1701074metaG_FD_139574 | JGI IMG/M metagenome (GOLD analysis project Ga0187893, IMG submission 139574) | White microbial mat communities from a basaltic lava cave in the Kipuka Kanohina Cave System on the Island of Hawaii, USA - MA170107-4 metaG ...
CAAAAGCGGCAGGTTGGAGATTTATGATGTGAATGGAAGAAGAGTTTATTCTTTGAATCTTCCGCAATGGAGCACGCTGCAATATATTTCTCTGCCTGAACTTTCGGACGGGATTTATCAGTGTGTGATAACGGGTGGCGGTGAGAGGGCTGTGAAAAAAATGGCAGTTATAATGGAGTGATGTGAACGGCTCCGGTTTTTCCTGTCCGGCTGAAAATTGCCGGGTGTAACGGAGCATCATTTTTAATTTATCGCCTGCAGAAATGATTCATTCCGTAAATTCATGAACCGTTAATTCATTGCCATCGAAAACTGCATACGTATAAAACCTCAGCCAGTCACCAAGATTTACATATCTGCAATTGCCGATCGTTTTATCAATCACCAGATGGCGGTGGCCGAAAAGGAAATAGTCTGCCGGATCGGTTGCCTGCATTTCTTTAACAAACTGAACAAGGAATTCCTTGTCATCGCCCAAATACTTGTCATGGTAATTTCCGGTAGTAATGCGGCTTTTACGGCTCCAATAATTTGCCATAGCAATACCTGTATTCGGATGAATCCGCGCAAAAAGCCATTGACAAAAGCGGCTTGAAAATATTTTTTTTATGAGCTTGTACCCGTGGTCGCCCGGTCCCAGTCCATCGCCATGACCGATAAAAAATTTTTTTGCCCCGATGGTTCGTCTCACGGGCTGACGGTAAAGCGTCATTCCTATTTCGGTGGGAAGGTAATCGAATACCCATAAGTCATGATTGCCGGTAAAATAGTGCAGCTTGATTCCCTGATCGGAAAGCTCGGCTAACTTACCCAGCAGCCGCACAAACCCCTTTGGAACCACGCGCTTGTATTCGAACCAGAAGTCAAACACATCTCCGAGGATATAAATTTCGGATGCATCGCTTCGCACTTTTTCAAGCCAGCGCACAATTTTTTTTTCCCGATTCCGGCTGGTTTGTTCATCGGGAATGCCGAGATGGAAATCGGAAATGAAATAAATTTTATGTGCGCTGTGAGTCAAAGGATGAATTATTTTTCCGGATAGGTTTAGAGCTTCAGCATGGATTGGATGAGCGCTTCAGAAATAGTTTACGGTAAACGATGAAAAATTTTTAAGTTCCGATCCGGACAGTTCCACCGAATCAACCTTCGCGCCTTCGGGTCCGTCATGGCACCAGTCAATAAATTTTTTCAGAGCATCCGCAGTACCGCATGCCTCAACGAAAACGCTTCCATCAGGGTCATTCCTCACAAACCCTTTAATGCCGAAGTTGCGTGCAGTGATCTGCGTGTATTTGCGGAAGAACACGCCCTGCACATTTCCCTGAATTTTCAACTGAACGCACTTAATTTCCATGGACTGTTGATTCATTTTCCCCGGAAAGCCGGCTTGCGTTTTTCAACAAATGCGGTTACCCCCTCTTTAAAATCTGCAGTGCCGAAGCATTTTCCGAATCCTTCAATTTCTGATTCAAATCCGTTTTTATTTTGGTCGTAAACATCGTTCACGCACCGGAGGATCTGAGCGAGTGCAAGCGGGGCTTGCTGAATAATTTTTTCAGCGATTTCCCTGCACTTATTCATCAATTCACCCGAAGGGGTAACGTAATTAATCAGTCCGTATTGCAGCGCTTCCACTGCTGTGATGGGTTCGCCCGTCATGAGCAATTCCATTGCTTTGCTTTTTCCGATAAGGAGGGGAAGCCGCTGGGTTCCTCCGTACCCCGGAATTAGCCCCAGCTTTACTTCCGGCTGACCGAACCGCGCATTGTCGGAAGCAATCCGGAGGTGACAAGCCATGGCAAGTTCGCACCCTCCCCCCAGCGCAAATCCATTGACTGCTGCAATGACCGGTTTTGAACACCGTTCAATGACATTAAATGCATTATGCCCATGGCGCGAAAGTTCCATTGCCTGCTTCAGGTCATACCCGGCAAATTCCGAAATATCGGCACCGGCAACAAATGCTTTATTTCCTGATCCGGTAATGATGATAACGCCAATTCCGCTATCCGCTTCAGCTTCCTCCACTGCGGATCTGATTTCAGCAATGGTGTTTTTATTCAGCGCATTCAGTTTTTCAGGGCGATGGACGGTAATCGTACAGATTTTGTTTTCCGTTCTGACAATGATATTCTGATGATTCATCTTTTGCTATTATTAAATTACTTTTTACGTTTTTTTTCAACCCAACCGGAAATGTAATTAATTATTTCTCCGGTATCGGTACCGGGGGGAAACAGCTTTCCGATGCCCATTTCAGCCAGCTTTTTCATGTCGTGTTCGGGAATGATACCTCCTCCTGTAAGCAGCACATCTTCCATTTTATTTTCTTTCATCAGGTGAATTATTTTAGGAAACACCGTCATGTGCGCCCCCGAAAGAATGCTGATTCCGATGGCATCCACATCCTCCTGGATGGCTGTATTAACCACCATTTCGGGAGTTTGATGAAGGCCTGTGTAAATCACTTCCATTCCTGCATCGCGCAAAAACGATGCAATTACCTTGGCTCCCCGATCGTGACCGTCAAGACCGACTTTGGCAATCAGCACTCTGATGGGTCTGTTCATTGCGGAATATTTTTGCGAAAATAAAAATCGGATTTTTTATCCGGATCCATGCTTCACTCCAATGCTGCAACAGAATTGCCGGTAAAGCTCATAAATCCGGTCAACTCCTGTAATTTTCAAACTGCAAAGGAATACCGATTCCTGCACTGCGGACAACAGTTTGCACTTTCTGCAGATCGTCAATTTTTTTACCCGTTACCCGCACCTGCTGTTCCATGATGGATGCCTGCACTTTCAAACCGGTGTCTTTAATGATTTTTACGATTTTCCTTGCTGTATCTTTATCAATGCCCTGGTTTACTTTTATATCCTTTTTCACCATTGCTCCGGCTGCATAATGATCTTTTCCGAAGTCAAAGCATGAGGTATCAATTCCCTGCTTCACGGAGCGTGCAATAATGATGTCGCCAATGGATTTCATCCGCATCTCGTTTTCTGTAACCACATGAATATTCATTTCCTTTTTGTCGAAATCAATCTCCGATTTTGAATCATGAAAATCGTACCGGGTCGAAATTTCTTTTTTCGACACATTGATGGCATTATCCAGCTTTTGAAGGTCGGTTTTGCTGACTATATCGAACGAAGGCATTTTATTTTATGATGATGTAAGAATTTTCAGAATTTTGCACGGCAAAGAAAACATATTATTAAGCCGGTGCAACACTTTGATGATTTTTTCGTCCATATTAGTTAAGAATAAGTCCTTAAAACCATCTACTTTTGTATTATGAAAAAAATGCTTCTTATTACAGGGATTTCTGTCATCACTGCCCTAAATTTCAGCCGGGCGCAGTTATACCAGCGGTATCTCAATATTCCGGTAACTGTCAATGGAAAATCTCTGGTGAATCCCTGGGCGGGGGGCGAAGATGCACCCATCCTGCAGCCCATTGATCTGAACGGTGACGGAATAAAAGATCTGTTCATGTTCGAAAAATCACAAAGCAGCGGCATCCACAGGATTACCACCTTCATCAATAACGGAACCGCCAATTCCGTGGATTATCATTTTGCACCCGAGTACATTGAAAAATTTCCCCCCGGATTACACGATTGGGTATTGCTTGTGGACTTTAATTGCGATGGGAAAGAAGATATTTTCACCTATAGCTATTCAGGCGGAATGGCGGTTTACAGGAATAATTATTCACCGGGTTCAGGGCTTAGCTTTTCATTATACATTCCGCTGATTTATTCCACCTACTTCGGCTTCCCGAGCAATCTGTTTGTTTCGGCAGTCAATCAGCCCGCACTTTCCGATGTGGATGGCGATGGCGATCTGGATGTGCTCACCTTTGCCCTTGCTGCAAACAGCATTGAATACCACAGAAATTATGCTAAGGAAAATTTCGGTAAATGCGATACGCTGGTTTATGCACTTGAAAAGTCGTGCTGGGGGCGTGTTTGCCTCAGCGGATTATCTAATACCGGAATTCTTAATTGCCCTTCCATGGCATGCCCGTACGGACCGAAAAGAATGGCATCAGAGGGAGCCGAACTGGTTTCGCAATTAAAAATTATTCACGAGCTGGAATTGCAGCATGGCGTGCACAGCGGCTCGTGCATGATTGCTCCTGACCTGAACGGTGATGGCGACAAGGATATATTGAATGGAGATGTTCTGGGTGATAATATTTTGTTTCTGGAAAATGATAATTCCGGATTTGCCGACAGCGCATACATCATCTCGCAGGACACGCTTTTTCCTTCCTATAGCATTCCGGCAGTGATGAAAACATTTCCATCCCCCTATTATTTTGATGTGAACAATGATGGCAATAATGATTTTGTGGTTGCTCCATGCGTTGCGGGTGCATCGCGGAATTTTAAAAATATTTTTTACTATAAGAACACAACGGATAATATAAGCAATGTATTCAGCTACCAGGGGGACAGTCTGTTGGTTTCCGATATGATTGATGTGGGATCGGGCGCCAACGTAGCGGTGGGTGATATTGACAATGACGGGCTCAAAGACCTTGTGATCGGTAATTTTAAATATGTTTATGAATCCATTGCTGATGATTCGCGGCTTGCATATTTCCGCAATACAGGTACAGCTTCCTTGCCTGAATTTACCCTGGTCACTGATGATCTTGCCGGGCTGAGTACATCAGGTCAATTCGGATTATCCCCCTCATTCGGTGATATGGATAATGATGGCGACCAGGATATGATCGTGGGCACCAACGATGGCTATCTGCATTATTACCGGAATGTGGGAGGAAGTTTTATTACCGGAGTCATTCAGATTCCTGATGCCACAGGTAACCCGATTCAGATCGGTTCTTATTCGACTCCGCAGATAGTGGATCTTAACCGTGACGGATTACCCGACCTTGTTTTCGGAGAGCGTAACGGCAACCTCAATTATTATCAGAATACCGGTACCCCTTCATCATTTACATTCACATTTGTAACCGACACACTGGGAAATGTGAGCACCACCAAACCCTGGCAGAATCTGTACGGCTACAGTTATCCGTATTTTTATGATGACGGTGGCAATTACATTCTATACTGCGGCACATTATCGGGTTACGTTTTTAAGTATGATAATATTGACGGAAATCTTTCCGGAACTTTCAACCTTGTAGATTCCTTGTTTGCTTTTGAACCCATTCGTTCCACTATTTCAGGAGGTGATATTAATAATGACGGAAGCATTGATCTCGTCATCGGAAACTATTCGGGAGGAGCAATCTGGTATAAAGATTATTCAGTAAACCTTGAAGAGCAAGCTTATCATCAGGAATCACTGGACATGTATCCGAACCCGGCTGCTGATTTTTTCAATATTTCATTTGCAAAACTAAAATCATATACAGGCAACAGAGTTTTTGTTTCGGATGCTTTGGGAAATATTGTTTACAGCGGAACCAGCAACGCAAAGCACACGCGCATTGATATCAGAAAATGGAATTCCGGCATGTATTTTTGCAAGGTGATCGGCAATGGCTCGGTGTTCATCCGCAAATTTGTGGTTAAGCATTAATTTACTTTTTGATGAGAAGTAAATTAATTTTTAGTGCAGCGGCATTTTTCCTGATCGTCTTTTCTTCCTGTACCAAACGGCAATATGAATATACCGATGAAAGTTGTTTCCCTGAAGATATCGGAAGAATTTTTCTGACAAAATGCGCCACCCCCGGTTGCCACAATACTCAAAGCAAGGATGCTGCAGCAGGATTTGATTTAAGCTCCTGGGATAAAATGCTTGATGGCACCACCGGAGGCACAGCCGTGATTCCCGGAAGTCCGTCACATAGCTTTCTGCTGAATTTTATTAATGTGGATCCGGCTTTAGGAACCACGCAGGATCCGCTGATGCCCTACAATGGAAATCCGCTTTCTAAAAGCGATTATCTGAAAATTCGCGACTGGATTGCCGATGGCGCTCCGAATTGCAACGGTGAACGGTTTTCTGATCATCCCGACCGCGCAAAATATTATGTTTCCAATCAGGGTTGCGATCTGATTTATGTTTTTGATGCCGAACGAAATGTGGTGATGAAAGCTTTTGATGCCGGAAATATTTTGAATATAAGCGAAGCGCCCCACATGTTACGCTTTTCCCCTGATGGAAAATTTTATTATTTATGCTTTTACGAACAAGCCGTATCAAGATATTTTAAAAAATTTAATTCAGCAGATGATATGCTTGTAAGCGTTGCTGACATAGGATTAGGATCCTGGAATACATTTGTAATTTCGAGCGACAGCAAAACCGCTTATGTTATTGATTATAATTCGTCCAAAATAGCGGTGGTTGATTTACAAAGCATGTCATTTGCTGCACCTTTCACCGCTCCGTTTGATCCGGATCCGGGAAATTTTGTTAACCCTCATGGATCAGAATTAAGTCCTGATGATAGATTTTTATATGTGACCCTTCAGAACGGAAATGGATATTATAAAATTGACGTTTCGGTATTTCCGCCTGATGCAATTTACAAACCATTTCCATTTACCGGATCAAACGCACAACCTCACGAAATTGCATTTTCTCCGGACAACAATTATTATTTTATTACATGTCAGGAAACAAGTTCAAACCTGGTCAGAGTATATGACAAGAATGATGCATTTATTAAATCTATTCCTACTGCAAAGCAACCCTCCGAAATGGCATTTTCCGTTTCAAAAAATTATTTATTTGTTACCTGCATGGAAGGAAATACCGTAAGCGTCATTGATTATGTAAATCATACACTGATCAAAAATATTACTGTGGGCAGTCAGCCGCATGGTATTGATGTGGATGATGCACGGGGAATTGTTTATGTTGCCAACAGGAATACATCTACTACAGGACCGCCCCCGCATCATGTTTCAAGTTGCGCAGGCAGGAACGGCTATCTGGTTGCGATAGATTTGAACACGCTGGAACTGGTGCCGGGCTTTAAGAAAGAATTATCGGTGGATCCGTACTCGGTCAGGGTCAGAAAATAGCTCTTACCGGTGCAGCACAAGTATTGATTTGGCATAATCAATAATTGCATTATGTTTTTTGAGCAGATCTCCCCCCAATACCCCATCGAGTTCAGTAATCCCTATGACAGCGAGCGATTGATTCACATGTGATAAGTCGAGCAGCACGGCATTGTAATTACGGATGGAAAGAGATCCGATGTCAAGCCGCTCAATATTCTCAACGAAACTTTTCATGCTGTTTGTTCCCAACCCAGTGGATATGGCTTCACTTTCTCTGAACGATTTCTTATTCAGTATTTTTTTCATCCGGTGAATATCCAGCACGGTCCGTGAAGCGCCTGTATCGAGTACTAATACGGATTGCTTCCGGTTGATTTTTACATCCAGCAAAATATGAAACCCCTCATCCTGAATAGAAATGATCCGGAGGGGAATGGTTACTTTCCGTATCTTTTTAGCCATAGAAAGCGCAATAAATAAGAACTATGGTTTTAAAAAAAGAATCAGATCAAATTAATTTTGAGAAATAAAATAACGGCAGGCAGGATTCAAAAAAATTATTTCAAAGCAGCAGCATTCATGTTATCGAGGACACCCATAACTTCTTTCACTGCTGCGGCTGATTTTTTAAGCAGGTCAGATTCTTCATTATTAAGTTTCAACTCAATAATTTCTTCAATTCCGTTTTTCCCCAGCTTTACAGGCACGCCAAGATAAATTTCTTTTAACCCATATTGTCCGGTAAGCCAGGCACAGCATGGAAAAATCCGTTTCTGGTCTTTGAGAATTGATTCCACCATCTGAGCGGCTGCAGCACCGGGAGCATACCAGGCGGAAGTGCCCATCAGGTTAACGAGCTCACCTCCGCCAACCTTGGTTCGTTGAATAATGGCATCCAGCTTTTCTTTGGCAATTAATTCGGTAACAGGAATTCCGGCAACCGTGGTATATCGCGGAAGTGGGACCATCGTGTCGCCATGTCCCCCCATCAGCACTGCCTGAATATCTTTTGGTGAAGTGTCGAGCGCATCGGCAAGAAATGCGCGGTACCTTGCAGTATCGAGAATTCCTGCCATGCCGAAAACCCGGTTAGAATCAAATCCGGAAGTAAGATAAGCACAATAGGTCATCACATCAAGCGGATTGCTCACCACAATGATGATGGTATCGGGTGAATGTTTCACTACATTTTCGGTTACGGAACGAACAATTCCGGCATTGGTGGCAATGAGATCATCGCGGCTCATTCCCGGCTTGCGCGGCAGCCCGGAAGTGATGACCACAACATCAGAACCGGCAGTAACTTTGTAATCATTCGTGGATCCCTTAATGCGGGTATCATACAGGTTGATGGGAGCCGTCTGCCAGATATCAAGCGATTTCCCTTCTGAAATTCCTTCTTTGATATCCACCAGAACTACTTCATTGCACATTTCACGTTGCGCGATTACGTTGGCGCAGGTGGCGCCTACGTTTCCAGCGCCAATAACAGTTACTTTCATAATAATTTATTTTAAGGTAAAACCTGATTAACTGAAAACAAAAAAATTCTGTCAAATATCAATGTTTGCATAACGCGCATTTTTTTCAATGAACTCTCTGCGGGGCGGAACATCATCTCCCATCAGCATGGAAAAAATACGATCGGATTCAGCAGCGCTTTCAATGGTAACCAACCGGAGGGTCCGTTTTTCAGGATTCATGGTGGTTTCCCAAAGCTGTTCGGCATTCATTTCGCCCAATCCTTTATATCGCTGCACCGTTACGCTGGATTCTTTTCCGGATTCACCGGCAAGCTCTTTCACAGCATTCATCCGCTGATCGTCATTCCAGCAATAACGCTCCTCCTTTCCTTTTTTTACAAGATACAAAGGGGGTGTTGCAATGTAAACGTAACCTTCTTCAATCAACTCCTTCATGTGGCGGAAAAAGAATGTAAGAATCAATGTAGTAATGTGGCTTCCGTCCACATCAGCATCGGTCATAATGATGATTTTATGATAGCGGAGCTTCACAATGTTCAATGGTCTGCCTTCCTGCTTATCGTCACGGAAAACTCCAAGTGCAGTGAAAATATTCCTGATTTCTTCGTTTTCATAAATTTTGTGCTCCATTGCTTTTTCCACATTCAGAATTTTTCCGCGCAACGGAAGAATTGCCTGAAAGCTCCGATTGCGTCCCTGCTTGGCAGTACCTCCGGCTGAGTCCCCTTCAACGAGATAAATTTCACAAGCTTCAGGATTTCTTTCGGAACAATCGGCAAGTTTTCCCGGCAAACCCGATCCGGAGAACGCACCTTTTCGCTGAACCAGCTCGCGCGCTTTGCGTGCTGCCTGACGGGCTGTGGCTGCAAGTATTACTTTATTGATGATGGTTTTCGCCTCTTTGGGATTTTCTTCAAGATAATTGGCAAGCGCATCACCCACTGCCTGGTCCACCGCTCCCATTACTTCATTATTTCCAAGCTTTGTTTTAGTCTGACCTTCAAACTGCGGTTCGGCAACCTTAACGGAAATAACGGCAGTAAGCCCCTCCCTGAAATCGTCTCCTTCAATTTCAAATTTCAGCTTGGCGAACATGCCTTCTTTTTCTGCATAACTTTTCAGGGTGCGCGTCATAGCTCTTCGAAAACCGGCAAGGTGAGTTCCCCCCTCATGCGTATTGATATTATTCACATAACTATGAATATTTTCGGAAAATGAAGTATTGTATTGCATTGCAATCTCGATGGGAATTCCTGTTTTTTCCGTTTCCAGATAAATACATTCCGGAATGAGCTTGTCGCGCGTGGCATCAATGTATGAAACAAATTCGCGCAGTCCCGATTCACTGAAAAATTTATCCTGGTTTACTGGATTTCCATGTTCATCCAGTTCGCGCAGATCTTTGATGGAAAGAGAAATTCCTTTATTAAGAAATGCAAGCTCGCGAAGGCGTGCAGCAAGCACATCATAATGATACACGGTGGTAATAAAAATGGTTTCATCGGGTCGAAAAGTAACAACCGTACCCCGAAGGTCGGTGTCACCGATCTGCTTCACATCCGCAAGCGGCCTTCCTCTTTCATATTCCTGCATAAAGAGCTTTCCATCGCGGTGCACTTCAGCTTTCAGGTGGGCGCTGAGTGCATTAACGCAGGAAACACCTACTCCGTGCAGACCCCCTGAAACTTTATATGAATCTTTATCGAACTTACCTCCGGCATGAAGCACGGTCATTACTACTTCGAGCGCGGACTTTTTCTCTTTCTCATGCAGATCGGTAGGAATACCGCGACCGTCATCCTTAACCGTAATGGAATTATCGGTATGAATAATCACATCAATGTTTTTGCAATAACCTGCAAGCGCTTCATCAATGGAATTATCCACCACTTCATACACCAGGTGATGCAATCCTTTATGACCGATATCGCCAATGTACATGGCAGGACGTTTGCGAACGGCTTCAAGCCCTTCGAGCACCTGGATGCTGCTTGCTGAATATTCGGATGGTTTGTTTATCAATTTTTCGGCTGTTTCTGTACCCATTTTCCTCTGAAAATATATTGTCTGATTTCGTTTCAAAGATACTGAAATACAACCGTAAAAATCCTCATTTTTCACTCGAAAAATTAAAATTTTCAGAAATATTCTGTTAAAAAAATTTGCAATTCCGGTGAATAAGGTTTAGCAAAAACACTCAATCAGAAAATCCTCATTATTTTGCAGCGCTTTTTTCTGAAATTAACTCTTAATTTGGATGCTGATCGGATAAAATTTTGTATTTTGTTTCGCTTCAGCTTATTTTTATTCATTTAAAATTAGAACAGGACATTATGAAAAAAAAATCCAGGATTGCTTCTTACCGGATTAACGAATTAAACAACAAGGTTCGCACGAAGAGGGAATTTGCGATTGAAGATGCTTCAGAATTTCTTTCAAAAGCAAACCATTTGCGCGAGCCGCACCGGCATGACCATTATGGAATTTTTGTTATTCAGAAGGGAAACGGAACCAAAACGATTGACATCAATGAAATTCCTATAAAAGCCAACAGAATATTCTTTCTGAGTCCGGGTCAGATTCATTCATGGAACAACAAAGGTCAGATTTCAGGATTTGTTATCCTTTTCAACAAAGATTTTTTCTCGATTTCCAATTCCGGGCGCGAGCTTCAGGAATTTCCTTTTTTTTCAGTGTATGACACACATCCGTACATTGACCTGGATAAAAAAAATGAACCCTTATTGCTTCAGATTCTTAAATCCATTAAAGCTGAAGTGCAGAAATCCGACCGCCATTCACATCCGATAATTCATTCTTATCTTAATATTTTACTTTTTCTGATGCTTCGATTTTATGAGAAGCAAAAACCAAAATCCATTTCAATGAAAAACCTGCCGGCAGCCAAAATCCGGGAATTTGAAAAGGCGGTGAACAAACATTTTCTCACCAAACGATTTGTCTCCGATTATGCCCACATGCTTCATGTTACACCGAACTACCTGAATGCGTTATGCGCTAAAATTAAAAACAAACCTGCCGGTTCCATCATACGGGAGCGAATCCTGCTGGAGGCAAAACGATTGCTTGCACACTCCGACAATTCCGTCTCTGAAATTGCGTACCAGTTAAAATTTGTGGATAACAGTTATTTCGGAAGGTTTTTTAAAAAATACAGCCGGGTTACCCCGGCACAATACAGAAAAAAATCAATTGCTTAAAAATTTTTTGGTCCGGTTTTAAAAGGCAAATTATTTCATTAGCTGTAAAGAGTAATTTAATATCCGGCTGGTATTAAATTTTTTCAATCAAATAAAGGTAACAGTAAACAAACGGAGCCGAGCCGAATAATCCGTCAAAGCGGTCGAGCAATCCTCCGTGTCCCGGGAAAAGTTTTCCGGAATCTTTCAGTTGCAAACTTCGCTTCAGCATGGATTCAGTAAGGTCGCCTAACGTACCGGTTGCTGCAATGATGAGAGAAAGAACAATCCAGTGAACGGGCTGAAGCGTTACATAAAATTTTGACAGCACAAGAGCAAGAATCAGTGCGGCAACCGCTCCTCCCAGCGTGCCTTCCCATGTTTTGCCGGGCGAAATGCGGGGGAACAATTTTCGTTTCCCGAATCGGCTGCCGGTGAGATAGGCAAATGTATCATTGGTCCAAAGGATAAATAAAATTCCAAGAACAATTTCAGGATTGTAATTATCACCGGTTGTTTTATTTAACCCGATAATGCAAAACAAACTCAGCGGAATGGTAATATAAAACAAGCCGGATAATGTAATACCGATATTCTGAAATGGAAATTCGCTGTTGCGGAAAAGCTCGTTGTAAAAAACGAGCATGGACAGCATCAGTATAATGACGGGCGCTTTAAATATTATGGAAAGATCGGTGCTGAAGCTGAATTTTAGATATTGCTGCGAAATGTAGGCGGCAAAGATGAAAAGTACGGAGCCAAGAAATGTTCCGTAATACTTCTGCGGTCTGATACCATTGGAATTAAAAATTGAATAAAATTCTTTAAGCGAAAGCAGATTTACAGTCAGCAGCAGAATGAAAAAAGTAATCGGGCTGAGGCATACAGCACCGATAATTACCGCTATGAATATAATACCGGTTATGGTGCGCTTTTTCAGATTTTTCAAATGCGGTTATTACTTAGAACAAGCTTGGCAATAATTTCATCTTCATTCTTTACATACACTTCAATCTCACCAACCGAAATATAGGATGAATCTTTTTTATTGATTTCAACGGCATCAATATGCTGCTCCGCGAGAAGCGCTTTCACTATTTCCACCTTATGAATTTCACTGCTGGAGTAAATTTTCACCCAATCATTACTCATTTTCAGGGTCGAAAATTAAGAACAAAAACAATCCGCTTTCCGGATTTTTTCCGTTAGGTTCATTTTTTTGAATCGGTGGGGTCAGAATATTTATGGATGCCGTTGCAGGAGTAAGTTTTGCACGGATGGATTTAAGCGCGTCTTTCATGGTTTCATATACAGAGGATGTGAATCCGGCTGCAATAAATAATCTGAAATTATTCCCGATGGTTGGTGCATCTGCGGCAGCATTTGAATAAATGATGGTTCCGCTTTCAGCAATGAAGGCATCACAGGCAACAATAACAGCTGCAGCATTTGCATCAGCAATATCCCTTGGATTGATCAAAAAATTATTACCATCAAGCAGGTTGCATATCCATTTTTCATTGCAAAAAATTGTGCTGCACTCACGTTCCATCAGCAGACCGGAAATCATGTCGCTGAACTCCTCATTCGATTCGCAAAAAATAAATTTTCCTCCGGCATCGGAAAAATTCTTAGCAAAGATTAATTCGGGACTTTCATCTTCCGAAGAAAAAAGCGGGGATTCAAGATCAACCTCTGAAAACTGTTCACGCGATTTATGAAGCAGCGCTTGTCGGATTTTTTTTAAAACCTTATCGCGTGTCTTGCTTTCATGCATAGGGCATCAGCTTTTTGTCGGCTCGCCTTCTTTATTATGTTCGCCCTGGGGCACAGGAGTTCCGTTTTCGGAAAGAGTTCCGTTCATGGCAGCTTTTGAATCAGATTCACCGGGAGCAACAGGCGGTTGATCCAATTTCTTTTCATCAGGAGCTTCCCATTTGCGTTTTCCGAAAATTTCTTCAAGATCTTCTTTAAAAATAACCTCTTTTTCAAGCAATCGCAATGCAAGCTTATCAAGCTGTTCACGGTGTTCGAGTAAAATTTTCCTGGTGAACTTATAAGCCGAATCAATAAGCTTTTTCACTTCTTCATCAATGATCTCAGCCGTTTTTTCACTGTACGGTTTAGTGAAAGAATATTCCTGATTACCTGAAGAATCATAGTAGGAAATGTTTCCGATCTTATCATTTAAGCCGAAAATAGCGATGGAAGCATACGCCTGCTTGGTAATTTTTTCAAGGTCGCTGAGCGCACCGGTTGAAATGGTTCCAAAAGTAATTTCTTCAGCAGCCCTGCCACCAAGTGCAGAACACATTTCATCAAAAATCTGTTCGCGGGTGGTAATGCTTCGCTCTTCGGGCAGATACCAGGCAGCGCCCAGTGAATTGCCGCGGGGTACAATAGTTACCTTTACCAGGGGGTGAGCATGCTCCAGCAGCCAGCTCACCGAAGCATGTCCTGATTCATGATAAGCAATGACCTTTTTTTCATGCTGCGAAATAATTTTGTTTTTCTTTTCAAGACCTCCGATGATCCGGTCCACTGCATCAAGAAAATCCTGCTTTTCGATGATTTGCTTGTTTTTCCTTGCGGCTATCAGGGCGGCTTCATTACACAGGTTGGCAATGTCGGCTCCGGAAAATCCGGGAGTTTGTTTGGCTAAAAACTCTATGTCCACCGATTCATCGAGCTTCAACGGTTTGATGTGGACTTTAAAAATCTCTTTGCGTCCGTTCAGATCCGGAAGTTCCACAAATATCTGGCGGTCGAACCTTCCGGGTCTCAGCAATGCCCGATCGAGAACATCAGCACGATTGGTCGCAGCAAGAATGATAACTCCGCTGTTGCTGCCGAATCCGTCCATTTCGGTGAGTAACTGATTGAGGGTGCTTTCGCGCTCATCGTTGGCGCTGAAAGAGGGGGCTTTCCCCCTTGCGCGTCCGATGGCATCAATTTCATCAATAAAAATAATGCAGGGCGCTTTTTCCTTTGCCTGCCGGAATAAATCGCGTACGCGCGAAGCTCCAACACCTACAAACATTTCGACAAAGTCGGATCCGGAAAGCGAAAAAAACGGAACCTGAGCTTCACCGGCAACCGCTTTGGCAAGCAGTGTTTTTCCGGTTCCGGGCGGACCTACCAGTAAAGCGCCTCTCGGAATTTTCCCTCCAAGCTGCGTATATTTTTTCGGATTTTTCAGGAAATCCACTATTTCCATCACCTCCACTTTTGCTTCTTCGAGACCTGCAACATCGTTGAAGGTTACTTTCACATGCATGTCCTTATCGAAAAGTGTGGCTCTCGATTTGCCGATATTGAACAACTGGCTTCCCCCTCCGCCAGCGCCCATCCTGCGCATGATCATGATCCATACAAATATCAGAAGTGCAGGAAGCAATACCCAACTTATGATAAAATCCCAGTAATTGCGTTCATTGTTATTGAACACCACGCTCACCCGCTGATCGTCCGGAAGTTCTTTCTGCACTTCATCAAGCTTTTTCTCAAAACTGCCAACATCTCCAATGGTGAACATAAAGTGCGGGCCGTCATTGACCGCATTACTGAATCCTTTGGTTCGTACACGATCATATTTTTTCTGATCGAGCCGGTCCTTTTTAATGTAAACTCTTACTACTTCGCGATTAACCACTTCGAGCTTTGCAACATCACCGGGCTTAAGATATTCAGTTTCGAATTCCTGCCATAAAATCTCTTTCGGTTTGGAATCGAAATCCATCAACTGAATGCCGATAATGACAATCAGAACCACAGCATAAACCCAGTAAAGATTGAAATTAAACTTTGGGGGAGTTGCCTGCGGCAAGGATCGCTTAACCTTCCGGCCTTTCTTTTTAACTTCTTTATTTATATCAATTTCCGGCATTTTATTCTAAAAATCTTGTGTACTTCTTGCTTAACGTATAAACACGATTGAATTTGATTAGTTTTAACTTGCTGCTGCTCTTTTGATTTCAGCATCAGCCCAAAACCGTTCAATTCCGTAAAACATTCTTTTGTCCTTAATAAAAACATGCGCCACTACATCCAGAAAGTCAAGCAATACCCACTCTGCATTTTCATACCCTTCAATGTGAAACGGTTGCTGCCTGAGTTTTTTATAAACTAATTCTTCCACTGATTTTACAATGGCTTCGAGCTGAGGGCGTGATTCTCCATGACATATCACAAAATAATCGGCTACAGGACTTCCCAGCTTTTTCAGATTGAGAGTAACAATATCATGTGCTTTCTTTTCCTGCATTCCCTGAACCACAGCATTCACGAGCAGTTTGGTTTCATCAGTTTTTTTTCGTGGCGATGAGGTAATCTGCCGTGTTTTGGTCATTTATTCTGTGATTCCTTCCATTACAAAAGTAGGTAATTTTTGAAAGCCAATTGGACGGATGTTATTTGCAATCTGAACAATTTAATTGACAAGGCGTCCGGCAGTTGCCCGATAGGTTAAAAAAATGTAGGTTTGAATTTTTCACTGCAGGCAAAAGCGCTACTATGGAATTATCACAATTCGGTGATTATAAAATAAAGTTGCATCAGGTGGATTCCACCAATAATTATGCAGTCAGTTTGTTTTCACTCGGCCGCCCGGTGGAAGGAACCATTGTGATTGCTGATTTTCAGGAAAGAGGAAAAGGACAATTCAATTCAAGCTGGGAAAGCGAAATCGGTAAAAATCTTCTCGCGAGCTTCATTCTTTATCCGGCAATTGATGTTTCCGATTTTTTTTACCTGAATCAATGCATTTCACTTTCTGTTTTCGAAACGGTTGCTTCTTTTATCCCTTCACGTAAAGTGAAAATAAAATGGCCGAATGATATTCTTGTGGAAGAAAAGAAAGCGGCCGGAATATTAATTGAAAATAACATTAAAGGAAATCAATTCAGCCATTCCATTGCCGGCATCGGAATAAATATTAACCAGCAATCTTTTAGCGAATATACACCCCGGGCAACATCACTTGTGAACGAAGCCGGAAATGCAATTTCAGTGGATGAGGTGTTAAAAAAATTATGCCGGTCGCTCGACAAATGGTACGGGCAACTCCAGAATGAATCATTCAGAATAATCCGCTCGCATTACCTTGATGCCATGTTCGGACTCAATGAGAAACGGAAGTTTTTATATCAATCGAAAATAATAGAAGCCACTATCAAAAATGTGCAGGAAGACGGAAAGCTGGTCATTGAAGAAAACGGAAGCAGGCATCTGATCAATTTTAAAGAGATTAAATTTATGTTTAATAATACCTGACTCAGGTTTGCAATTTAATGCATTTTCAAGCTGCATATCTGTTTGCCAAACCATCCAGAAAATTCTGCAGGGGCTTAGAAGCAAGGGATTCCAAAAAGGGATTCAATTCCGCCTCCAGAAACCATTGAACGACACTTGACTCATTCTCTGATATTATGCTGCAGTTCATTTTGAACTGAACGGTGGAAGCCGCCCTTCCCGACATCCTGATTTCCGAAATAGGAGCCCGCTCAAGAATATCCATTGAAATTTTTCCGGCTCCGGTTATATTAAATTCGCAATGATCAGTTGTGGAATTCCAATCGGTAACCTGATCAGGCATCAACCTTTTGTAATTGTTCATGTCGGATAAAAATGAAAACACTTCAGCAGCGCTGCGGGATGTTAATTTTTTTTCACTTTTCAATTTCATTGCAGTGCCATAATTTATGGACTGTTTGTAAAACTACATCAATTATAAGGCAGGATTATGCAAGAAAAAAATAATTTATGAATTAACGCACGGCTTATATTCTGCAAGTTTTTTCTGAAACTTCAACTCAAATCATGTACTGATGATTTTTTTTAGAACAGAATCAGATCGGAATTACGCTTCATTCGGTCCTGAACCCTCCAAAAGACCTGATAAAGCATATCACCTGGCCTGAAAATTCACCGGAACAGCCATCAATTTTCCATCTGATTTTCTATTTTTCTTACAATAATAAAATCCATTGTCTGAAATTGAACCTCTTACCGGTTCCGGATGATTGCAACATAAAACTTACGGCATACGTATTGAGTTCAGATTAATTTAAAAAATGAGTATGCCCAGAATGCAGATGATTCAAAGAAACCGCCAGAAACAAACCACCCGACTTTCCCCCCGCTTAATAATTGCTGTTTCAGGAGCTTCACTTACCGTGATAATCGCAGCCGTTTTATTCATCCCGGGATTTTTCTCCAATACGGACACCAATGCGGCTGCCAATGGGGATTACCGCTCAGTGCAATCCGGTAACTGGAATGCTACTTCTACCTGGCAGAAATATAACGGCAGCGCATGGATTGCCGCAACAGCAACTCCGACTAATTCGGATGGCGCTATTAATATCAGGAATGGACATACCGTAACTGTTACAACAGGGGTTAGCGTGGATCAGGTAACTGTGGATGCAGGCGGCTTTCTTGCACAGAGCAACGGTGTATTTACGGTTGAAGATGGTAATGGGGATGATTTGACAGTCAATGGAACGATCAATATTTCTAAAACCATTACCATGAAAAATGATGCGGCTTTGCAGGTTAATGGATTGGTTGTGCTTCAAAATGGCGGAAGCTTAAACATGCAGGGAAATTCCATCATTTCAATTAACAATGGCGGACGATACAGAAAAGATGGCGGGTCGCAGGATAATAATTCAAAACACTGGATCATAGGTACAGGCGGAACCTATCAGCATAATGATAATGGAACCAACCTCCCGAACATCCCATGGGTTTCAGGTTCCAATTGTGAAATTACGGGAATGACTACACAACTTCCTTCAAACCTCGATCAGTCATTTTATAATCTTACCTGGAACAGCCCCGGACAAACTATGAAAAGAAATATCGGAAGTGCTTTGAATGTCATTAATGGAGATTTCAGGATGATTTCTACCGGAACAGGTTCCATTCAGCTAAACCAGTCTTCCAACCAGTCTCTGGATATTGCGGGAAATTACTATCATGAGGGGGGGACACTTTATGTAACAGAAGGGGGCGGCTGGACAATTAATATTACAGGAAATTTTATTCAAACAGGTGGAAGCTTAGTATTAACCGATGGTGCAAGTTCACAAGGAGCAGGCACTCCGGTGATGAATGTTACAGGCAATTTTTCAATATCGGGTGGAATATTTGATATGAGCCAGTACACCGGCAGCAATACGAACAATGGATTTGGCACACTAAATATGTATGGTGATTTCTCTTTTACCGGAGGCGCCATTACAGAAACTTCAACAGGAGTAGGTCGGGGCATAATTAATTTTATGAAATCCGGAACTCAGTCGGTTACTTCAGGAGGAACCATTTCAAATAGTGTTGATTTCATTGTAAGTACCAATTCCACGCTTAATCTCGGAACATCAGTGCTGACAGGAACAGGTAATTTTTCTCTTGTAAATAATGGAGGGTTGATTCTGGGTTCTGCAAATGGAATAACTTCTTCCGGTGCATCCGGAAATGTTCAGGTAACAGGAACAAGAACTTATTCCACCAGCGGAAGATATACTTATTCGGGAGGTTCAAGCCAGAGCACCGGAAACGGACTTCCCGCAACAGTCAATTCACTCACCATAGACAATGCTTCGGGGGTAACACTTACCGGTAATGCTGCAGCTTCATCCTCGCTTTTATTAACTTCAGGAATTCTTTCCACAGGAGCCAATACGCTCACACTGGGAACATCGGTGTCAGCTACAGGAACTTTGAATCGTACATCAGGATTTGTTACCGGCAATTTCAGAAGATGGATTGCGGCTGCTGCAACAAGTAATATCGTGTTCCCTGTCGGAACCACTTCAAATTACAACGGGCTCACTGTTAGTTTCACCGGAGCTCCTTCAGCAGGGGGAACTCTTGCTTCTGCATTTACTTCCTCCAATCCCGGAAACGCCACTCTGCCATTGAACGATGCAGGAAGTATTATTACAAATGTTGGCACAGCCGGATACTGGGAGATGGTTCCGGCAAATGGATTAACAGGGGGGACTTACAGCATTGACATTGAAGGAAACGGATTCACCGGAATAAATGATTATGTTTCCCTGCGTGTTTTGTTCCGGACTAACGCTTCAGCTTCATGGTCGCTGAGGGGAACTCATGCTGCCGGATCAGGAAGCAATTCAAATCCGGTTGTGAGAAGAACGGCTGTTACCGGCTGGGGACAAATCGGCATTGGAGGAGGAGTGAGTAACCCCCTTCCGATTAAGCTTGTTTCGTTTACCGGGGAAAGTGATGACCGGGCAATTATTCTCAAATGGAAAACGGCTGCCGAACAGAATAACGACTTCTTTACCATTGAAAAATCTTCGGATGGAAAAATATTCAGTGAATTAATAAGGATACCCGGTGCGGGAAATACGAGCGTTGCAAAAAATTATTCGACAGCAGATGACAACCCCATCAATGGAACAAACTTTTACAGATTGCGTCAAACCGATTTTAATGGCAAATCCACCTTATCAAAAATCATTTCGGTTCATTTTACTACGGATGAATTAAAAAAGGAAATCAGGATTCAAACGGTGAGGCCTAATCCATTTACAGAGTATTTCAGCGTGGATTTTTATTCGCCTCAGCCAGGTGATGTTGAGATTGCCCTGATTGAATTATCGGGAAAGATAGTTTATAAGGAAAAATATTTTGCACAGGAAGGAAATAATTCTTTTCAGTTTAATGATGGACAACGGTTAAAGACCGGATATTATTCCGTAGTGATTACTGATAATGCATCGGTTGTTTCCGAAAAGATCGTGAAGAAATAAAATCCATTGCAAAACCAATTTTCAATTCCTCAAATGGAATATCCAAATGCCGGACTATTGGAAAAGTAGTGCATTCGCTGCCTGCCAAGCCCACCTGCATACAGTCTTCAGGAATGCATTCTTCCGAAATTCAAATATTACCGAACGTTATTCAACGGGTGCAATTAGCTTTTTGTAAATCATTTCACCCGCTTTATCCTGAGGCGGAAGTACTCATTGAAAATTTTTTCCCGGGCTGTTCAAAGAGCAGAGAAAAACCCTGCCATTACCCATTGGAGTGAAGGCGCAGGCATACTGCTGAATCCGGTAATTTCCGGGTTCGATTTCTGGCTTGAAAAATTTCAAAGGCGTAATTAAGGTTGAAGCCATTACGTTTTACCAATCCATTTCAAGGATTATAATTCAAGAAATGAATGCCTGATTTCATCGAACCTATTAAATGAACTAACGTAAAAAACATTGAATTTAATACTGCGGATAGTTTGATGAAAAAAACCAATTCGTTCAGGTTGTATCAGAAAATGAATCAGTCTCCGAAAATGAGACAGAAAATGGCACTTTTAATTGCCGGAAGCTCTGTTTTAGTATGTGCTTCCATAATTTATTTTCTTGCGATTTCACTTTTGCCTGACAAACCTTTAAATGCGGGCGGCATAACTTCACCAACGCTTGTTTTTAAAAATCCAACCCTGATGAGCGGAACAGACGGTAATGTGAATGCTGTTTATTTGTTTTCAACTGTCACTGCAGGAGTAGATGCATGGGTAGCGATTTTAAACAAATACAATGGCGGCACCATAAGCAATATTGATCAGCCGGGTTCAAGTACCGGATATGATGATGCATTTCAGCCGATTGTTGGAATTGCAGCGGGTACTTCTTCCACCCGCACTACTTCCTATGTTGAGTGGAAAATACAATTTAAAAAGAAAGGTACTTCCAGTGATACTGTTTTAAGCTCGGTTTCTGCAACGGCCATTGACATTGATGGAGGAAGCACATTAAATGAAATGGTTCAGGCATTCAATGCGGATAGTTATTCTGTTGATCCGAATTCCGGCAGCGAACTTAGCATAACCTGGGTTTCCAATTGCATTACAGCTACCTCTTCAACCAATAACTACACCGGAATTGATACATCCAACAAGTCTGTGATGTTCCAGATGAATTTTTCGAATGTCAATTCAATTTTATACCGTACAGGGGGGACAAACAGCGCGGGTGCTACGCCCCGGAATACAAGTATCTATTTCAGGCCGTTTTTTTCCAATTATTCCGCTCTTCCGGTTAAGCTGGTCAGATTTTCAGCCGTGATTGAAAATGATAAAAAAGTATTGCTTCGTTGGACGACAACTTCGGAATTAAATAACGATTACTTCACCATCGAAAAATCTTCTGACGGAAAAATTTTCAGTGAATTAATCAGGATCCCCGGTGCGGGAAATACGAGCGTTGCAAAAAATTATTCAACAGCAGATGATAACCCCATAAATGGAACAAACTTTTACAGATTACGCCAAACGGACTTTAACGGAAAATCAACATTTTCGAAAATTATCTCTGTGCAATTTAATGACAATTCGTCAACTGATAATTTAGAAATTCACAACGTAAGCCCCAACCCTTTTACAAAACAGTTCAAAGTTGATTTTGCATCATCTAAATCAAAAGAAATAGAAATTTTACTTATTGATTTATCAGGAAAGATAATTTATAAGGAAAAATATTTCGCCCGGGAAGGAAATAATACATTTCAGTTTAATGATGGACAACGGTTGAAGCCCGGACATTATTCGATCGTGATGAAGAATAATCAAACGGTGATTTCAGAAAAAATCGCGAAAGAATAATTATTGAAAATTTCAGTTCACTCGTTTTTTCCTGTTACGGATATAATCTTCAAAAATATATTCTCCCAATCCGGTCAAAGAGCTGTAAAAAGCCCTTCCATTATTAATTTGCGTGAACTGCCTTACGAATTGCTGCAAATAGGGATCACTCGCTATCATAAAAGTTGTTATCGGAATTTTTAATTTTTTGCATTGTGCAGCAAGCCCGAACACATCGTTCAAAATTTTGCGGTCTAACCCAAAGCTGTTTTTGTAATACTGGTTTCCTGTTTTCATGCAGGTGGGCTTCCCGTCCGTTATCATGAAAATCTGTTTGTTGGGCGTTTTTTTCCTTCGAAGCAAATCCATTGCAAGCCGAAGACCGGCAGATGTATTCGTGTGATACGGACCCACCATCAGGTATGGCAAATCTTTCATTTGGATAATGTGTGCATCGTCTCCGAAAACGAGAATATCAAGTGTGTCTCTGGGATAACGCGTATGAATCAGTTCAGTCAGCGCCATGGCGACTTTTTTTGCAGGAGTGATTCTGTCCTCACCGTATAAAATCATCGAGTG
>Ga0187893_10005433_pt1 | contig 22883 bp, 13 predicted proteins | sample MA1701074metaG_FD_139574 | JGI IMG/M metagenome (GOLD analysis project Ga0187893, IMG submission 139574) | White microbial mat communities from a basaltic lava cave in the Kipuka Kanohina Cave System on the Island of Hawaii, USA - MA170107-4 metaG ...
CCCGGCGGGGTAGTTGTCGACGATCAGCTTGACCGGGTCGAGCACCGCCATGCGTCGCGGCGCGCGCTCGTTGAGGTCGTCGCGCAGCGCGTCTTCGAGCACCTGGTAGTCGATCCAGGAATCGGCCTTCGACACGCCGATGCGGTCGGCGAACAGGCGCAAGGCCTCGGGCGTGAAGCCGCGCCGGCGCGCGCCTACCAGCGTAGGCATGCGCGGGTCGTCCCATCCGTCCACGTGCCCTTCTTCCACCAGCTGGATCAGCTTGCGCTTGGACAGCACCACGTAGGTCAGGTTGAGGCGCGCGAACTCGTATTGCTGCGGCAGCGGCTGCCTGAGGATGCCGAACTCGGCCAGCCGCTCGTTGATCCAGTTGTACAGCGGCCGGTGGTCCTCGAACTCGAGCGTGCACAGCGAGTGCGTGATGTTCTCCAGCGCGTCGGACACCCCGTGGGAGAAGTCGTAGCTCGGGTAGATGCACCACTTGTCGCCGGTGCGATGGTGGTGTGCATGGCGGATGCGGTAAGCCACCGGGTCGCGCAGGTTGACATTGGGCGAGGCCATGTCGATCCTCAGCCGCAGCGCGTGCGCACCGTCTGGAAACTCGCCGGCGCGCATGCGGCGCAGCAGGTCGAGGCTCTCCGCCGGCGGCCGATCGCGATGCGGGCTGTTGCGGCCCGGCTCGGTGAGCGTGCCGCGGTGCTGCCGGATCTCCTCCGCGCTCAGGCTGTCCACGTAAGCGAGCCCGTGCTCGACGAACGCCTCGGCGAACTGGTACAGCCAGTCGAAATAGTCCGAGGCGTAATACAGGTGCGGTCCCCAGTCGAACCCCATCCAGTGCACCGAGCCGATGATCGAGTCGACGTACTCCACGTCCTCTTTCACCGGGTTGGTGTCGTCGAAGCGCAGGTGGCACACCCCGCCGTAATCGCGCGCGGTGCCGAAGTTCAGGCAGATCGACTTGGCGTGACCGATGTGCAGGTAGCCATTGGGCTCGGGCGGGAAGCGCGTGCGCACCGCCGCGGGGTCCCTGGGCGCGCCCTGGTGCAGCGCGGCCGGCCCCGGCCGGCCGCCCCAGGTGCGCGCGGCGTAGCGGCCGCTCGCCAGGTCGGCCTCGACGATGTTGCGGATGAAGTTGGTGACGTGGCCCTCGCCGCTGGCGGCGGGGGCCTTGGCCGGAGCTGACATGTGCCGGGGCGTCTTCGACAGTGTGAAAATAACTGCCGGATTCTACTGCACTGCAAGAACTCTGGGCCGCGCCCGGCAAACTCAATACAATCTCAGCCTTCGACCAGCCGCCCGGCGCCCGTGAAGCTCCACATCCTGTCGGACATCCACCTCGAGTTCGCCCCGTTCGAGCCGCCCGACACCGATGCGGACGTGGTGCTGCTCGCCGGGGATATCTGGGTCGGTCCGCGCGGCGTCGAATGGGCGGCACGCGCGTTCGACCGGCCGGTGATCTACGTGCCGGGCAATCACGAGTACTACGGCGGGCATTTCAAGAACACGCTGACCAAGATGAAGCGTGTGGCCGCCGGCACCGGCGTTCACGTCCTGGACGGCGAGACCCTGGTCCTGGACGGGGTGCGCTTCCTGGCCGCGACCTTGTGGACCGATTTCGCGATCACCGGCAATCCCGCGCTGGCCCAGGCCGAGGCCCAGCACAACATGAGCGACTACCGCCACATCCGGGCCGCGGCCTGGCGGCGGCTGCGGCCCTCGGACACCCGCGCCGAGCACCTGACGGCGCGCATGTTCCTGCAGGCGGCGCTGCGCGAGCCGTTCGACGGCCGGACGGTGGTGGTCACGCACCACGGACCGGCGCGGGCCTCGATCGCGGCCCAGTATCGTAACGGCTACTCGCACATCAACGCGTCCTACGTGAGCGATCTCGAGGTGTTGCTCGGTCCGCCGGTGCTGTTGTGGGTGCACGGGCATACGCATTACTCGTTCGACTACCGACTAGGCGGAACGCGCGTGGTGTGCAACCCGCGCGGCTACCTGCCGCACGAACCGAACGGTCGGTTCGAACCCGGCATGGTGGTGGACCTGGGCGCGTAGCCCGGGTGCGCGGATTGCAGCGGCGAGTGCGGGAGTGCCTGGTGAAATATGCAGGCTAGGCGCTTCCGAGCCGCGCCACTGCCGAGCATGCCAGCAGATACATCGCGGCGTTCCAGGACTGGCCGGGCATGCCGCGCGGCGCAGCGGTGCGGCCATGCAGCCATTCGCTGAACGCCCATCCGCCGCGGGCATTCGCTCGCGCCAGGTTGTGCAGCTCGGCGCGGGCCAGCGCGCTTTCCCCCGAATGCGCCAGCGCGCATACCCAGAATCCACCCACGAACGGCCACACGCCGCCGTTGTGGTATTGCCAGGTCAGGTTCTGGCGATGGCGGTGCATGTAGTCGCGCCACAGAGGGTCCGCCCGGGTGATCGGGTCGCACACCGCCCGCACCGGGTACGGCCGGTTCGCCCGCGCGTCGAGCAAGGCACGCAGCACGCGCTGCGACGCCCGGGCGCTGGTCAGGCCCATCAGGACCGCGAGCAGGTTGCCGAACACGTCGCCCTCCTCGCCGAAGAACGAGAAGTTGACGAAGCTCAGATACAGGTCGCGGTTGCGCGCCTTGCGCAGCACGTAATCGGTGAGCAGGCGCGCGCGCCGGTACTCGGCCAACCCGGCCGAGAACGGGTGGAACAGGTGATTGAAATAGCGCTGCGTCTCGTCGGCGCGCGGCAGCCGGTACAGGCGCTTGACGCGATACCACAACGCGTTGCTGTAGAGCACGAAGCCCGAGCGCGGCATGATGTCGGCCCAGTCGCTGGCTTCGCCCTGCATCAGCAGGAAGAAGCGTTGATGCTCCTGGCAAGCGAGCCAGTCGAGCGCGCGGGCGATCGGGCGTGCGAGCCGCCGCCGCAGGTCGCCAAAGGCCGTGCAGCGGTGCAGGAAGTCGACCGCGATCAGCCACCACAGCGTCGAGTCGATGCAGCCGAGGTACCAGAAATCGGCTTCCTTGCGTTCGGGCTGGACGAACTTCGGCATCTGCCCGTTTGGGGCCTGGTGTGCGGCGATGGTCAGCAGTCCGGCGAGCGCACCCCGCTCGAGCCGGGGATCGCCCGACAGGGCCATGCCCAGCGCGCACACCGCGGCGTCGCGTCCGAAGATGGCGGTGTAGCCCCGTGCAGCCGCCCTCGGGCCAGGCGTCGCCGCGAGGATTCCGTGCCGGCCGAGGTTGCGCTCGAGCAAGGCGATCGCGCGCCGCCGGCACAGCTCTGCCAGATCGTCGGGGCGCGCCGCCGGCGCGGCTCCGCGCCGGGGCAAGGCCGTCACCGAGCGCGTCGCCACAGCAGGCCCAGCGGGAAGCGTGCGAGCGCATCGCGGACGCGCAGCAGCCGGGCGCCTGCGTGCGCCTCGATGCGCACCGTGCTGCCGTCGAGGAGGTTCTGGTAGACGTCTCCCGGCAGCGCGCTCGCGTCCACGCCGGTGTCGCCCCACACCGGTTCGCCCACAGGCAGCACGCCGGGCCCTTTGCACAGTCCCGCGAGCAGCCGCGGCGCCATGGTAATCAGCGCCAGATCTTCGTGCTGCCTAGCGAACGCGCACAAATGCGAGGCGTGTTGGCCCGCGGCCTCCAGCGGCAGATAGCGGCCCCGGCGGAACAGATCCTCGTGCTCGCGGCGCAGCGACAGCGTGCGCCAGGTGAGGTACAGCTTCATGCGCCCGTCTTCCAGGTTGGCGAGCATGCGCTCCAACATGTTGCTCAGCCGCTCGGGGCCGCCGCCCGCGCGGCTGCGGATCTCGTCGAGCAACCGCCGCCGGTGCGCGTAGTCCACCGGTCGGCGGTTGTCCGGGTCCACCAGCGAAAGATCCCACAGCTCGGTGCCCTGGTAGATGTCGGGCACTCCGGGTGAAGTGAGCTTGATCAGCACTTGCGAAAGGCCGTTGAGCATGCCCAGCCAGGCGATGTGGCGCACGCCCCCGGCGAAATCGTCGAGGAACAGGTTGCTGTCGCGCCGGGTGAGCAGCGCACCGACGAAGGCCTGGAGCGCTTCCTCGTACGCCGGATTGGGATTGATCCAGCTCGAGTGACGCTTGGCCTCGCGCACCGCCTTGAGCATGTAGGCCTCGATGCGCGCACGGTATTCGGCGAGAACGGCGGCGTCGAGATCGCCCGGGGGATAGCTGCCCACCAGCGTCTGGTACAGCAGATACTCGTCGGCCCGCGACGGTGCCTGCTCGCCGCTCACCGTGCGCTTGTGCCTGCGGTTGAGCCGGCTCCAGCGCTTCAGCGCCAGGCGCCACGCCCCCGGCATCTCGGACAGCACGTCGATGCGCAGGCGTACGTCCTCGGCGCGCTTGGTATCGTGGGTGGTGGTGGCGAGCAGCGTGTGCGGCCACTTGGCGGCCCGATCCCGGCTGGCGCCGTGGAAGGTGCGCACGCTGGTACCCATGCGGTGCGGGTCGCCGCCCACCTCGTTGACCGACGCGAGCGGCAGGTGGCGGTAGAAGGCGGTGTCCTCGACGCCCTTGGCGGTGACCGGCGCGGTGAACTGCTGCAGCTTGCCGGCGAAGCTGCGCATCGCCTCGCGCAGCGCCGGCGCGGCACCGGCGGGCGCTTCGCCCAGCAGCACGCCGCGCAGGAAATCGAGCAGGCTGCTGTCGGCCGCAAGGCTGCTGCGCTTGGCGCGCGCCACCGCCCACTCGACGTAGCGCCGGTCGCTCGCCGACGGGGGTTGCGTCAGATAGGTGCGGTACACCGGCAGCCATGCCACCACTTCGATCAGCGCCTGGCGCAGCGTGTTGAAGGTGAAATCGCGCGTGCGCCGGTCGGCGCGCGCGATGCGCAGCAGCTGGTTGCTGAGCACGGTCAGCTCGCTGGCGAGCGCGGTGCGCATGATCAGCACCTTGCACTGGTATACGGTGTCCTCCCACGACGCCGGCAGGCCGGTGAACGCGCGCCAGGTGCGCTCCAGCCGCGAGCGCGCCGCGCCGTCCACAAACAGGCCGTTGACTACGTTGGCGAAGCGATAACCGGTGGTGCCGTATACCTGCCAGCTCTCCGGTACGCGCTCGTGGCCCGCGGCGATCTTCTCGATCACCAGATATAGCGGCCAGTCGCGGCCCCCGCCCCCCGCCGCGTCTGCCGAGCCGGGCGCCGCCATGCCGGCCGTCCCCGTGCCCAGCGCAGCGGCGTAGCGCTGCTGCAGGCGGCGAAAGTACTCGGGCGGGTCATACAGGCCATCGGGATGGTCGATGCGCAGTCCGTCCGCCTTGCCCTCCGCGAGCAGCTGCACCACCAGCCGGTGGGTGGCGTCGAACACCGCCTCGTTCTCCATGCGCAGCGCGGCGAGGTCGTTGATGTCGAAGAAGCGGCGATAGTTGATCTCGTCCGAAGCCACGCGCCAGTACGCGAGCCGGTAGGCCTGCCGTTCGATCAGCTCGTGCAGCCCGTCGAAGCTTCCCGGCGTCCCCGGCACGCCGTTCAGCGCCGCCAGGGCGGCATCCACGGCTGCGGCCAGCGGCGCGTGCGCCTGCAGCAGCGCGGCGAGCCGGCGCTTGTGCGCACGGGCGTTGCGATCGCGCTCGACGCGCTCCTCGGCGCTGGCGGCGTCGCGCGGCGGCAGATGCCCGAAATCCCGGCTCAGGCCTTCGAGTTCCGCGTGCGCCCCCTGCGCCAGCGCCTCGGGCGAGACCAGCCTGAGGGCGGGGTCGAGGATACGTGGATACTCGCGCGGATCGATCGGAAAGCGATGCGCGTGGTACCACAGGCTGACGCTGCCCTGTTGCGCGTCGAGGGCGAGCCTGAGTTCGCCGCCTTCCAGCGCCACCCCGTACTGGCTGCCGAGCACCGGCACCAGCACCTTGCCGGCGAAGCTTGCGTCCGCTGGCTGCCAGTCTATGTCGAAGAAGTCCGCATACGCGGACGCCTGGCCGTTTTCCAGCAGATCCAGCCACCAGGCGTTGTCCGCTCCCATCACCCCGACGTGATTGGGCACCATGTCGAGGATCTGCCCCATGCCGTGCGACCGGAGGGTCTGCACGAAGCGTTCGAAGTCACCGCAGCTGCCGATCTCGGGGTTGAGCGCGTTGTGGTCGATGACGTCGTAACCGTGCGTGCTGCCCGGGCGTGCGCGCAGGTAGGGCGAGCAGTACACGTGGCTCACTCCGAGCTCCGCCAGATAGGGGACGGCGTCGGCGGCATCGCGCAAGGTGAACCCCTGATTGAGCTGCAGCCGGTAGGTGGCGCGCGGGATCACCGCCCCGGGCCTCGCCTTCGACTGCTGAGCGGGGGTCATGCCGCGCATGCCTGCGGCGGGTCGGACTCAGTCATCCTGCGCGCTTTCGTCGCTGGCGGCCGTACCCAGCGACCACGCCACCATCCACGGCGCCAGGCCGCTCCCGGTGAGCGCCGCACCGAACTCGGGATGCGTGGTGTAGATCAGGCGACCGCGCGGCTGCGCTGCGCTCGCGATCGGCCCGTCGGTCAGATTCGAGGTGAGCTGCAGGAGCGAGCCGTCGCCGAGCCGCCAGCGCACCTGCAGATCCCCGCGCTCGCCCGCGAGGTAATCGACGCCCCGCGCACCGGCCAGCCGCGGGGCGATCTCGCGGTGGCGCACGGCGAGCAGCTGGCGATAGAGCCGCAACCAGGTTCGCTGCGTCTCGCGCGCGGCCGCGCGCCAGTCCAGGCGCGAGCGCTCGAACGTGGTCGGATCGGTCGGGTCGGGGATCAACAGGCGCGCAGCCTCGTCGCGGTAGCGCGCGAAGCGGGAGAACTCGCTGCGCCGTCCTTCGCGCACGCTGCCCGCCAGCGCGGGTTCGAAGTCGCAGAAGAACAGGAACGGCTCGGGCGCATTCCACTCTTCGCCCATGAACAGCAACGGGATCTGAGGCGCGAGCAACAGCACGGCGAGCGCCGCTTTCAACGCCTCCGGCCGGGCCAGCTTGCCGATGCGCTCGCCCAGCGCGCGGTTGCCGATCTGATCGTGGTTCTGCAGGAACGACACGAAGGCGCTGGACGGCAGGTGCGCGCTGACCTCGCCGCGCGCACGCCCGTGGCGATAGCCGGACGCCTCACCCTGGTAGCCGAAGCCCTGCGCCAGCGCACGGCCGAGCAGCCGATGCGGGCGCGCGGCGTAGTCGTGGTAGTAGCCGTCGTGCTCGCCGGTGAGAACCACGTGCAGGCAGTGGTGCAGATCGTCGTTCCACTGGGCGTCGAAGCGACCGGGCCACTCCGGATGCGCGCCGAGATACCGGGCCTCGTTGGCGTCGTTCTCCAGCATCAGGTGGACGTGGCGCCGCCCGCCGACGTGCGCGCGCACGCGCTGGGCGATCTCGCTGAGCACGTGCAGCGCCGAATCGTCCCGGATGGCGTGCACCGCGTCCAGCCGCAGGCCGTCGATATGGTACTCCTCCAGCCAGTACAACGCGTTGTGCAGGAAGAAGCCGCGCACCGTGTCGCTGCCGCTGCCGTCGAAGTTGATCGCCGCGCCCCAAGGCGTGCGATGTCGCTCGGTGAAGAACTCGCCGGCATAGGCGCCGAGGTAATTTCCCTCGGGCCCGAAGTGGTTGTACACCACATCCAGAAACACCATCAGGCCGCAACGGTGCGCCGCCACGACCAGGCGCTTGAGGTCCTCGGGCGTGCCGTAACGTGCCTCCGGCGCGAACGGGAGCACGCCGTCGTAGCCCCAGTTGTGCGCGCCGGGACACTCGGCGACCGGCATCAGCTCGATCGCGGTCACGCCCAGGTCGACCAGATGCGCGAGCTTGTCCTCGATTGCGCGGAAGCTGCCCTGCGGCGTGAAGGTTCCGACGTGCAGCTCGTAGATCACGCTCTGCTCCCACGGCCGTCCGCGCCAGGCGCCGTCGTCCCAGTCGAAGGCGGCCGGATCGACCACCATGCTGGGACCGTGTACGTCCTGCGGATTGCAGCGCGATGCCGGGTCCGGCACTTCGATGCGGTCGTCGATCCGATAGCGGTAGAGCGTGCCCGGTCCGCTGTCGGGCAGGTCCAGCTGATACCAGCCCTCGCCTGCGGGCAGCATGGCGGTGCGCGTGCCGCTTTGCGAGCGCACCAGCTCGACACGCCGCGCCGACGGCGCCCACAGCCGGAAGCGCGTGGCGCCGCCGTCGAGCGGCTGCGCGCCGAACGGCATGCGATGCGCTCGCTTCATCCGTTCCCGGTGACATCGCCCAGGGTGATCGCCTCGGACTCAGACGCCGTCATCGCCATGCTCCTCGCGCCGGGCCGGCCACCAGCGTTCCAGCAGCGCGCCGGCCCAGCGCGCGCCGCCGAGCCCGAACGCGAGCGCCAGGGCCAGCACCGCGCCGGCCAGCAGGATCAGGAAGGTCTGGCGCACGATCGCCCCGCCGATGGCGAGCTGGTCCAGGGCGATCAGCACCACGAACACGACGACGGCGTATTGCGCGATGCGGCCCAGCAGCTCGGCGTCCTGCGCACCGGTGCTGCGCAGGTAGGCCGCCACGGTCTCGCCGGCGAAGCGCGCGAAATAGGTGCCGAACACGATGATCAGCACCGCCAGGATGACGTGCGGCACGTACAGCAGGACGCGTCCCAGCAGGTCGGTGATGTAGGTGAGCCCCAGCCCGTTGAAGGCGATCACCAGCGCGGCGAGGATCACCAGCCAATACACCAGGGAGCCCAGGATCCCGGCGGTATCGGTGCGCACCCCGCCCTGCTCCAGGAACCCGTCTATGCCGGCGCGCTCGGTCAGCACGTTGAAGTTCACGGCACGCAGACCCTTCACTACCGCAAAGCGCACCGCCTTGGCGAGCAGCCAGCCGCCTGCCAGCACCAGCACCGCAACGCCCAGTCGCGGCAGGAAGGCGCCGATTTCCAGCAGCAACGCACGCACCGGCTCGAACAGCATGTCTACGCGTTCCATCGCCATCCCTCCCTCGTTCTCGACCCCGCCTCGCGGCCCGCGCTGGGAATATCCCGGCTAGGCCGTCTCACCGCCCAATTCCAGGATCCCGCGCAGGGGGATCGCCACCCAGTCCGGGCGGTTGGCCAGCTCGTAGCGCAGCTCGTAGGACGCCTTTTCGATCTCGAACAGCGCGATCAGCGCCAGCGCCTGCTCGACCGAACGATATAGCACGCCGCCGCTGGCCGCCTCCTGGTAGGCGCGCAGGAACGTGCGCCGGGCCTCGCTCTCCCACTGGCGGGCCGGCGGTTCCAGCTGCTGCAGGTCCTCCGGGCGCTCGCCGCCGGCGCGCGACAGCGCGGTCGCGCGCGCGTAGGCGAATGATCGCAGCATGCCGGCCACATCGCGCAGGGGCGAATGCTTGGCGCGGCGCTCGGGCAGCGAGCGGCCGGGCTCGCCCTCGAAGTCGGCGATGACGAAGTCGTTGCGGTTGATGAGCACCTGCCCCAGGTGGTAGTCGCCGTGATAGCGGCACTTGATGGCGTCGACCTGCCGCGGTGCGCGGGCGTCCACCGCCGCCAGCAGCCGAACGCGACGCTCGAGCACGACCTCGGCGAGCGCTCGCGCCGGTTCGGCGAGCGCGGCGCGGCGCTGTTGCAGCAGGTCCAGGCTCGCCCCGATCTCGTCGCGAACGCGATTGGTCCAGGCGGCGAGATCCGACGCCGTGGTCGCTTCGGGATCGAACAGCGGATCGCCGGTGCGTTGCGCGAGCGCGCGATGCAGCTCGGCGGTGCGCGTGCCCAGCGTGTGCATCAGCGCGAGGTACACGCCGTGGACGTCGGCGGCCGCCGGCTCGGTGGCGGTGCGGCGTTGCTCGAGGAAACGTGCCAGATAGTCGAGCGTGTACGACCAGGCGTCCCCCTGGTTCTCGACGTAGGCCTGCAGCAACGCCAGAGTCATGCGCGTTCCGTCCGCACCCACATACTCGACAGCGCCGGCCAGCGGCACGGTGTTGCGGAAGCGGGCGACGTCGGTGAGAAAGCGGCCCAGCTCCAGCTCGGGGTTGACGCCCTGGCGCAGCAGCCGGTAGCCCTTCAGGAAGAAGCGCCGGCCCAACGCCACCGTGGTGTTGCTGGTCTGGGTCTGCGTCGGATGCACCGCAAGCTCGTCGGGTTCGTCGCCGCTCAGCGCCTCGAATGCCGCCGTGGGCTCGAAGCGGAAGGTGCCGGAGCCGGCCGGCAACTCCCGCCGCTCGCCGATCGCTTCCAGCGTCGCCAGGCAGAAGGCCTGGTCGGCGAACGCGTCTGCCAGCACGCCGACATTCGCCTGCTGGCGCACGCGCGCCACCGTGGACGGCAGCAGGGCGCGCACGCGCTCCTCCTCGCCGTCTTCCCAGGCGAGCAGCAGCGGGGCGAAGTAGGCGTCGCGCTGCGCGCCGGCATCCACCTCCAGCAGCGCCAGCAGGGCGTTGCCGCGGGCCGTGGCGAGCTGCGCATGATCCTTCAGCGCCACACGCGCGATCGGCGCTCCCTTCGCCGCATACCAGCGCTGGACCGCCAGGTAGCGTGGCAGGGCCTCCCGCTCGAGCTGAGCGCGCATCCTCTCCGCCATGCCGATGCGCCAGGGCACCACGCGCTCGCGGAAGAAGCTGTTCCAGCCGTCGAACAGGACCAGCACCGGCAAGTCTTCGCGCGCGCTGCGCTCCTCGTGCCAGCGCGGCACCTCCGCGTGCACCGTCAGGTGGAACCAGTAGAAGCCGTAGCCCGGCAGCGTGAGCAGATAAGGCAGATCGCCCACCGGGGGGAACGGCGTGCGCCCCATCATCTCCACCGGCACGCGGGCGCGAAACCGGGCGAGATCCAGCTCGACCGGCTGCGCGGTGCGCGACATGTTGGCCACGCACAGGATGACGTCCTCGCCGTGCTCGCGCAGATACGCGAGGATCTTGCGGTTGCCGGGCTTGAGGAATCGCAGCGCGCCGCGGCCGAAGGCCTGGCTCGCGCGCCGCACCGCCAGCATGCGCTTCATCCAGTTGAGCAGCGAGGAAGCGTCGCGCGCCTGCGCCTCGACGTTGACCGCATCGAAGCCGTACACCGGGTCCATGATCGGCGGCAGATACAGGCGCTGCGGATCTGCGCGCGAGAAACCGGCATTGCGATCCGGGCTCCACTGCATGGGCGTGCGCACGCCGTTGCGATCGCCCAGGAAAATGTTGTCGCCCATGCCGATCTCGTCGCCGTAGTAGATGATCGGCGAACCCGGCATGGACAGCAGCAGGCTGTTGACCAGCTGGATGCGGTCCGGATCGTTTTCCATCAGCGGCGCCAGGCGCCGCCGGATGCCGAGGTTGATGCGCGCGCGCGGATCGGCCGCGTACATGCGGTACATGTAGTCGCGCTCGCGGCTGGTGACCATCTCCAGCGTCAGCTCGTCGTGGTTGCGCAGGAAGATCGCCCACTGGCAGCCCTCGGGGATGTCCGGGGTTTGCTGCATGATCTCCACGATCGGATGGCGGTCCTCCTGCGCGATCGCCATGTAGATGCGCGGCATCAGCGGGAAGTGATACGCCATGTGGCACTCGTCGCCGTCGGCGAAATAGTCGCGCACATCCTCCGGCCACTGGTTGGCCTCGGCCAGCAGCATGCGGTCGCCGTAGTGCTCGTCGAGGACACTCCGCACCTGCTTGATCAGTGCGTGCGTCTCCGGCAGATTCTCGTTGCTGGTGCCCTCGCGTTCGCACAGGTAGGGGATCGCGTCCAGCCGCAGGCCGTCCACGCCCATGTCCAGCCAGTGGCGCATGGCGCGCACCACCGCCTTCAGCACGTGCGGGTTGTCGAAGTTCAGGTCCGGCTGGTGGCTGAAGAAGCGATGCCAGTAATAGGCCTTGGCGGTCTCGTCCCAGGCCCAGTTGGAGGACTCGGTGTCGGTAAAGATGATGCGCGTGCCGGCGTAGCGGCTCGGCGCGTCGCTCCACACGTAGTAGTCGCGCTTGGTCGAGCCGGGCGGCGCGCTGCGCGCTGCCTGGAACCACGGGTGCTGGTCCGAAGTGTGATTGATCACCAGCTCGGTGATCACCTTGTGGCCGCGGCGATGCGCCTCGTGCACGAACGTGCGGAAGTCCTGCAGGGTGCCGTAGTCCGGGTGAACGTCGTGATAATCGGCGATGTCGTAGCCGTCGTCGCGCAGCGGCGAGGGGTAGAACGGCAGCAGCCAGATGGCGTTGACGCCCAGGTCCTGGATGTAATCGAGCTTCTGGATCAGCCCGGGGAAGTCGCCGATGCCGTCGCCGTTGCTGTCGCAGAAGGCGCGCACGTGCAATTCGTAGATCACGACGTCCTTGAACCACAACGGGTTGCCGGACGGCGTTTGCGTCGCAGCGGCTTGCTCGAGGCGTTCGGGGCGGTCCATGGGCGGCTGATCGTGCTCCTGTCGGGAATCGATCCGTCAGTTTACTCACCCGCAGCCGGCCGCAGACGCCGCCGCGTGCGCTCACCATCCGTAGCCGAGCCCGAGGATGGTCGCCACGTCGGTGCTCTTGCGCCCCGGCGGCGGGTCGTTGTCCCAGTCGATGTTGACCTGCGCCGAGGCAGCGAGCCCTTCGGCGAGCGGAAACCGCAGGCCGGTGCGCGTGCGCAGGATCACGTCCTCCGCCTGCTCCAGGCTCCAGAAGCCGTCCTGCGCGTGGAACAGCACGGCCTTGCCGCCGAACAGCTGCTGCTCGTAGCGCAATCCCCAGCCGGCGGCCGGGTAACTCTCGTCGTCGGCCACCGCGCGCTCCACGTTCACGTAGTCCAACCCCCCCTGCACGGACAGCTGCACGCGGTCGGTGTCGAAAATCTGATACCCGAGTCCAGCCCCGAGAGTGGAGCGCAGGTCGATGTCCTTGAACTCGTCGTGCTCGAGGGTGGCGCGCGTGTAGAAGAAGTTCTTGGGCCGGAAGAAGTAGTTGTACTCTCCGCCGGCCCGCCAGTTGGATACGGTACGCTTGCCGCCGTCCTCCCCCTCGTTGATCTCGCCGTCCAGGATGTAGCGATTCACCCGCGAACGCCACCGGAGTTCGGCGTCGGCATGCAGGCGCCGGCTGTCGGTGTTGCCGCTGGTGGTCGAGGCGCCTAGGTTGACGCGCCCGCCGAAACGCACGCCCTTGCCCCACTGCACCGGGGTCGGCTTGATGTAGACGATTCGATCCAGGGGCAAGTCGATCGGCGCCGGCGTCAGTCCGGTTTGCAGGCGCGCGTGTCCCTCGGCCGACGCGCCTAGCTTAGCGTCCACCCCCGAGTCGTCCGGCAGGATCACTTTCACCGGCTCGTCGGTGGTGAGTCCGCTCACTTCGTCCCATTTTATCTCGAGCTTTCCCGCGTAGCCGGTGTCTACGCTGAGAATGCCGTCGGCCTTGCGCAGCACCCGACCGGTGATGCGATCGCCGTTCTTCAGCATCACCTCGTCGGCCTGCGCGTGCACGCCGGCGACGGCGAGGCAGGCGAACACCAGGCGACCCGGCAGGCAACGCGCATGGCATCTCGTCGGGAGCACCATGGGGAGACAGCCGCGGCGATATCGAGTTCCCCGCGTAGCCGCCCGCCGAATCGGCTCAAGTCGCGCGGTCTGACGTCGGGACGCCGGCGTCGCGCTGCAACCGGTCCTCCAGCTCGCCGATGTAGGCGGCGAGCGTGTTGCTCGCCTGCTCCACTGCGCCTTTGAGCTCCTGCTCGACGCGGTCCAGGCCGGCGCTCATCGCCTTGAGCTCGGCGTCCAGGAATGCGCGCAGATCGGTGAAGCGCGATGCCTCCGCTTGATCCGCGAGCTGGCGTTGCGCCTCGAGCTGGCGCGCGTGGCGGCGCGACTCGAGCAGCACCGAGGTCTGCAGATACACCAGGAAGCCGAGGAACAAGGCGGTGACCAGCGCGACCAGCCCGAGAAGGACCAGCCCCAGCGGGGCCTCGACCGTGGCGAAGAACAGCGAGATCGAGGTGGGCGCGACGATCACGCTCCAGTTCGCCACCGAAAAGGCGGTGATCGCGGCCAGGATCAGCAGGAACAGCAGGGTGCTTAGCTTCATCTTGGGTCTCCTCCTCGGGCGAAGGCTGTCGCCGCCTCCGACTCTACATGAAATAGTCGAAGTCCTGCTCTGTGCGCACCCGGCGCCGCAACAGCAGGATGTGCGCGGGCCCGCGCGCCGGATCGAGCGCCACGTAGTTGCGCGCGCCGTGCCACAGAAAGCGGGCACCGGTCAGCAGATCGTGCGCCTGGAACGGCTGCGTCGGATCCAATCCGATGGCGTGCAGGTCGAGGCGCAGCCAGCCGGTCTGCGCGTGATGCGGATCCAGGTTGACCACGGCGAGCACGATGTTGGACAGGTCCTCGGTATGCTTGCTGTAGCAGATCAGCTCGTCGTTGTCGACGTGGTGGAAGCGCAGCGTCGCGTCGGAGTGCAGCGCGGCGTTGTCGCGGCGCAGCCGGTTCACCCGTGCGACGAACCCGCTCAGGCTGTCCGGCCGGGCAAGATCCCAGAGGCGCAGCTGGTACTTCTCCGAGTCGAGGTACTCCTCCGATCCGGGTTCGCGCGGCTCGTGCTCCATCAGCTCGAAGGGCGGACCATAGATGCCGTAGCTCGCGCCCAGCGTGGCGGCGAGCACCAGCCGCACCATGAAGCCATTGCGCCCGCCGAACTGCAGATACTCGTTGAGTATGTCGGGCGTGTTTGGCCACAGATTGGGTCGGAAATATTCCCGCACCGAGGTCTGCGTGAGCTCGGTGAAGTAGTCGATCAGCTCGTGCTTGCCGTTGCGCCAGGTGAAGTAGGTGTAGGACTGGGTGAAGCCGAGCTTGGCCAGCCGCTGCATCACGCGCGGACGGGTGAACGCTTCGGACAGGAAGAGGACGTCCGGGTGCCCGCGTTTGATCTCGGCGATCAGCCACTCCCAGAAGCCGAAGGCCTTGGTGTGCGGGTTGTCGACGCGGAAGATGCGCACACCGTGGCCGACCCAGAACTCCACCACGCTCTTCAGCTCCTGCCACAACGCCGGCCAGGCGTCGGTCTCGAAGCGGAACGGGTAGATGTCCTGGTACTTCTTGGGCGGATTCTCGGCGTACTGGATGCTGCCGTCGGGGCGCCGCAGGAACCACTCGGGGTGCTCGGTGACGTAAGGATGCTCCGGGGTGCATTGAAACGCGAGGTCGAGCGCAACGCCGATGCCCAGTTCCCGCGCACGCGTCACCAGGCTGCGGAAATCCTCGAAAGTCCCCAGCTCGGGGTGGATCGCCTTGTGCCCTCCAGTGTGTGCGCCGATCGCCCACGGGCTGCCCACATCGCCCGGGTCGGCCCGCTGCTTGTTGTTGCGCCCCTTGCGCTCGTGCATCCCGATCGGGTGGATGGGCGGCAGATACAGCACGTCGAAGCCCATCTCGGCGACATAGCGAAGCCTCGCCTCGCAATCGCGCAGCGTACCGTGCCCCCCGGGTTCGGCTGCGCAGGAACGCGGGAACATTTCGTACCAGGTGGAGAAGCGTGCCTTGACCGGATCCACCACCACCGCCAGGGCAGGTTCCTGGCGCGCGAGCAGCGCCGGGTCGGGATGCTGCCGCATCAGGCGGGCCAGCCCGGCGTCGAGGGCCAGATCGCAGCGCTCGGCGCTCGGCCGCTTGGCATCGGCCAGCGCGGCGGCGAACTCCAGAAGATGGGGCGCATCGTCGCCCGCGCGCCCGGCGGTCTCGCGCACCATTCGCGCGCCGCGCAGCAGCTCCACAGACAGATCTTGACCCGCTTGCTGGCGCTTGACGAGATCCCGGCGCCAGGTCTCGAAGTGGTCGACCCAGGCTTCGATCCGGTACAGCCAGCGTCCTAGGCGATCCACTTCGAAGCTGGCCGCCCAGCGGTCGTTGCCGAGCGGCGCCATGATCGCGCGTTGCCATTGCGGCTCCGCGTCCGGGCGAAACAGCAGCTCGCAGGCGACGCTGTCGTGGCCGTCGGCGAAGACGTCCGCCTGCGCCCGCACGCTCTCGCCCAGGACGCGCTTGATCGGAAAGCGGCCACCGTCGATCTGCGGCGACACCGCCTCGATGACCGCGCGCACCTTGCCTTGCGTAGACGGGTGCAGCAGCTCCTGGTCGGGCATCGAGGCGGGCATGCAGGTGCGGGAGCGCGTCATGCCGGTGCGAGAAACACTGCGCCGAGCGGCGGCAGGCGCAGCATCAGCGAGTGGTAACGGCCGTGCGCGGGCACCGGCGCCGACTCCACGCCGCCCAGGTTACCCTGGCCGCTGCCGCCGTACAGCGGCGCATCGCTGTTCAGGCACTCGCGCCACCAGCCGCCGCTGGGTACGCCAACCTGGTAATTCTCGCGCACCACCGGCGTGAAGTTGCACACCACCAGCACCACCCCGCCGTCGCGGTCCTTGCGCAGGAAGCTCAGCACGCTCGCCTCGGTGTCGCGGCAGTCCACCCACTCGAATCCCTCGGCGGAAAAGTCCTGCCGATACAACGCCGGCGTGGCGCGGTAAAAGGTGTTGAGATCGCGCACCCAGCGCTGCACGCCGGCGTGCAACGGGTACTGGAGGATGTGCCACTCCAGGCTCTCATCGTGCTGCCATTCGCGCCGCTGCCCCAGCTCGCCGCCCATGAACAGCAGCTTCTTGCCCGGGTGCGCCCACATGTAACCGTACAGCAAGCGCAGGTTGGCGAACTGCTGCCATTCGTCGCCGGGCATCTTGCCGAGCAACGCTCCTTTGCCGTGCACCACCTCGTCGTGCGACAGAGGCAGCACGAAGTTCTCCGTGAAAGCGTACCACAGGCTGAAGGTCAGGCGGTCGTGATGGAACTTGCGGTGAATCGGATCCTGCTGGAAGTAGGCCAGCGTATCGTGCATCCAACCCATGTTCCACTTCAGTCCGAAGCCCAGCCCGCCCAGGTAGGTGGGGCGGGACACCATCGGCCAGGCGGTGGACTCCTCGGCGACGGACTGCACTCCGGCGTGATCGCGATACACCGCTTCGTTGAGCGCGCGCAGGAACTCGACCGCCTCCAGGTTCTCGTGGCCGCCGTGGCGGTTGGGGATCCATTCGCCCGGCCGGCGTGCGTAATCCAGATAAAGCATCGAGGCCACCGCGTCCAGGCGCAGCCCGTCGGCATGGTAGCGCTCGAGCCAGAACATCCCGCTGCTCGCCAGGAAGTCGCGCACCTCGGCGCGCCCGTAGTTGAAGATGTAGCTGCCCCACTCCGGATGCCAGCCCTGGCGCCGGTCAGCGTGCTCGTAGAGATAGGTGCCGTCGAAGTAAGCGAGACCGTGGCCGTCGCCGGGGAAGTGCGACGGCACCCAGTCCAGGATCACACCGATGCCGCGCTGATGCAGATGATCCACCAGGTACATGAAATCCTGGGGTGTGCCATAGCGTGCGCTGGGCGCGAAGAAGCCGGTGACCTGATAGCCCCAGGAGCCGTAGAACGGATGCTCCATCACCGGCAGCAGTTCGACGTGAGTAAAACCCATGTGCTCGACATAGTCGGCGAGCTGGTGGGCGAGCTCACGATAAGTGAGGTGCCGGTTGCCTTCCTCGGGCACCCGCCGCCAGGAGCCGAGGTGGACCTCGTAGATCGACACCGGCGCGTCCAGCGCGTTGAGTGGCGCGCGCCCCTGCATCCAATGGCTGTCGGCCCACTGGTATTCGAGGTCCCACACCACCGCAGCGGTGGCCGGCGGTGCCTCGGTGCGCACGGCGTACGGGTCGCTCTTGTCGAAGCGCTCGCCCGCTTGCGACAGGACGCGGTACTTGTACACGGCCCCGCGCCCGACGCCGGCGACGAAGCCCTCCCAGATCCCGGAGTGATCGGCGCGTGGTGCGAGCGGATGCGCGGCCTCATCCCAGCCGTTGAAGTCGCCGATCACCGATACCGCGCCCGCGTTGGGCGCCCACACGCGGAACGACGTTCCGCCTTGCTCGTTGCGCCGGGCCGCATGCGCCCCCAGCTTCTGGTACGCGCGGAAGTGGTTCCCCTCCCGGAACAGATAAACGTCGTGCTCGGTCAGCAGGTCCAATCGGCACCTCCTCTTGTTGCCGTTCGATACACCGTCATCCGGGCAGACAACCGGTTTCCAAGAAGATTCCCGGTGTCGGGACGCGCCACATCCGGCGGGCGGCGCTTGCGGGACGGCGCGGACTCGGTGTAGCGCAAGCGAAGTACGCGGCCCCCTCGCGCAGCACGCGCCCCGCGGCGCAAACCGGTAGACTTGCAGGCCGACCCCGGGGGAACCATGTCTGCCGAGTACGACGTGATCGTCGTCGGCGCCGGCAATGCGGCGCTGTGCGCGGCGCTGTCAGCCGCCGAAACCTGCAAGCGCATCCTGGTGCTGGAGCGCGCTCCCGAGGAGGAGGCGGGCGGCAACTCACGCTTCACCGCCGGCGCCATGCGCGTGGCCTACGGCGGCGTGGACGACCTGCGCAAGCTGATGCCGGATCTCACCGAAGACGAGATCGCGCGCACCGATTTCGGCAGTTACACGCAGGCGCAGTTCCTCGACGACCTGGGCCGCGTCACGCAATGGCGCTGCGACCCCGATCTGACCGAGGTGCTGGTCAAGCGCAGCTTCGACACGCTGTTGTGGATGCGCTCGAAGGGCGTGCGCTTCGTGCCGATCTACGGGCGCCAGGCGTTCAAGATCGACGGCAGGTTCAAGTTCTGGGGCGGGCTCACCGTGGAGACCTGGGGCGGCGGGCCGGGGTTGGTGGACGCGCTCACCCGGGCGGCGAAGCAAAGCGGCATCGAGCTGTGGTGCTCGGCGCGCGCCATGGCGCTGCTCCACGACGACGACGGCGTGCAGGGCGTACTGCTGAAGCGCGCGGGGCGCAGCATCGAGGTGCGCGCCCGCAGCGTGGTGCTCGCCGGCGGCGGCTTCCAGTCCAACCCGGAGTGGCGCGCCCGCTATCTGGGACCGAACTGGGAACTGGCCAAGGTGCGCGGCACGCGCTACAACACCGGCGACGTGATCCGCATGGCGCTCGACATCGGCGCCGCGCCGGCCGGCAACTGGTCGGGCTGCCACGCCGTGGGCTGGGAGCGCAACGCGCCGGAATTCGGCGACCTGGCGGTGGGCGACGCGTTCCAGAAGCACTCCTATCCGTTCGGCATCATGCTCAACGCCGACGGGCGCCGGTTCGTCGACGAGGGCGCCGATTTCCGCAACTACACCTACGCCCGCTACGGCCGCGTGATCCTGGCCCAGCCCGGCCAGTTCGCCTGGCAGGTGTTCGACCGCAAGGTGCTGCATCTGCTGCGCGACGAGTACCGCATCAAGCAGGTGACGAAGGTGTCGGCCGGCACGCTCGAGGAGCTGGTGCGCAAGCTGGAGGACGTGGACGCGCTGGCGGCGCTGGAGGAGATCCGGCGCTACAACGCGGCGGTGCAGACGCACGTGTCGTTCGACCCGAACGTCAAGGACGGGCGCTGCACCGTCGGGCTCGCGGTGAACAAGTCGAACTGGGCCAACACCATCGACCAGCCGCCGTTCGAGGGCTACGCGGTCACTTGCGGCATCACCTTCACCTTCGGGGGGCTGCGCATCGACACGGACGCCCGCGTGATCTCCACCGACGGCGCGCCGGTTCCAGGGCTGTATGCCGCCGGGGAGCTGGTGGGCGGTATCTTCTACTTCAACTATCCCGGCGGCAGCGGACTCACCAACGGTGCCGTGTTCGGCCGCATCGCGGGCGCCTCAGCAGCGCGCGCCGCGGCCGAGCGCCACGCCGCGCACGGCCGCGGCGCGCGCAGCCTGCCATGAACCGCAGGCGCGAACCCGAGCCCCTGCTCATCGGCGGTCGATGGATCGCCGACAGCGAGCTGACCCTGTCTTCGATCAATCCGGCCAACGGTCAGCTCAATCGGGAAGTGTGCGCAGCCACGCCGCGCCATGTCGATGACGCGGTCAACGCCGCGCGGGAAGCCGCGGCTGCGAACTCGTGGCGGAACCTTTTACCGCACCAGCGCGCGCGCCTGCTCGCCGCTGTGGCCGACGTCATGGAAGCGCGCCGCGAGGACCTCGCCCGCACCCAGATGCAGGAAAACGGCAAGGTGCTGGCCGAGTGCCGCGTTCAGGCGGCCGCGGCGGCGGCGACCTTCCGCTACTACGCCGCGGTCTGCGAAACGCTCGGCGCGGAGCTGACCCCCGCGCGCGGCGACTACCTGTCGATGACGATGTACCAGCCGTACGGCGTGGTCGCCGCCATCACGCCATGGAACTCCCCGCTCACGATGGAAGCGCAGAAGGTGGCGCCGGCGCTGGCCGCCGGCAACGCGGTCATCCTCAAGCCCTCGGAAGTGACCCCGTCCACCGCGCTCGCGCTGGGCCGGGCCGCGCTGGAGGCCGGCGTGCCGCCGGGGATCCTGAGCGTGCTGCCGGGCACCGGTGCGGTGGCCGGCGAGGCGCTGGTGCGCCATCCCGGCGTCGGGTTCCTGTCGTTCACCGGGGGTACCGCCAGCGGCCGCCGGATCGCGTCGATCGCCGCGGAGAAGCTCATGCCGGTGGCGCTCGAGCTGGGGGGAAAGTCTCCGCACATCGTGTTCGCCGATGCGGACCTCGAGGCGGCCGCGGCCGCCGTCGCCGACGGGATCTTCGAAGGCGGCGGCCAGTCCTGCGTGGCCGGCTCGCGCCTGTTCGTCGAGCGCGTCGTCTACCGGCCTGTGCTGGAAAGGGTGGTGGAGCGGGCGCGGCGCCTGCGCATCGACCTGCCCGACGCGCCGGGCGCGCAGCTCGGTCCGCTGTCCTCGTTCGCGCACCGCGAGCGGATCGAGCGCTACGTGAGCGCCGCCGCTCAGGAAGGCGGCGAGATCGTCATCGGCGGCGGGCGCCCCGAGGATCGGCGCTTCGGGGACGGTGCTTTTTATCTGCCCACGGTGATCACCGGGCTGTCGAATTCGTCGACCTTGTGCCAGCAGGAGATCTTCGGTCCGGTGCTGTGCGCGCTGCCCTTCGACGACGAAGCGGATCTGCTGCGGCAGGCGAACGATTCGGTCTACGGCCTGGCCGCCGGCATCTGGACCGCGGAGTACCGGCGCGCCTGGCGCCTGGCGCGCAGCCTGGACGCCGGCACGGTATGGATCAACACCTACAAGCAACTCTCCATCGCTACGCCGTTCGGCGGATTCAAGGACAGCGGCATCGGCCGCGAGAAGGGAGTCGGCGGGCTGCGGCTGTATCAGCAGGCGAAGAGCATCTACTGGGGACTGGACGCGCCGCCGGCATGACGCCCCTGGCGCGCGGAGGGAGACGGACGATGAGCGGTGAGAGGGTCGGATTCATCGGCGTGGGCGTGATGGGCGAACCGATGTGCCGCAACGTGCGGGTGCGCGGACATCATCGGGTTATCGCCTTCGACCTCGATCGCGGACCGCTCGAGCGGCTCGCTGCGCACGGCGTGCGAGCGGCCGAAAGCGCCGGCGCCGTGGTTCGCTGTCCGAGGCGTATGCGATCGCGCGCCGCAGCGGCGTCGATCCGGCACTGCTGTTCGACACGCTGGCCAAGGGGTCGGCGGACAGCTTCGCGCTCAGGAATCACGGCATGAAAGCGATCCTCCCGCAGACTTTCCCGCCGCGCGCATTCTCGGTCGAGTACGCGAAGAAGGATCTCGCCTATGCCCTGGAGCTGGCCGGCGAGGGCGGCGTGGACGCCGAGGGCGCACGGCGCGTCGACCGTCTGTTCGACCAGGCGATCGCGCGCGGGCTGGGCGGGCAGTACTTCCCGGTGGTGAGCGGGATGCTCTAGGCCTGTTCGCCGAGCCAACCGGGTCGCTCACGCCATGTACGCTCAACTGGACGCGCACGCAACCGCAGTGCTGGCACTGACGGCGGTCGCATTCGCGCTCTTCATGCGCGAGCGCGTGCCGATCCAGACCACCAGCGTCGGCGTGCTCGCTGCGCTCACGCTCGGCTTCGAGCTGTTTCCCTACGAGCGGGCGGGAGAGCGCTTCTCGTCGCTGTCGCTGTTTCTCGGCTTCGGCCACCAGGCGCTGGTCGCGATCTGTGCCCTGATGATCATCGGCAAGGGGTTGGTGGTGACCGGCGCGCTCGACCCGGTCGCGCACGGGATCGCGCGGCTGTGGTCGCGGTCGGCGTCCGCCGCGCTGCTCACTGTGCTGGTGTTCGCCTTCGCGGCGAGCGGCATCGTCAACGACACGCCCGTGGTCGTGCTCTTGATGCCAATCCTGCTCGGCGTCGCGCTGCGCACCAACACCGCTGCCGGCCGCACGCTGCTGCCGATGAATTACGCCGTCCTGATCGGCGGCATGGCCACCTCGATCGGCACGTCGACCAATCTGCTCGTGGTGTCGATCGCCTCGGACCTCGGCGTGCGGCCCTTCGGCGTGTTCGATTTCTATCCGGTCGCGATGCTCGCCGGCGTGGGCGGCCTCCTGTACCTGTGGCTGGTGTTGCCGCGGCTGGTCGGGCAGCGCGCAAGCCCGATCCAGCAGGAACCGCCGCGGCGCTTCTCGGCGGTGCTTCATGTCCGAGACGATGCCTGGGCCAAGGGCCGCGCACTCGGCGAGATCCGCGAGCGGACTGACGGGCGGATCAGGATCGAGAGCGTCGAGCGCGGGCCGAGCCTGCACCTGGTACGGCTGCCGTCGCTGGTGCTGCAGGCGGGCGATCGGCTGCACGTAGCCGACACGCCGGCCAATCTGAAGGAGTACGAGAAGCTCCTCGGCGCGACGCTGTACGACCCGGGCGACCTGGAGCATCCGGTGGACGACGAGCATCCGCTGCAGACCGGCGATCAACGCCTGGTGCAGACGGTGGTCACGGAAGACTCGCTGCTCAGCCGCACGACGCTGCGCCGCCTGCGCGTCGGGGAAACCTACGGCGTCGCCGTCCTCGCCTTGCATCGGCCGTCCGGCAGAACCACGGTGCAGGCCAAGGACCTCGGCGAGACCGTGCTCCACGTCGGTGACGTGCTGCTGATTCAGGGCAGCGAGGAGCGGCTCAAGGACCTGCGCGACAGCACCGGCATCCTGGTGCTCGAC
>Ga0187893_10005434_pt1 | contig 22883 bp, 13 predicted proteins | sample MA1701074metaG_FD_139574 | JGI IMG/M metagenome (GOLD analysis project Ga0187893, IMG submission 139574) | White microbial mat communities from a basaltic lava cave in the Kipuka Kanohina Cave System on the Island of Hawaii, USA - MA170107-4 metaG ...
CTCCAGCCGGGCTGCCGCGTCCCGCCACAGCTTATCCTCGCCGCCCAGAATCATCCAACCCGCTTTCATCTGCGGCAGACCCGCACACTTGGAAAGTCCGTTCAGCGCCACTGCCAGTCCGCATTCCACGCCTGCCAGCGACGGCACGGCATCGGGCGGCGCATCCAGCGGATACGCGGAGAAGACTTCATCGCTAATCAGCGCCATGCCCAGGGAGGCGCAAATGGCCGCGAGTTTTTCCGTCTCGCCGCGTTTGAGATAGGAGCCGGTCGGATTATTGGGATTCACTACGACGATGGCGCGCGTTTGCGGTGTGAGCATCGCTTCGAGTTGATGGAAGTCGATCCGCCAGGCGCCGTCGTAGCGCAGCGGGTACTGGTCCATCGCGGCGCACTCGAGTTTCGCGAGGAATTCGATCAGCGGATATGAGGGCCGCGGAGTAAGCACGCGATCACCCGGATTGAGCAGCAGCTTGAATAAGTACGAATAGGCTTCGCTGGTGCTCGCCGTTAAGAAAACGCGTTCGGCGCTCACGCCATGCCCGGCCGCCACCGCCGCCCGCGCGGCTTCGTACCCGCGCGGCGAGGGTTCGTAGAGTAAAGAACCGCGGCCGGCCAGAGCCTGAAAGATCTCGTCCGGATAGTCGAAGCCGGCTCTAGTGGGATTCGATTCCGTCAGATCGATGATTTGCGCGCCCGGGGCGCACTTTTGCGCCAGCAGCCGGGCCAGTTCGTTTGGCTTGAGCGGCCACGCTGCCCGGTCTGAAAACACGCTAGAGAATCCTGCCGATGGCCGTCTGGCCCGTGTCCACGTTGATCGTTTCGCCGGTGATCGCCGTGCCATCCAAGGCTAGAAAAACTGCCGCGGCGCCAATCTCTTCCGCAGACGAGATGCGGCCGAGCGCGGATCGCTTCTCGGCTTCGTCGAAGGTTTCCTTCGGCCAGCCGTCAAAACGAGTGCGCACGAACCCGGGCGCAATCGCGTTCACTCGCACTTCCGGCGCAAGCACCCGGGCAAGGGACTTCGTCATCGAAATCAACCCGGCTTTCGAGGCGGCATAAACGATGGAGCTTCCCTGCCCGCTGTACGGCGCAATGGAGGCGATGTTGATGATCGATGAGCCGGGATTCTTTCTCAGATAGGGCGCCGCCGCGCGCATGCAATAAAACGCGCCACGCAGATTCGTATTTAGCGTGCGGTCCCAGACGTCATCGGTCAGATCATCCAATTGATTATGCGGAATCCGCTTGCTCCATCCGGCGTTATTCACCAGAACATCGATACGCCCGTCGCGTCCGGAAATATCGCCGAACATCCGCTTCACCGCATCTTCATCGGTCACGTCGGTCTGGTAGGCGATCGCGCTGCCGCCGCTTCCGTTGATGCCGGCCGCTGTCTCTTCGGCGGCGTCCTTGGAAGAAGCGTACACGATGTACACTTTGGCGCCGGCTTCAGCAAACTTCTCGGAAATGCCGCGGCCAATCCCCGTACCGCCTCCGGTTATAATTACGACCCGATCTTTCATTCTCATGGCTTGGAGTCACATCACAGCACAGCAATCGAGGACAATGCAAGAACCTCTCACTTGTTGGGTGCGCGACACAAAAATGGTCATTTCGGTCAAGTGCTTGAAAGCACGAGCGAATCTGAGCGTACCGATACGCACGGTGAGGTTCACGCTGTGGCGCAAACATTTGTGTTTGCCGCGTTCGCAATCACGCGGACGCAAGCACGGCTTCGGCACGAGTGCCGAAGCGGCACGCAAAGTGCGTGCGCTACAACGAACACCGGCCAGCCTGAGACTATCACTTTTATGTCGCGCACCCTCACTTGTTCCGCTTCAGTTGGAAATCGAGAAGGCGACTGGAGAGTCGGTGTGACTTTGATTCGATGCGACTGTATACTACCATCATGTACTCCAACCGCCTTGGATGCCCGGCAGTGCTGGCGGCGCCACTCCTCTTGATGCTCTCGTCCCACAGTGCGTTTGCCGCCCGCCTTCTTCGCTACACGATCCGGTTCGAGCCTTTTGAAGTGGAGCTGACCCTTCCCAACGGAGTCAAGCAAAAGAAGAGTCTCCCGCGGCAGCCTTCGTACTTCTACCACCGGGCGGATTATCGTTGGCCGCTGCCCGACGGACCCGCCGATGAGCGCGTCCGATGCGAGATTCAATGGGTCGGGATCCCGCAAGACTGGAGGCTGGTCAGCAGTTGGAGTATCGACCGCAGGGTGGAGAAGGTCGAAACGACACTCCGGGGTTTGCGAAAGGCGGTCTTTGTGGGGGGTGACTTCAGGACGGCGCGATCCGAGAAGGGATTGATGCTGGTCACCCGAGGCGCCTGGAGTTTCTCCGATGCCTCCCTGCTCACGCTCATGGACCGGATCGCCGAGTTCCACACAGCCGTTTGGCAGGACCGTGGCGTGGCGGGCCACCGGATCTTCCTGGCGCCGTCGGAACGCAGTTGGGGAGGAGAAGGGCGAACGAATTCCCTGATAATGGAAGGATCTCCAGAGACATATGATGCGCGGGAATTCGCCAGGCTGCTCGCGCACGAATTGTTTCATGAGTGGAACCCCCGCCGGCTGAATTATCCGGACGACGAAACTCTCTACTGGTTCACCGAGGGATTCACCGAATATTATGCTGTGGCTTGTGTCTGGCGCGCCGGCATCTGGACTTTCGATCAAGTGCTCGATCACTTCAACCGACAGGCTCGGGCCTACTTTGGATCGTCCGCAAGAAACCTCACCCCCAGCCGTATGGTGGAGCTGCGTCAATCCGATAAAGCCGCAAACCAGTTGCCGTACCAACAAGGTTACTTATTGGCCGCTCATTGGAATTCCGGCGGGAAAACTCTGGATGTTGCGATGAGGAACCTGCTCAGGGATAACCGCGAACCTCTCTCCAACGCCCGCATCGTGAAGGCCTTGCGGTCTATTGGAATCGGCAAAGCGGAGGAGGAAATCCAACGGTTCGTGGTGGAAGGAAAGACCATCGAATTGCGTGCGAATCTTTGGGGCAACTGCGCGACGGAGACCAGGACCGAGGTTCGCACGTTCGACATGGGCTTCGACTTGACGCAATCGAACCGGACCAAGATCATTCACGGGGCCAAACAGGAGAGCAATGCTTGGCGCGCGGGCGTTCGGGACGGCCAGAAGTGGACTCCTACTGATGTGGTTTGGGGTGACTCGAGCTACTCGGCCGAGATTGAGGTTGAGGACGGACAAGGGAAGCGCCGAATCAGGTACTATCCGGCCTCCACTGATATCCACATGGTTCCGCAATACAAGGCCAACCCCGGCCGCTGTGACCCTGGCACACTATCTACCTTGCCGGCCGCCAGATGAGACCGTAACGGCTTCTGCAAGTGCGCGCGACCCGCAAGAACCTCAGCTTTCCCCATTAGGCCCACTGGCGAGAATCCATGCGTGGCAGTACTGATCACCAGTACCGATTTTACTTTCTTTTTTCAGCTTCTTCCTTACAATAGTACTAGGAGCCGCAGGGAGGAGAGAAAGGGCATCATGATGATCGCCGTTACATCTCCAATGAAGCAAGCCGACGTTTTGCTTGTCAGCCCGTTCGCACAAGACTTCGAGCAACTGCGCGCCATGTTGCCCGAGCAACAGTGGCATCTTCATCACTGCACTTGCATGAAACAAGCACGTAAATTTCTCCGAAATGGTCCAATATCCGTAATTATCTGTGAATGTAATTTGGATGACGGCTGCTGGAAGGATGTTCTTAAAGAACTGTCCAGACGTCGCGACACAGGCGCGCCCATCTTCGTCGTAGCATCTTCGCTGGCCGATGACCAGCTTTGGTCGGAGGTATTGAACCTGGGCGCCCACAACGTTCTGGCAAAACCATTTGACGCCAAGGAAGTGATCTGGGTGCTACAGGACGCCCGGATGGCGAATCCCCGGCGCTTGCCGCCACGTAGCCGCGCTACTTGCGACGCCGGTTCACTGCTGGACTCGAAAAATACGGATCAGGTTCCGGAATCGCGGCGCCGTCTTTCCGCGGTGACGAAGCGGCGTAGTTAATCTTCGCTTTTCCATCGCGCATCACCGCCTGCCCGCCACCCATCCATCCGGAAAAATCGCTTTGTACTTCAAGTATATGGCCGCGTTCGGTGAGCGCGTGCCGCACCGCCGGCGGTACACGATTCTCGATCATCACGTCACAGCCGCCATAATTCAACTTAGTAAACCGCGGCGCTTCCAATGCCGCTTGAATATTCATTCCATGGTCCACAATGTTGCTGACAAACTGTGCGTGAGCCTGCGCCTGATTCAACCCGCCCATAATCCCAAAGCCGATCCGGATGTCTCCCTTCTCCATAAGCGCGGGAATGATCGTATGGAACGGACGCTTGCCCGGCTTCAGCCCGTTCGGATGGTCTTCATCGAACTCGAACAGCCCGGCGCGATTATGCAGATGAAAGCCGTAGCCTTCCACCGCAACACCGCTGCCGAAGCTCAGATAGATGCTTTGGATCAACGAGGCGATGTTGCCGTCTTTATCGATCGCCGCAAGATAGATAGTGTCGCCGGTAGCCGGAGGTTCGCCGTGCGTAAAGTCACAGAGGGCTTTATCCGGGTCGATCAGCTTCGCCCGTTCGGCGGCATACGATTTGGAAAGCAACCCACCCAGCGGCACCCGCGCATGAGCAGGATCCGCCAGAAACCGGCGTAAATCCTGGTAGGCCAGCTTCTGCGCTTCGATCTTGTGATGATAGGCATCTGAGCTGTCCCAGACCCACTCGTTCACCGGCAGCGTTTCGAGAATATTCAACATCTGAAGCGCCGCGATGCCCTGCGAGTTCGGAGGCAGCTCATGGATGGTCCATCCGCGGTAGGAGGTCCGGATCGGCTCCACCCACTCTGAAGAGAACTCCGCCAGATCTTCGGAGGTCATCAATCCACCGCGCTTTTTGGAAGTACTCAGAATCGCTTCCGCGATTCGCCCGCGGTAGAAGGCGTCCGGTCCGGATTCGGCGACCAGCTCAACCGCTTTGGCCAGATCTTCATTGCGCACGATCTCGCCCACCTCGGGCGCGCGTCCGTCCCGCAGGAACGTCTTGCGCGAATACTCGTCCACGCTGAGCTTGCCCGGACTCGAGCGCCAGTGGTCCTGAATAATCTCGGTGAGCGGAAACCCGTGACGTGCGTAATGCCGTGCCGGTACGAACACGTCTTTCCATGGCAGGCGTCCGAATTTGCGGTGCAGTTTGCTCCAGCCATCAACGCAGCCCGGCACGGTGACAGAATGAATGCCTTCCTGCGGCATGCTGTATTGACCGAGCGATTTCAGCCTGGCGATGGTCATCGCCCGCGGCGCCGGACCACTGGCATTCAGGCCAGTGAGTTTACCTGTGGCGGCCTCATAGTAGAGCGCGAACAGATCGCCTCCCATGCCGCAGCTCATCGGCTCCACGACGGTGAGCGCGGCGTTCGCCGCGATTGCGGCATCCATTGCCGTTCCGCCGCGCGCCAGAATCTGAGCTCCGGCTTGAGATGCCAGCGTCTGGCTGGTGGCGACGATGCCGTGGCGGGAGATCACCATCGATCTGGCTTGCGTGCGTTGTTGCGGGGAAGCAGGCATGGCGGCTGTTAACAAAACGAATACCAGTAGTCTCATTTACCCGCGCTCCAAGGCGAGAGTTTTTGAGTATAACGCGTCGCCGGCCGCATCGCGGAGGGTCACCGTAAGCTCTTGACCGGCGACGCGCACCTCACCGAAAAATTGCATTCCCGCCGAAGGCGGCAGATTCGACTGGCCGCGTGGCGGCGCCTTCTGAAACAACACCTGCGGCCCAAACGTATTGTCCAGCGCGCCTGGCCCGAACGTGCCGGCGTTCAGCGGCCCGGAAACGAATTCATAAAACGGCAAGAAGTCGGTGAACTGCGCCCGCGCCGGATCGTAGTGGTGCGCCGCCGTGTAGTGCACATCGGCGGTCAGCCAGACGATGTTGCGAACGTTTGAGCGCTTGATGCTCCGAAGCAGCCGCGCGATCTCCAGTTCCCGCCCCAGCGCGGGACCGTCGCCGTTGGCGCAGTTCTCAAAGCGCGCCCGGCCCTCGGCGTCCTTGCCGTCGCCCACTATCAACCCGATGGGCATGTCCGCGGCCACGATCTTCCATGCCGCGCGAGATTTTCTTAGACCTTCAGCGAGCCAAGTCATTTGAGGATTGCCGAGAAAGGCCGTCTCATCCGACTCGATGCTCTGCCGGTTGTGCGTGTTCGGCCCGCGGTACGATCGCATGTCCACCAGAAACACATCCAGAAGCGGACCGTAAGAGATCCTGCGATAGACGCGGTTGCCGTCAAGCCGCAGCGGGGAGTACTCGAGGAATGCCTGCCGGCCCCGCTCCACCAGCACCTTGATGTCCTTCTCGCGATAGCGGGCGTCGGCGCTCAAATCCTTCGACGCCGACCAGTTGTTGGTGATCTCGTGATCGTCCCATTGCCACAACTGCGCCACTTCGGCGCTGAAGCGCCGCACGTTATCATCCAAAAGATTGTAACGATAGCAGCCGCGGAACTCGTCCATCGTTTCCGCCACTTTGCTTTTCGCTTCGGTCACAACATTCCGCCACGTCTTCCCGCCGGGCAATCGCATTTCCGCCGGGACGGGGCTGTCGGCGTAAATCGAATCGCCGGAATGGATGAACAAGTGCGGCTCCAGCCGTCGCATCGTTTCAAAGATACGGATGCCGCCGAAATCGGGGTTGATGCCCCACCCCTGCCCCACCATGTCGCCAGACCAGAGAACCACCACCGGGGAACGTCCAGCGCCCGGCGTCAGGAAATGCCCCCGCAAGGGTTCCCCACGGCCGCCGCCGTCCAAGGCGCTCAACGCAACCTCAAGGAAAATGCGCTGCCCCGGCGGCAGTCCGGAAATCTCGACGCGACCTGTAAAATCGGAGCGCGCGCTCAATGCGGGACCCCGAATCAGCTTCGTTTCCGAACCAGACCGCTCGGTGGTGCGCCACTTCACGGTCATCGCTGCCGGACGCGCGGAACGAGCCCACACAATGGCCCGGCCAGCGGTTACGTCTCCGATCTGAAGAGCGGCAGGGTTAGCGGGGTCTTCTTTCCAGGCCCGCAACAACGCCGGCGCGCCGGCTATCGCGGGAAGCAGGTCACGGCGCCGCACTTCGATTCACCTCCGCCTGAAACGATTCATTGTTGATCAAGTTGTTCCAGTGTATCAGACCGCTTTTTCCCGGCCGTCTCGCGGCGCCGTTATCATAGGAATAGTGGCGATACAGAGGGCCGGATTCGTTGTTTTGCTTGTCACAGTGGCCGCGGCCGCGGCCGCGGCCAGCCTGAAGACCGCTACCACCGATTATTACCGCAACTATCTTCTTGAGACGCAAAATAAACTCGAACAGCGAAAGCACTTCCTGCTCATCGATTCCGCCAACGGCCTCCGCAATCGCGTCAAAGCCGGCGAAGTCTTCGTCGAAGAGCGCCGCCCGCGCAAGGATCCGCCCGATGGCCTGATCCACCACTGGGAAGGCGCCGTTTTCATTCCCTCCGTAAGTGTGCAGCAGGTGCTCGATCTGGTCCAGAACTACGACCAGCATAAGCGCATCTACGCGCCGGAAGTGATCGACAGCCAGACACTGCGACGCGACGGAAACGAGTTCCATGTCCGGCTCCGGCTGCTCAAGAAGAAGGTTCTTACGGTAGTGCTGGAAACCGAGCACGAAGTGAAGTATCGCCACCTGGACGCGAAAAAATGGGAAAGCGTCTCTCGCACGACCAAGGTTTCCGAAGTCGATCATCCTGGCGCCGCGAAGGAACGCGAACTGCCGCCGGGCACGGGCCACGGCTTTGTGTGGCGGATGGATAGCTTCTGGAGATTCTTCGAAGCAGACGGCGGCGTTTATGTCGAATGCACCTCGGTTTCGCTGAGCCGCGATATTCCATTCGGCATGGGCCGCATTATACGGCCCATTATCGATGATCTGCCGGAAGAATCCCTGCGCGGGGTGCTGCGCCAGACGCGGCAGGCGCTGGCAAAATAGGCTGGGTTCCTATCAAAACGTGAACCGCACTCGCCCAGAAGATTGTTGACCTGGTTGCCCTGTACGTCGAAGCGCGCGCCAGTATTGATACCGCTGAACTGCGTGTGGTTAAACGCATTATACATCTCGCATCGGAACTGGAGCTTCAGAGGTTCGCGGTCCTTGTAAACGGCAAGGTCCCAGCTATTAATGCCAGCTCCTCGAATGATGGTCCGCGCCGCGTTGCCCACCGTACCTACCGCGGGCGGACTGAAAACGTCCGTTCGGAAGTTCCGCTGGAACGTGCGCTCGCTCTTGGGGAGTACGGGATTGCTACGGACTACGATTCGTGCGCCTTGGGACGGAGTCCCCGTGACCTGGAATCAGGAATCGATGAGTATGCATCACATTGCACCATGCGCAACAGCTAATCGGTTCTTCCTTAGAATCGCAGGCGCAGCGCGAACTGCACCTCACGCTCTCCCGTGTTTGCAATGGTTCCCGTGATCTGCCCGAAGTTACCCGCATTCGCGTTCCCCACCGGATTGGCAAACTGCGGACTGTTGGTCAGATTGTAGAATTCGGTCCGGAACTCCAGCCGCCAGCCCTCGCGCAGATCGAAGTTACGGAAGATAGAGAAGTCGTAGTTCGCCAGGTTGGGGCCGCGGCCAAGATTGCGAGTCGCGTTTCCGAAGCGGTTGGGCGCGGGCGCGGCGAACGCCGTGGTGTCGAAGAAGCGCTGTCCGGGACCAACCCCGCCCAGTTTCTTAAACGGACCCACGACGTCGGCAAACTGGCCGTTGCCGGGGCAGTTACAAGGTCCCGCGTCAGCCGTGATGTTGAATGGCGAGCCGCTGACGGCGCGCAGAATGCCGTTTAATTGCCAGCCTCCGATCAGCCACTTGCCGGCGCCGCTTTGGAAGTATTTCTTGCCGGGTCCGAACGGCAGCTCATAGATATGGTTCACGACGAACATCTGGTTGCGGTCAAAGGAAGTGGGGCCGTAATTGCGCCGGACGTCGGCGGCGATCACGAAGCCGCCCTGATCGTCTTGCACGCTCAACACTTTGCTCCAGGTATAAGCGACCCCGAACTGCAGGCCGTTGGCGAATCGCTTCTGTACGTTCACCTGAAGGGCGTTGTAATTGTTGTTGTAATGGTTGGCCCGCTCGGCGACGCTCACCGTGCGGCCAAAAGCCTGGTTGAACCGCAGCCCCGCCGCTCCCGTGCCGGGTAAGGCATGATTGAGCTCACGCTGGCTGGGCAGCCGCCGCCCGAGCGTGCCGGCGTATCCGGCGTCCATCACGATGCCCCGCCCCAGTTCGCGCTGATAGGTCAGGCTGTAGCTGTGCACGAACGGAATTGGGGTGTTTTTCGGAATTGTGAAGAAGGCCTGGTTCGGCGCTGGCGAAATGATTCCGTTCTGCGGAATCGCCTGAATGGGAACCGGTACGATCGTGTCCATGCTTCCGTCGATCCGGAAATCGTTCGCCACGCCGTTCTGCACGTTGTAAATCACCGGGAATTGCGTTGATAGCGTTCCGCCGGTGAATCCGAACCGGCCGGTGTAGTAGCTGATGCCGTAGCCGCCGCGCAGCACGGCTTTTTGAGACAGCTTGTAGGCAAATCCAACGCGCGGCGCGAAGTTATTGGGATCGTAGTCCACGTTAGTGCTCAGACCGATGTCGCCGAAGCCGGCAACTACCAGGCGGTTGGCGTTCGGATCGTAGTTGGAAGCGCCGCCGGCATAGCGCGGCTTCACGGTGGAGTGGGCTTCGTAGCGCAGCCCCAGGTCGAGGGTCAATTTCGGCGACACAACCCAGGAATCGTGGAAAAAGAAAAACGCCTGCGTGACGCGATTGGTCGGTGTCACCGTCTGAAACGTACGCGAAGTCAGATCGGGGGCGTTGACAAGAAACGCGGCGTAGGAGTGGCCCAATGTGCCGAATGGACCGAGCGCGGCGCCCTGTATCGCCGTGGTTCCCGGGTTGAACTGAAACCGCCCGCGCGGACCGAAGTTGAGCCCCTGCGGCTGGAACCGGTCCGCGCGAATGCGGCGGATGTCGGCGCCCCACTTCATCGTGTGCCGGTTGATGTTTTTGCTCCAGGTATTGACCCAGTTGAACAAGTTGTCCGTGTTGATCAGCGGATACACCACCGGCACTCCCATCCCGGGCATTCCCCCTACGTCGTAGCGCGGCAAACCCCGGGAGCTGATCGGGTCCGGGAAGGGATTGCGCAAATTCAACTCCCCGGCCAGCGTGTCATCGATGTTGTTGCCGTTCACGTCAACGAAATAGCGGTTGTAGCCGAATCGCGCCTCCATCAGCAGCGTCGGGCTCCACTGCCGGTTATAATTCAGCGCAACGGTGTGCGTCCGCGCCGTGCTGGCCACTCCATCGCCCACCTTGAAACCGAGCAGCGCGTTTTGCGCCACCGAATACGGTGAGTAGTTGTATTTCAGGAACACGCTGTTGCGTTCGTTGAAATTGTGATCGACGCGGCCATCGTAGTTGTATCCATCGTTCTTAAACGGAACGTTGCCCACCAGGTTGTTCACCAGGCCGCCCAGGTTAGTCGCCGGGATGAAGGAAGTCAGACGCGATGCGATCGGGTGGATGCGGCTTTGTGGAATCCGGTTGGCCGCAAACGGCGTCCGGCCGGCTCCGGCGGGCGCGGTCAACGGATCGTACAGCGTGAGCCCCGTCACTCCGGCGAAATCCCCGCCTCTCCAGGCGGCATCGGGGACCGTGCTCAGTTGTGTTGTCGAGCGGTGCTCCAGCGTGCCTTGAATCGAGCCGAAGAAAAATGTCTTGTTGCGCTGAATGGGGCCGCCAAACGTGCCGCCAAACTGATTCCGCACAAACGACGGCTTGGGCTGCGGCACGAAGTTGAAGAAGTTGCGCGCGCGAAGCTTGGTGTTGCGATGGAAGTGAAACAGACTTCCGTGGAACTGATTCGTGCCGCCTCGCGTGATCACGTTCATCACGGCGCCGCCGGCGCGCCCGAATTCGGCGTTGAAATTCGACGTGCTGATGTTCACTTCCTGCACCGATTCGGCCGGTGGAATATAGATGGTCAGCCCCAATGTAGGATTGTTGTTGTCGACGCCGTCCACTTGAACATTGTTGGCGCTGTTGCCTTGACCGTTGGCCTGGTAGAACGTGGTTCGCTGCGGATCCTCGAGAGCGGTGAAATTGGCAATAGGCGGCGTTACGCCCGGCAGCAATCCCACCAGAGCCTGGAAACTACGGTTCGCGACCGGCAACTCGCGCACGGTTTGGGATGTGATAGTGCGGTTCACATCGGAGCGGTCGGATTGCAGCAGCGGCGACTCGGCGGTGACTTGAACCGTCTCTGTGATCGTTCCCGGCTCGAGCCGGAAATCGACCCGCACGGTGGAAGCCACCTGTACCTGGATCTTTCCCCTGGATACTTTCTTAAAGCCTTCTTTTTCCACTTCCACTTCGTAGATGCCGGGAGGCAGGAACGTTTGGGTATACTGCCCCTCCTGATTGCTCATCAGCCGGCGGCGCACGCCGGTCTGCATCTCCACGATGGTGACTTGAGCTTCGGGAACAACTGCGCCACTGACATCGGTGACCGTGCCGACCAGCGTGGCGCTGACGGCTTGCCCGAACATTTCGGCGCAAACAAGCAGGAACAAAGCGGCAATTCTCACGGGACCCTCCTTACGGTAGTTCTGAGAGAATTATATGCGAGTTCGTCCGCCTAACGCGCGGCTATCGTTACCTTGTCCACAGCCTGGTTATCAAACTCGTCGGTGACGCGGACGGCTATGGTCACTTCCCCCGCTCCTGGAGACGCCGCGGTAAAGGCAAAGTCGAGTTCCAGGGCATCGGAGAGACGGGATACAGGCGTCACGAGACGCCACTCGCCTCCGTTGATTGAATATTCGGCTTTCTCAATGACGCTTCTGGCATCGCGTGCCTTGAACCGGGCTGCGAGCGCTCCTTGCTCGAAAGCCGCGGTCAACCCGCTGATCTGAGGAGGCGTGTTGTCGATAACGAACGAGTCGCTTTCGAGCGAGCCTTCAAGCGCCTGCGCCGGCGGATTGCCCGGTGCATCGGTTGCCGTGATTCGAATCCGGTACTCGCCGTCGGGGAAGGCCGTGGAATCCCAACTCAGGTGGCGCTCGCGGATGTTGTCCTTGAGAAGCTTCCACTGCGTTTCACCGGCGCCTCGGATCTCCGCTTTATATGTCAACGTGTCGCCGTTGTCATCGGAGGCGCGCCAGCGCGCGCCGATGTGGCCTTTGGAGTAGTTCATCGTGTAGGTCGAGGTATCCAGGCTGACACCGCCGCCGGAGGAACGTGTTCGCTGCCCCATCCCAGGCAGCGTCAGAGTTGGTGTGGCAGTTAGCGATGTCGAGGCGGCGGGAAAACGATAATTAGCCGGAGTGGTCTCGATCTCGTCCACTTGAGGCGCAACGTTCCTGGTGAGGTATGCCGTTTCGACCAATGAGATCTCCGGAGAGGCGCCTGCCGGGGAGGCCGACAGCGTCAACCGGTACTGCAGAAACCTCGCCGCGGGCGTTGTGACGCGGCCGGCTCGGGAGTTGAGCGCGACCGCGGCCCAAGGGCTCCAGTTCTTTTGTGGCCGGTCGAGATTGCCGCTGCGTGTTTCAACGCGCACGCCGCCGCCGCTTTCGCTCCCTTCGAAACGAAGCCGGCCCCAGTAAGAGAAGGCGCCGGAATCGAACACATCGCTTTCCAGCGATCCTTCCTTCTCGAAATCCGGACCCAACTGGTAAAGCTTGCCGATATTGGCCGACACCACGTAAATGGGGCCGCGGGGCGAAGCATGAAAGCCGGTAATCTGCGTAGCGGTGGAACGGACGAGGTTGGTGTAAAGACGCTCGGAATCGAGCCGGTAGATTCTGCCGCGGTTTCCCGTCCCGAGCAGGACACGGCCCTGCCGGTCGAAGCAAATCGCGTAGACTACATCGTTCGAGTGCGTCCAGATGCGCCTGGGGGCGCCTTCCTTATCGATCCGGATGACCTCCGAGCCACCGACAATGCTGGGAGCTAACGGCACGGCCTGGACCGGCTGAGGCGCCGGGCGCGCCGCGGGCCCGGCCGCGACCGCTTGTCCCGCGATGGGACCAGGCTGCACCGGCACAGGTTGCGGCGCCATCGGAGGCGGCAGCAAAGTGGACGGCTGTTTATTCCCTACCGCGGCGGCGTAGACGGATCCGTCCCTGCCTACGGCAACCGAAGTTACCTCGCGTTTGGCGGTTTGGTGCAGTACGAAGCCTTGGCCCGCCGGGGAGACACGCACTATCAGGCCGCCGGGCTCGGTGCCCAAAATGAGGTTATCGGCTGAATCCAGCGTCAGCGACCGGGCGTGCGTCTCCTCGGTCCGAAAGAACACGCTGCCTTTGCCATCCGCGGCAACCTTATGGATTTCGCCTTGGTCGCCGGTGGCCACCACCAGTTCCCCGCGGCTGTTAAAAGCCATCGCCCAGATGTACTTCGACTTCGGGTCGTAGAATACTTCGGCTTTACCGGCGGAGTCGACCCGATAGACCTTGCCGTCCGGAGAAGTGGCGGCGTACACCCGGTCGGAGCGGTCGATGGCGATGGCATGAATTTCGAGGCCGCTCAGCTCGGCGAGCATCCTCCCGCGCCCCTGCACATCGATGAGAAATAGCTTCGCGGTAGAGGCGCTGGGAGCGCCGCCGCCCAGGTAAAGATTGCCCTTCGAATCCTCGGCGACCGCCCAAAGAAACGCGGTGGAGGAATCGAACGCCTCTTTGAAAACCGGCGCCAGGGCCAGGCGGCCGTCGCTGCGCAAGGAGAGGTTCGTTAGCGAGGCCTTTTCGTAGTCCGCGGCGTCGTATTGCTGCCAGAAGCGGGTTTCGACCGCCGCGAGCGACATGGCGAGCGTGGCCGCCGCCGCAATGAGAATCGGCTTTCTATGCATTTCCAGTTTATTTGACGGTTAATTTGAGGTTATAACTTCCATTGACGACCAGATCGAAGGGCAGAGCCTGCTGCTGCGCGGCGCTCTCGGCGGCGGTGAGGAATGGCCGGTGCTGGGCGCTGCCCGATTGCATCACATTGAGCACGGAGGCCGGCAGGCTGGGCATAGTCTTGTCGTCGGTGTAGACAGTGGGCCGGGCCTCTATAAAAGAGACGTACAGCTTGTTGTTGCTGCGCTCCTGGTTGAGCAGCGAGACCGTTTGAGAAACGTCGATGAAGCGGTTGGCGAAAGCGGCGCCGCTCTGCATGCGGTTGAGCGTGTCGGCGTCGCTGAGAAGTATGCGGTGGTCGCCTTTAGACAGCCCGTTGGGAATGCGAACCTGGAACTCGCGCATCAGGCGCTCGCCGCGGAAGGGGCGCAGAAACACTTTGCCGCTGACGGTTGCGCCGGGCGCAGCCTCGGACTGCTCCAGCCAGGCGTTTTCTATCGTGGCGATGCGCCGCTGCGGCAGCAAGTCCACGGTAGCGTCGACGCGCCGGAGCTTAGGCATTTTGACGGCGTTGAGGAATAGGCGGTTGAACTTGTCGGCCCACCAGCCGGCCAGAATCATGGGGGCCGGAACGGGCATCTCGCTTGGCGCCTGCATGGTGCTGAGCGAAAGGTGCTGCTGCCCGTCGAGTTCCACTTTCCCGCTGAAACGATAAGTGACTTCATCGGAGAAATCGTTGACGCCGCTGATGGCGTTAAACAACGTGACCATCATGAGGAAGGGAGTCCAGCGCTGCTGAACGAAGACGTGAAACTCGAATTTGGTCTGTTTCTGGATCGCGTCCTTTCCGCCGAAAGAGCGCACCTCGAGCGTTACCGGGATCATGCCGGCGGTCTCCCCGAGCAGGCCCATGATGCCGCTGTGGCGGTCCTGCCGCAGCGCCCCCACCACGTCGCTGGCATTGGCGATCTTATTGGGCTGGAACGCCGAGGAAAGCGTCATCAGAACGTCGGCCTTGGCCATGGGCATTTCGACTGGGCCAAGGTTAAAGAACGGGTGTCCGAAGGCCAGCACGCGCTTGCCATCGTTAAAGGACACCGTTCCCACGCCGGTCATGCTCATGTCCCCGGCCACCAGGACGCCGGCCACCGGCTCGCCGGGCTGGAGGGCATCTTGCCAGCCTGGGGCAGGCTTGGGGGATACCAAAGCGCCGCTGGCGCCGCCCTGGACGGGCGTAAGCCCCATCTGGCGCAGCAGCGGGCCGAACTCCTTAAGGGTCACCTCGTGGAAACCGGAAAAGGCGAGCGGCGTCTCGATAGGCGTCATCAGAGCAGCGCCGGGTAGCGGCGAGGCTCCGGCCGCGACCACGCTCGTCAGCAGTTCGCCGGGCAATTCGAGGTTGGCGCGGGCCTGGGCCCTGCCAGGAGTATTGGCCTCAGCCGGGCGGGACTCGTCAAAATCGTTGATTTCGAGCATCAGCTCGATGGGTGTGATCCCGCAAATAGCGTCCGGGGAGAAGACGCTAAGCCTCAGGGCCACCGCCCCGATCAGCTTGCCGTCCACGTAAACCGGGCTCCCGCTCATCCCTCCGGCGACGTTGGTCTGCCTGGCCCGGCCGCCCATCTTGCCCAGGATGACGTCCTGGCGGGGCCCCCAGGCGTTTTTCCACAGCCCGATAATCTCTACAGGGATTGCCTCCGGAGCGCTGCCTTCAAAGGCAGTCCAGGCTGTAGCTTTCATTCCCGGTTTGAGCTCGGAGCTCTTCAGGATTGTGACAGGGCCGGCTTTCGGGGCCGGCTGGGCGTGGCAGGCCGGCCAGGCTGCCAAAAAGCACGGCAAGCCGTATAACAGATTCCAGATGGTATGATTCTTCACTACCTGCGCTTCCTCTATTTACATTATCGTTCAAGGCCGCACAATAATCATTGACGATAAAATGGGGTACAAGTTTCCCGTTGCTTGTTTTTCAGATCCCGGGGACCGCCAGAAACGCGAAATGCCCACCCGAACAGGGTGAGCATTCGCACGATTCCACCTGGTTCTACCCAGGTTGACGTTAATGGGAGAATCAGATTCGACGGTTTCGCAACCGAACAAATCTTCGTTTGATTTGGATCTTAAGGCCAACGGCCACATGAGTCAATCAAAAAAAGGAGGCAGTGTAAAATTGCTCATAAGCCATAACAGTCAAACAGGTTAGGGCTTTCCTCAGACACTGGAAAAGCTGTGGAAAAGCTTTCGAAAAGTCCTTCCCGGAGCCCCTGTTTCTGATCTAAGCTAGAGACACGGTTGACTTTAACCAATCATGCAAAAGAGGAGTCAAAGGCAGGCTGGCATGCGGCCCAAACCAGCATCCCGCGAGGAATAAATCCACGCGCCGAGGGTATTCGTTTTAGTTCTTAGAGGAGAATGGTTCATGAAACAACTTGTTGCCATCGCACTAGGCCCCATGATGGGCCTCCTTTCACTTTCGCCCCTGTCCGTCGCGCAAACGACCCCGTCTGACGAGGCCGTAATGCGAACAGCGCGGCTCATTCAGAAAGCCATCCTGACGCTGCCCAACTACGGCCTCTTCGACGATGTCCGGTTCTCGCTAAAGGGCGGTGAGGTCATTTTGCGCGGAAGCGTATCCCGTCCTACACTCAAAACCGCTGCTGAGAACGTCGTCAAGCGGATTGAGGGCATACAGAAAGTAACCAACGAAATGGAAGTGCAGCCGCTGTCGAGGCAGGACGACGACATTCGGGTCCGGGTTTACGTGGCGATTTACGGCCATCCGACCTTGAGCCGGTACAACCCGAATCGCGGGACTCCCCTGTTCCAGTCCAGAACATCGCTGGCGGGCGGCATAACGAATGATCCGCCGCCCGGCTACCATCCGATCCATATCATCGTCAAAAACGGCAATGTGACTCTGGAAGGAGTGGTGGATTCCGTTGGGGATCGGACTATCGCCGAGATTCAGACGAACGCGGTATCCGGCGTGTTCGGCGTCAACAGCAACCTGCGGGTGGGCAATTCGGAAAGGATCGAGGATGCGGGCAACAAGGGTGCATCCCGGAAGTAGGCCGGCTTCAGGGGACCGGCCCGCCGCGGCGGTCTTCAAGGTGGAGCATCGTCATGGGGTCCTCGTCTTTGATCCCGGAAATTTTGTGTCCCAGCCGGCGGACGCCATAGACCAACACCCCGCCGAGAAGACATAATCCGAGAAGGACGCCGATCAGAATGAAGATGGCGATCAGCAGATCGCCATAGTTTACGAATTTGGATCCTGTGGTCTCGCTGATGGTGACGGTGGCTTTGTAGTCAACCAAAGCCAGCACTCGTTCGGCGTCGTCGGCGTTTTCCGGCGCAATCACGATAGCCAGCAACGGGCCGGCCCGTTTAACCATCGCCCCGCCAACCTTCTGATACTCGGGATAGCGGTCGCGAGCCATCGGGTTGGTTGGGTAGTAAAAAACAGCCATTTCGACTTCCGAAGACCGCGCCCGATAGCGCGCCACCATGCCTTCCGCGCCGAAATGAAACGCCACTGCCGAAGGGCTAAGCCTGGGATAGAACTTTTCAAGCGATGCGGGGCCGAGTATGTAGCGGTCCGAGCCGGGCGTCAGACCGGCTTCTGGCACATATTCAAGCAGGGGCGGCAGCGAGGACTGGTCTAAGTTCGGCAACTGGAACAGGAGTATTTTCAGCTCTTCGAGCGACGGATCGCCGCCTTCAAAACGCAACAGGTAGTTGCCGAAGGCAATCAGCAAAGAGTTGCCGGTTCTGCTGGCGAACCGGGAGTATTGAGCCAGCGGGCCGGTGACCGGCCGCGAGTCTTTGCCACGCAGCCAGCGGAAAGCGGCTTGCGCGCCCGTAGGATCCTTCAATCGCCAGGCCGTGGCGGTGAATGCCTTCCCGCCTCCTTCATAAACGGCCGTCTCGCTGCCGGAGAGTCCATACTCCTGCCAAATGCCTTCATCGGACAGCCGGGTGGTTACAAGCGAGACACGTTTTGCCGTCCCGAGATTGTCGGTGAGCAGGGCGGCGGCGGCTGGAGCGCCGCAAGCGGCAAGCAGCAGGGCCGCAACGCCCGTCAGGCGCCGCAGCATTTCTTGTACTTCTTTCCGCTGCCACAGGTACATGGATCGTTGCGGCCGACCTTGCTTGCGCGGACAGGGGCCTTGACCGCGGCCTCGGAGCCTGCAAGCTGCATTTGAGCAAGCTCGCGCTCCTTCTTGCGCTGGATGTTGCGTGTGAAGTCGAGCACGGTTTTCTGCGCGGCGCGCTGCTGGTCCTGGCTAACAGGGACGGCTTCGACTTCCTCATCGTCCTCGCCGTCCTCCTCCGGCCGGAAGGGAAGCACCGGCCGTGACGGCTGCCCGAAGCCCTCCTCCGAGCTCACCTGGAGAAAGAACAGGTAGCGGATGGTTTCGTCCTCGATGCGGTCCATCATGGCTTCAAACAGGTGGAAGGACTCTTTCTTGTATTCGACAAGGGGATCCTTCTGGCCGTAGCCGCGCAGGCCGATTCCTTCTTTGAGGTGATCCATCGACAGCAGGTGGTCTTTCCACTGGTTGTCGATGACATGCAGCATGATGAAGCGCTCGGTCTCGCGCAGCACTTCCGTACCGATCAGCCGCTCCTTTTCCTCGTAACGCGCTTTGAGCTTGTCAAAGACATAGTCTTCGATCTCGGCGCGGTTCATTTCGGCGACTTCCTGAGGGGGGATGCGGACGCCGAAGCGGGAGAGAACGTCATTCTCCAGTCCGAGATAATCCCAGGAGCCGGGGTGCGCGTTTTCCGCGCAACGTGTATCGATGGAGGCGGCCACGATGCCTTTGATGATTTCTTCAACGCGCTCTTTCTGATCCTCGCCTTCGAGCAGTCCGCGGCGCAAGCTGTAGACCGCCTTGCGCTGCTTGTTCATGACGTCGTCGTATTCGAGCAGGTGTTTGCGGGCCGCGAAGTTCTGGGCTTCGACGGCCTTCTGCGCGGCGGCGATGCGCTTGGTGATCAGGCCGGACTCGATGGGGACATCTTCCTCCATGCCCAGACGCAGCATCAGGTTCTGAATGCGGTCGCCGCCGAAGATCCGCAGCAGATCGTCCTGCAGAGAGAGGAAGAAGCGGGAACTGCCGGGGTCGCCCTGCCGGCCCGCGCGGCCGCGAAGCTGGTTGTCGATGCGCCGGGATTCGTGCCGCTCGGTGGCGACGATCTGAAGTCCGCCCGCAGCGACCACTTCGTTATGTTCTTCCTTGCACTGGATGTCAAAGCCGGCGAAAAATTCCGCCCAGCGCGGGCGAGAGACGCGGTAGAACTGATCGTGGTGCTGGAAGTAGATGAAATTTTCGTCGTTGACGTAGGAGCCCGCCTCTTTGGGGATCGACTCGGCGAGCCCCTGCTTCATGCAGACTTCCTTGGTCATGAACTCAGCGTTGCCGCCCAGCAGGATGTCGGTGCCGCGGCCGGCCATGTTAGTGGACACCGTTACCCCGCCTTTGCGCCCGGCCTGCGCGATGATGTAGGCTTCGCGCTCGTGGTTTTTCGCGTTCAGCACTTCGTGCCGGACGCCCATGCGCTTGAGAATGCCCGAGAGCCTTTCCGATTTTTCGACCGAGATGGTGCCGACCAGCACGGGCTGTCCTTTTTCCTGACAAGCCTTGATCTCCTTGGCCGCGTTACGAAATTTTTCCTCTTCGGTGCGATAGACAATGTCGTTTTGATCGGCGCGCACCATGGGCTGGTTGGTCGGCACCGCGATGACATCGAGGCTGTAGATTTTGCCGAACTCGGCGGCTTCGGTTTCCGCGGTTCCCGTCATGCCGGCCAGCTTGCCGTAAAGCCGGAAATAGTTCTGAAAGCTGATGGTGGCGAGCGTCTGTGTTTCGCGCTCGATCTTAACGCCTTCCTTGGCTTCAATCGCTTGATGAAGGCCGTCGCTCCAGCGGCGTCCGGGCATAATGCGCCCGGTGAACTCGTCCACGATGACCACCTGCCCATCCTTCACCAGATAATCCTTGTCGCGGTGGAAGAGCACATGGGCGCGCAACGCCTGCTGGACGTGATGGTTGATTTCGATATTGACCGAGTCGTAAAGATTGCCGATGCCGAGCAGCCGCTCGGCCTTCAGAACGCCCTCTTCGGTGAGAGCCGCGGTGCGGTGCTTTTCATCGACTGTGTAGTCGCCGGTGGTGTACTTTTCGCCGGGCTCTTTGCCCTCGATCACCTCGCCGCGAACCAGCTTGGGAATAATTCGATCGAGGCGGTAATACTTGTCGGTTGACTCCTCGCTGGGGCCGGAAATGATCAGCGGCGTGCGAGCTTCGTCGATCAGGATCGAATCTACTTCGTCCACGATGGCGTAATGATGCTTGCGCTGGACGCAGTCCGAGATACGGAACTTCATGTTGTCGCGCAGGTAATCGAAGCCGAACTCGTTGTTGGTGCCGTAGGTGATATCGCTGTGATAGGAGTTCCGGCGTTCTTCGTCATCGAGTTCATGGACGATGATACCGACGCTGAGCCCGAGGAACTTGTAGATCCTGCCCATCCATTCGGCGTCGCGTTTGGCCAGATAGTCGTTCACGGTGACGACGTGTACGCCTTTACCGGCCAGCGCGTTGAGATAGACGGGCAAAGTGGCGACGAGCGTCTTGCCCTCGCCAGTGCGCATTTCGGCGATTTTGCCTTGATGAAGGACGATGCCGCCGATCAACTGCACGTCGAAATGACGCATATTGAGGGTGCGCCGCCCGGCCTCGCGCACAACGGCGAAGGCCTCGAACATCAGCTCATCGAGCGTGGCGCCCTGATCCAGCCGCGCCCTAAACTCCGCGGTTTTCGCGGCCAACTGACTGTCGGAGAGGAGTTGGACGCCGGATTCGAGCGCGTTGATCGAGGCGACCATCGGCCAAACCTTCTTGATCTCGCGCTCGTTCTTGGTGCCAAAGATCTTGGCCAGCAGGGTGTCTAGCATACCCGGGGATCCGATTTCATTCTAGCCTACCTGGGGTGGAGACAGAAGCAGGAAAAGGAACCGCTAATTCGCATGGCGTTTTTCCAAAGCTCTGCTATGATGAGTCAGGAGCGTTTCTGCGAAGCTGGTGATCGGTCTCTATAAAAATTGATCCTATATCAAGAGTCAAGGAATCCGTCTCGTTCTTATGTACGTTGGTGAGCATGCTCCCGCGGTCAAACGCGATGGAGAAGCCTAAAGACGTCCGGAGGGTTCCCCCCTGTTTTTTTAGGGGTCAATGACTGGAGGCGGACACGGCCGGGCGGGGCGCTCCTTTTCTACTTTCCCTGGAATCCATGCGAATCCTTTTTATCGGTGATATTTTTGCATCCACGGGCCGCAAACTCGTCGCCGAACACCTGCCCTATCTGCTTGAGAGCGAGCGGATCGGGTTAGTGATCGCCAACGCCGAAAACGCGGCGGGGGGATTCGGTCTGACGCCGCCGCTCGCCGACGAGTTGTTCGGGCTGGGCATCGACGTGCTCACTTCGGGCAATCACATCTGGGACCGCCGCGAGATTTACGAATACTTTCCCGCCCATCCGCGCCTTCTGCGCCCCGCCAATTATCCCGCGAATCTGCCGGGAAACGGTATGGCGGTCGTCGCTTCGCGGGACGGAACGCCGTGCGCGGTTCTGAATCTGCAAGGCCGGACCTACATGCCCTCCACGGATTGCCCATTCCGCAAGGCGGATGAATTGCTGGCTACGCTGACGGAGGAAATCAAAGTCCGCTTTGTCGATTTTCACGCCGAGTTGACCAGCGAGAAAATGGCCATGGGATGGTATTTGGATGGGCGCGTTTCGGCCGTTGTTGGCACACATACTCATGTCCCAACCGCCGACACGCGGATCCTGCCGCGCGGCACGGCCTACCAAACCGACGCCGGAATGACGGGACCTTACGATTCCGTCATCGGAGTGGAGAAGGACGCGGTTGTGCGAAAGTTCCTCACTTCACTCCCGGCGCGATTTAACGCTGCCAGCGGCGGAGCGGAGTTCCATTCCGTGATTGTCGATGTGGAAGTGGAAACCGGCAGGGCGCTGTCAGTCCGGCGAACTTGTTTGCGTTCCGACGGCTGGCCGGCCGGCTAGGTTCTCCCGCCTGCCGCAAGGCTTCAACGGCCTGGTTCGCCCGTTCCCTTCTCCTTCGGCTTTTCGCTCGCCTCGGGTGCTTCCGAACCCGCGGACGGGTTTACCGTGGAAAGCACTTCATTGAAGAGAGCCTGCTTTTTCAGGTCTTTCTTCGAGGGGGGCACTTCGCAGCGCCGGAAATCGTGGTCGTTGTAACAGGTGCGACAGCGCACTTTAGCCGGTTCCGCCTCGAGAAGCGACACGATCGCATGGTTGGTGATGCGTTTGCACTTGACGCAAAAATCGTCGACATCATCGCCGAGCCGGTAGTCAGGCATTGCTCCTTGCAGTATACCAGGACTGTACAATACGAGAAGCCTCCCTTGACACCGGCGCTCATTTATGAAAACATCCTAAGGCTTTGGGTGTGATGCCGATAATGAATGAGGAGGGGTTCCCATGACGCTTCGTCTCCGAGGTCTTCGTTTGCCTTTTCTTTCCCTGATCATGCTGATGGTGGTGTCCGCGCAGGTACCGACGGGCAACATCGACGGCATCGTCCGCGATGAAACGGGCGCCGTAATTCCCGGCGCTTCGATCATTGTGAAGAACCAGCAAACCGGGTTCCAGCGTACGCTCACTTCGCAGGATGACGGTTCCTTTTCGGCGCCGCTGCTGGCATCCGGCGAATACGAAATTCGTGTTGAGGCCAAGGGTTTCCGGTCACTGATCCGGCCGGCGATCGTAGCCGTCGGAAGCACTACCACCGCGATCATGGAAATGCAGGTCGGATCTACTACCGAAGTGGTGACGGTGGAATCGGCCGCCGCGCAAATCTCCTATGACAGCCACAA
>Ga0187893_10005435_pt1 | contig 22881 bp, 16 predicted proteins | sample MA1701074metaG_FD_139574 | JGI IMG/M metagenome (GOLD analysis project Ga0187893, IMG submission 139574) | White microbial mat communities from a basaltic lava cave in the Kipuka Kanohina Cave System on the Island of Hawaii, USA - MA170107-4 metaG ...
CCGTCCATACAAGTGAGCCCGCCATCGCAGAGGTCGCCGCCCAGACATGCACAGCCGAGATCACCGATGATACAGCCGCCGTCGTCTGCCGCAGCATCGTCTCCGTAGGTCTCGAGCGCGACGCGAGCCGTGGTATTGCAAGCCAGCAAAGTCGTCGTCTCGACCGCGAGGCCAAAGACGATCACGGGAGCGCGCCAGAGCATGTTCCGCTACTCGTTCTCGACTGCGCCGTTGGTGATCCAAGTCAGAATGTCGGCTTTTTCGGCGTCTGTCAGGCTGCCTTTACCTGTCAGCGGATTGTAAGGCATGGGATTGCCGACAATGGCATCGTCACCTCGTTTGGAGGTCAGCTTGAGGTAAAGGTAACTGCTCTGTGGCTCGTTGGGCTGGATCAAGTCGAGCTCGGGCCGCTGCGAAGAGGGTTCGAGAAGCCGATCGTAGACTCCATCTCCGACCAGATTGAGTCCGGCCTGCAAGGTGACCTCATTGTGGCAACCACCGCAGTTGAACTCGAGGATCTTGCTGATCCGCGCCTGCCAGGTCACGCCCTCACCGAGCAGGTTGAGGCTGGCCGGATCGCTCGAATAGCTGCAGCCAGCGTAGTCGATGCGACCGACGAGATCGGACTCGGAGCCGCCGTCGGGGAAGCCTTCGACGAAACAAAATAGCGCGAGCATCTCGGGCACCGAAAACGGCTGATTGGCAAGAGGCATGCGCGAACCGGGGATCTCTACACCAAGCATGATTCCACGCAGGCGCGCGATCAGGTAGCTGTTCTCGGGATCTCCGGGCTCGAGCAAGTGGACCGGATCGCTCTCTCGTGCTCCGAACACATCGTTGCGATTGGGGTCGCCACCAACGATACCCCCGGCGAGCAAGTTGGCGACCTGATCGACTTGGTATTCTCGGACTTCACCGATCGCATGTTTCCGGCCGGGCATGATCCACCAGCGGGCCGAATAGGTCGCGTAGACGACTTTGCGGACCTCGCCATCGACGACGAAGCTGCGCGCGAATTCGGCGGTCCCGTAGGTATTGGTCCCGTCGCCAGGCAGGGGATCGCCAAAGTGGACGTGCAGCCCGGGCGCATTGTCTGGGGGGAGCTCCTCACCTTGGTAGGGATCGCCGACGATGACCTCGACCCAGCCGAGCTCGGCATCGCGATCGCCAATCCCATAGGCATCGATGCGAACGCGATCACCTGGGCGTTCGCAACGGTCGAACACCGACTGGTATTCGCCGTATTGAATGTTGCAGTTTGCTCCAAACGCTGCCGCGAAATTCGCAGGGGTTCGCAGATCTGGGAACTCCTTCGAATTGTGGCACACACCACCATTCGGTGTGCAGGTGCGGTGGATCACCTTTTGATGGAGATCGAGACCCGTCGGCAACGTCGCCTGGGCTTCGAGCACGATCGGGTCGGCTCCTGTATAGGGAGCTGGATCGGATTCGGGCGTCGACGGTTGCGGACGGTCAGGCTCGAACTCGATCTTGCCGGGATCCCAAGCCTCCTCGCTGCACACAGCGAGCGGCAGCAGGCCGACCACGACGGACGTCGCGCGCAGACGTGCTCCGATCATAGTGATCATAGTGATCATAGTGATCATGGTTCGGGGGGTCATGGTGCGACTCCCGGGCTCACTCTGTGAAGAGCTCGTCGAATGGCTCGTCGGCCGGGAAAAATGGGTTGGGGTCGCTGTCATCGGGGAAGCAGCCGAGCGCGTCCATCATGGTCTTCATGCACGCCCGGTAGCTGAACACTTGGCCCTCGGCCTGGAGATCCGAGGTACGCGTCGAGCCAATGCTTCGGCCCCGTGCCCTGATGGGACCGCCGAAGAACGGCATCGACATCCATCGGGTCGCGAGGTCACCACCGTGGTCGCTGCCACGGGCGGAGTTGAAGCGAGCTCCGTTGGTGGTGCGCGAGAATTCGCTTCCGAAGCACACGATCGTGTGGTCCCAGTAGCTGCCTCCGTCCGGGTGCTGCATTTTTTGCATGGCCCAGATCAATGCAGAAATCACTTGATTGACCTCCTGCATGCGGATCGGCAGGCCCTCCTCTTCGTCGGAGTGCATGTCGTAGCCGCCTTGGTCGAGATAGACCGCTGGGCAGCCGTAGTGAAACAGGCGCAGGGCCAGTCGTATGTTGGCCGACGTGCCTCCGTCGCCGAACGCGGCCCGCAGCTCGGCGTTGGTGATGCCGTCGAAGGCCTCGTCCGAGCGGTTGTCGATCTTGAGCGGATCGCTCGAAAAAATCTCACTGTAGGCCTTGGTCGCTTCGCGTGATTGCAAGTAAGCGTCGACCGTCGGGACGTGTGGAGCTCGCTGACGATCGCGAAATCGTATGTCGTAGTCGTCGGTCATCTGCCGCGCCCAATCGGGCACGATTGCGTCGGTATTGAACCCAAAGCGATCGAGGTCATCGCCACGAAGCACAGGCGGCCGGTAGGCTGCGTATTCCCCGAAGCCGCGCCCCATGCCAGCATCGCCCATGACGATCGCGGGCAGCAAGGTGACATCCTGCTCGGCAGCCGCAGCCATTTTGTGGCGCAGCCCATAGTTGATCATCGTGAAGATACCTGTCGTGCCGCCAGCGAACCCAGTCATATAGCGCTCGAAACCAGTCTGGTGATTGCCGTCGGCGCTGCCCGACAGTGGCTCATGGTCAACGCACGGGATGACCGCGATCTGGTTGGTCAGCTCGACAACCGACTTCATGCCCATGTCACGTCGCTCTTGGGTCAGCCAAGCCATTTCACCTGTATCCGCTTCGAGCAGTTTGCCGACGCCCCATTGTGTGCCACTCACGACCCCGCTGGCAGAACCCCACGGGTTGAACTCCGCGCCAACCTTGGCGTTGAAGGCCGTGGGAAAGCGAAACCCTCCCGCAAGCCGGATGCAGATCAGATGTTTGGCGGTTCCGAAGCCCGTCGTGTTGGCACGGGAAGTTCGTGGGATCCAAAGGTATGGCGCACCGACGATGGTTGCTCCCGCACCCTTTCCCAGTATCCCGAGAAAGCTGCGTCGGCCTGTCTTCGAGTGCTTGGCGTGCATGGGATGGGTTCCTGAAAAAGGCTCAGTAGAAAATCATTTCCGCGCCGGAGGCCAGCGCGAAGCAAACAGGCCGGGCGAAGCGCTCGGCGTTGCAGGGTGCGGGGCTACATTTCTCGGCGTATTCGGCTGCGTAGGTCAGCTCGTATTCGGTCGGCTCGCGGCCATAGAACAGCCGCGTCTGGCGCGACACGATGTTCTTCGCGATGCCGTCGTCGAGCACCGTATCGTCGTCCATCCCCTCGGGCAGCAGGATCGATGCTTCGATACCGCCGCCCTCCAGCGCTGGGTCGCATACCTTGGCGATGAACGCCTCGGTAACAGCGGTGCCAATGATCGATACGGTCGTGAACCTGCTATTGACCTCGTTGGCGGGACAGCCTCCAAGCGTTTGGGCGAGGTACTGGTAGTCGCGGATCGGTTCGCGATCCTGACCGATCAGCCAGCGACTGTGGTGGAGCAGTGCGAATGTCCACCCGTTCATCTCGTTGCCCTCGTTGTCGTACAGGAGATCCTCGGGATAAGGGATCCTGTGGTCGCAATTGCCCAACCGCGCGCCGGTCATGCGCTTGAGGGAGTCGAGCCATGCTTCGGCGGGCGCTTGTTTGAGCGGTCCGTAGGCCCAGCGAAACTCGCTGCCTTCGAAACCCTGCGAGCTCTGCAAATATGCAATCGACGTCGCGACCGCATGGTGAACCGACCGAATGTCGGCTGCGTTGTCGAGTAGGTAGTTTTTGAGCTCATAGCGTACCTGTGGCAGCTCGGTCCCGAGATCGTAGCCGAGGTACTGAAACAAGACATCGTCGACTGCGGCCTCCCAAAATGCGTCCTGACGGGCAATGATCCGCCCGGGCAGCTGCAACGTCTCCCACTCGTCGGCCGTGAGATAGCCGCTCCACATCGTTCCCTCTTGCTCGCCCTGGGACTCACGCCGATTGTCGGGGTCGAGCGTGACGGTATTGTGTCCCCACAAAATACTGGTGCATTGGCCAATGTCCGAGTCCGAAGGATCGATGCCGCCGTTCACACAGTCGTAGTTGATGTAAGCGTCGGGCACCGTACCGAGGTACGAGTGATCTCGGTAGCCGTTCGACCAGACCGAGAACATGCGGCCCATGTCGGCGCGTTCGGCCTCGTAGGGTGGACGGTGAAGGAACAGGCGGAACACCGCCTCGGCACGGTCACCCGGGGTCGCGTAGCGGCGAGTGAGCACGGGGTGCGCCACGGTGACGGCCGCAAACAGATCCCAGGGGATGTAGCCTTGGTAGGCCTTGCGAACGAGATCGTCCATGTCGAACGCGCGCTCCACATTGACGATGCGGTTGTTGTAGAGCAACACATCCGCAAAGCGGCGCTGCTGGACGAGCCCGAATTCGTCGGTTGCCATCAGCGACCTCACCGCCTCGCCCCAGCTGGGATCTCGGCACCTGTCGTTGATCTCCGCTGGCGTGGGATAGCGGCCGATCATGTCGACGTGGAGCTTGCGGCATGCTTGGCGACGATCGATCGGTTGGGTGTCGATACCAACGCCCCAGGTGCTTTTGCACATGCCGATGTTCACCGGATTGGTCAAGCCGAGCTCCTTGCAGTACACCTCGCATTCGCTGTCACAGAGGATCGGCTTGCTCGTCGGAGGCGTAGTTTCGCGCGCCGGCGGAGGCTCGTCGAAACCGCCAGAGAACTTGCCATCGGTAATCGGCTCGCCGCTACCGACCAGCTCGCCGGGACCTCGTTGGGGATGCTCGGCATCCATTCCGACGACGTCCTGGCAGCCCACCACGGCAAACCATGGAAGAACGCCGAAGGTGCAGACGAGCCGGATCGAATACCACCTGGGCACGGCATAATTCCTGCGGATGCTCCGGAGGCGAGAGAGCATTGCGGTCCATGATAATCGGGTCGAATCCCGGTGCCCAGCCGTAACGCCCGGCAATCCACGAAAATTGTTGGTGAACCAAGACCATACATCGGTACTCCAAACTGGGACATGTATGGAAACATCGCAAACGTGACTGCGCTTTCTTTGTCTTGCTCGGCTGCCGACACGGTACCCTCCGACACCATGAATCTTCGGCACGTTCAGCGTTTCTTCGCCGTTTCTGCGGCGATTGCAGTGCTCGCGGGAGATCCGGTCTACGCTTGGGCCGAGAGCCCGTCGACAGGCAAAGACAACAGCGAAGAAACCGGTGAGTCGGCGAGCGACCAAGCTGTCCCAACTTCGCGGGCTGGACGGATGAAGGGTCGCGTTGGTCTCGGCGGCATGCGTACACTGTCGGGCGTCAACGCCATCGGTGTTCGTTATTATCCCATCGACCAGCTCGACATCGGTGCATTGATTGGCTTCGCGACCTTTTCGCACAAAGAGGCCGGCGACGACGGCCAGTTCAACGACAAGAACACCGTGGGTCTGCTCGGTACCGGTTTGCACGTCATTTATTGGCCAGTTCAGATGAGCCGCGCGAAATACGTGTCGGCCGATTTCGGTTTCGGGCTCCGCGGTGTGGTCTACCGTGGATTTCTCGGGGATCCCGACCTCGACAAAGGTGATCGCCCACTCGAGATCGACATCGAGATCCCCATTACCACCGCGCTTTTCATTGGCGATTCTGTAGCATTGATCCCGGAGTTCGGCTTCGTGGCTCGCATCATTCCCGGCGACCGTGAGCCCGACCAGCAGGACAATGCCGACGACAACCCTGGCTCCGGCATCGGCGAACGACTCGGCACCACCAACGGTCCTGGCCTTGGCTTCGAGCTCGGCGAGCACGGTGGCCTGTTTTTCGGCCTTTCGATCATGTACTACTTCGGTGGCGACAAGGCGTTGGAACGTAGAGCCAAGAGGAAAGCAAAGAAGAAGGCGAGTGCGCCACCGTCACCATGACGAGCTCCTGTAATCCACGCTGACGGATACTTGCTGTGGTCGTAGCACGATCGGAGAATCCGAGGCACGCTTCGCGCCATGGCGACTCGCAAGAAAACCACGCGCAAGACCAGCCGACAAAACGACAAGGTGACGCGAAAGCAGCGAAAGGTCACCGGGGTAGCCGGGTCGCGCGGGTATGCAGCGACCGAGCTGGTGAGCGCTGAGCAACCCACACACCTGGTACAACTCCAACATGCCCAGCCCAAACGGTGGCTACTGGACCCCCAATGGCCATCATCGTACGGCGGCCATGAAGCAGCTGGGAGCCAAAGCAATCGTCGCCATCGTCATTCCAGATCCAGCAGTCGCATAAAGGCAGACCAGGTCGCACGAGCTTCCGGTCCACCCGAAGAAGCAGCCTGAACACATCCCATGCGCATCGTCCGCGCTGTCATCGATCCGACGATCTGGTTTCGCACGCCAGCGTGTTGGTGGATCCAGTGATCATGATTCGTACCGATACCGTGATACCGTCGGGTACCCATGCGTTACTCGCTTGCGTTCTGCGGCTCCATCATGACCTTGTCCGCGTGCTTCGATGCGTCCGTCGGGCAGACTTCGGGAAACGCGTCCGGCCATACCACCGACCCCGATTCCGCGACCGTAGGCACTGCCACGAACGGCGGCGATGGGGGCGGGTCTTGTGCCAGCAACGACGAGTGTGCGAGCGGCCATTGCGTCGACGGTGCTTGTTGCGACACGACGTGTGATGGGCCGTGCGAGCGCTGCGATTTGACGGGTTCTCGCGGCACCTGCTTGCCGGTGCCGGAGGGTGAAGACCCCAAGTCTGCTTGCCCACCAGGCACTGGGAGCTCGCTCGCGTGCAAGCCCGGTCATTGCAATGGTGCTGGTGAGTGCGCGATAGCGGCCTCTGGAACCGCCTGTCGCGAGGGCTCGTGCGCCGAGGGCAAGCAGACCGACGAGGCGTTTTGCGATGCCGATGGTGATTGCCCCGAGCTGACGACGACCGAATGTGGGCCCTACACTTGCGCCGGGTCCACCTGCAACACTGCATGCGCAGCCCTCGGGGCGTGTGTCATGGGGAGCTATTGCGAGGAAACGAGCGCGAGCTGCCGGCCACAGAAGGCCGTGGGGATCGGCTGCTCGAACACGGTGGAATGTCTGCCCGGACTCGTTTGCCAAGATGGCGTGTGCTGTTCCGAGGCTGCATGCCCTGAATGCACGAATTGCGGCGCTGATGGAGAGTGCACGATCGGGGTCACCCGTGCCCCCGATCCGACGGGCCTCGCCTGTGTTGACGCCAACGTCTGCGATCCGGACGGCGTATGCCTGCTCGAGCTCGGCCAGGAATGTGGAGTGATGGAAGCATGTGCGTCCGGCAATTGCGTCGATGACGTGTGTTGCGATCAAGCCGAATGCGGTACTTGTCTCGACTGCGATGCCAGCGGATCGTGCAGTGTCATCGTGACCAACGCTGACGATGTCACGGGCTCGTGTCGGGGCGCATCGACCTGCGATGATACTGGTGATTGTGTTCCACGTTGGGAGCTCGTGGGCTCGGTCGCGGAAGACCAACCTCCGGCGGGGGAATATTCGGGTGTCGTTGGCGATGTGCTCTACTTCGCCGCCGGCAATGGGGGCAGCTACTTCAAAGCATTCGACACCGTCAACAACCTATTCAGTGATGTGACGCTGACCAACGCGGACTACTGTTGGTGCGGCTATACCGGCATCACGGTGAGCGACGGCACCTCGCTGTTCTATTTCGGTAACGATGGTGTGATGCTCACGCCCGGTGACGTGCAATGGACGCCCATCGCGAGCTACAGCGGTGCTGTGCCTGATGGCGAAAATGCGACCACCCAGCTCGGAGGCAAGATCTATCGCATTGGCGGTCGGGGCTATTCGAAACGGACATCTGTTTACAACATCATGGGTGACTCGTGGGATCTCACCCCCGCCGAAGCTCCCGTCGATGGTGACCAGCGTTGTGCGGGCTCGTCCGGTACGAACGTCTACTTGTTCGGCAATCCGGGAGGAGCCATCCATCGCTATGCAACCGTCGGAGACACCTGGACTACGTTACCCAACGATCCCAACCAGCCCGGTTGCTCCTTGCAGGAGCTGCACTTGTGGCAGGGCCGGCTGGTCAACGCGGACAACGGCGGGGTACGAAAGTTTCGCGTCGCTACGGAAAGCTGGGAAGCCGATACAATTCCGCCGCCGCAAAGTGGACTCGACGGGCCGCGCGCCATGGTAGCCAACGACACGCTGTTTCTCGTGGCCCTCGATCGCATCGCGGGCAAAGTCAACGTTTGGAAGTATCTCCTGGATCCCTCTTAAGACACCGTATTCGTTGATACTTCAATTAGGCGACTTGCACAAAGAATAAATAGGTTTTAACCTTGGTGCGTACCTCGAAAGCGACAAAACGGCCGGTCGCCCGACTGGAACGAGCTGTACGAGCTGGCCGCCCCGCAAGGCGGGTTACTTCACGCGCGCGCAAGCGCGTGAGGCGGGATTCTCACCGCCGCTCCTCGAGTACTACATCCGCGAACATCGAGTCGAGCGGACTGGCCGGGACATCTTTCGGCTCTCTCACTTCCCACCCGGAGATCATGAGGCCCTTGTCGTCGCCTGGCTGTGGTCCGAACGTCTCGGCGTCTTCAGCCACGAGACAGCGCTCATGCTTCACGAGCTCTCGGACGCGCTGCCCGCTCACATGCACTTCCGGGCCGAGAGCCGACTCGCCGGGATGATCTACGGTCTCCCATTCGGCGTCGATGCCGGCTTCGATGACGTGCTGACTCAGGTTCCGGAGATCATCACGGGTACTCGCTTCCTCGACTTCATCGGGGTCGCGCCCGCCCAGCTACGTGTCTACCCGCGCGAGACTCACGTCGCGGAGAAGCTGCACGCATATACGCTTCTGCGCGCAAGGGAGAACTCGCGCGTGAAGGATCTGCCGACATCGCGCTTCTCGCGCAGACGGGTCCATTTGACCACGGGCAGCTGCGGCATGCACTCGAGCAAACCTTCAGCTTTCGCAACACGCACGCGCTTCCGGACCGCTTGCCGAGCCCGCAAATTCAAGAGCCGTCACGGTCTGGGCCATTTGCGCCTAAACGGTGAGCGGCCGGATTGGCCGCCCAAGGAGGCCGGCCATGCTCAGGAAATTCCAAGTCATGGCGCACGACACGCAAACTGGCGAGGAGGCATTACGCCGAGCGCGGCTTCTCCCGTGATGAGCGGTGGTCGAGGGAGGTCCTGAGTGCCACGGGGGTCTCACACGAATTCCGGGGCGCTCACCGGGAACGAGCCGGCCGAGGAATCGCTCGATGCTCAGATGGCGCGGCTCGCGGTTGGCGACCGTTCTGCGTTCACGAACGTCTTCCGGCAGCTCTGGCTGCCGACCCTTCGTCTCTGTACGAGCTTGCTGAACAACGAGGCGGATGCCGCCGATACCGCGCAGCAGGCGATGCAGAAAATTTTCGAGCGTGCGTCCGACTACGATCGGAGCCGCCCAGCGATGCCTTGGGCTCTCGCTATCGCGGCATGGGAGTGCCGCACGATTGCGAAGTGGCGCTCGAGGCGCCGCGAAATTCCGGCGGACGCCACGGAGGAAGCCCGAACGTCCGACGCGGAAGACGCCCTCATCACCCGCGACCTCGTGAAAGGAGCACTCGCGGCCTTGGGAGAATTGTCAGAATTGGACCGTGAAACGCTGATTGCGACGTTTTGGGACGAAGCCACCCCTGCTTCGGGCCCGACACTACGGAAGCGGCGCGAGCGAGCGCTCGAGCGTCTGCGTACCGCTTTCAGGAGGCTCTATGGACTCGGCGACTAACTCAGAGAAGGTATTTCGCCGCGCCCGCCTCGCGTACGAGTGGGGCCGAGCAAGGCGTGCGTTTCTCGGGGCACTACCTGTCCTCGTCTTGATCGGAGGGGCATGCCTCTTCGGCGACAGGCCATCCTGGGCACTCGCCTTTGGTGGCGTGCTCTTCTTCGTCGGCGTCGCCATGCTCTGGTACGGACGTGATCCGCAGCGTGCCGTGCTGCTCGGGCTTGTGGCGGGACTCCTCCCCTTGGTGCTCGTGCTCTGCGCTCGACACTTCGGGCATTTCTGTACGGGAACGTCGTGCACAACCCTATGCATGCAGGCCTGTGCCGTCGGAGGCATCCTTGCCGGATTTGCCGTGGCAAGCGTCGGGAACGCACGTCGTGCGGGGCCGGGCTTTTGGGTCGCAGCGTCCTCGATCGCGATCCTGACGGGAGCAATGGCGTGTAGTTGCCTTGGCGGCGCGGGCATCGTCGGCCTTGCAGTGGGCTTTGGCGTCGGAGCTGTGCCGGCCCAACTCGGACGAGCGTTCGCCAAGACGCCGTAGCCGGTCACGCATTGCGGTGCTTACGCCTATGCAGGCGTGACCAAAGCCCTCGCTTCGAATCGGGCAGACCTTCGCGCCAGATTGCGTACTGGCTCCTCTTTCGCCCCGCTCACGTCTGGTGAGCCATCATGAGGGCACTTCTACTCCTCCTGGGAGCTGCTCTCCCATTCGTTGCCGGATGCGTATCCGCAGGGACCTCGCAGTGGATGGACCAGACATTCACCGCGGCATCCATAACCATTCGCGACGGGAGTGACAGCGGTGAAAGCGCTCCTCTTCCTGATCTGAGCGGCCCGATCCGTCGCGAGACGATCATCGCGCTGGCCGTCTCCCGCAGCCCGGGCATCGCCGCGATCGCGCATCGAGCGCGCTCGATGGTCTACGGTGCGCGAGCCGAGGGATCGCTCCCGCCGCCCGAGCTCGGCCTCGAAGCGTGGAACCTACCGCTCGCGAGACCGTACGCGGTTGGTGAAGCCAACATGTACATGGTCGAGCTTCGACAGCGCTTCCCGGCTGCGTGGTCGCTCGACGCGCGCGCCCGCGCCATGGCCGACGAGGCTCATGCGATAGTCGCCGAGCTCGTCTCGGAGGAACGGCAAATCGCCCAGCGCGCCGCCGACGCTTACGCCGACTACGTTCACGGCGTTCGCGACCACGCCCTTCATCACGAGCACCTGGCGTTGCTCGAGCAGATGCAGGGTGCCGTGCGGGCGCGGTTCACGACCAGAGGATCGGGGCTCGCCGATGCCGCGCGGATCGACCTGGAGATCGCCAAGACCCGACGGGTGATCGCTCGTATCGACGGCGACATCGTGCGGGCACGCGCGACTATCAATGCGCTGCTGCGAAGGTCAGAGGACGCGCCTCTCGGGACGCCAAGCGACCTAACGCCGATGACCGTGCGCCTCTCGGTCGTCGAGCTCGCCGCGCGGGCGCGTGAACATCGGGGCGCGTTCGTCGCAGCTCGGGATCGCATCCAAGCTGCCCAGGCCCGACGCGAGGCTGCCGAAGCGGAGGCGAGATGGCCGGAGTTCATGGTCGGGATCGGTTACTGGCAAGACCCGAACATGCGACCCGGCTACGGGGCGAACGTTTCGATGTCGCTTCCGTGGTTGTGGGGGGGGCAACGCCATCGCGTCGACGAGGCGCGAGAGCGCGAAGCCGCCGAAGCGTCCGCGCTTGCCGGTGCGTCAGTCGAGGCGCAGAGCGAGATCACCGAGGCGCACGCGCGTATCGTGGCAGCGGAGCGCGAGCTTCAAGTCCTGCAAATGCAGGCGCTCCCCGCGGCGCGTCGCTCGATCGACGCAATCCGCGCTGTCTACACGACCGGGAACGCAAGCCTGCTCGAGTGGATCGATGCCGGGCGGTCGTTCCTCGATCTCGAAATGGAGGAGACGGACGTTTCAGCCGAGCTAGCGCGCGCGGTCGCATCGCTCGAGCGCTCCGTGGGAGCGCCGCTGCCTCTGACCGCCGTTGCTGCCGAGGACGCGCGATGACGACGACCGAAGATACCGACAAGTCTCACGACGTCGGGGCACCCTCGGAGCCCACGGGCGGAGCGAAGTTTAACGGGCGCGATCGGGCCCATCGAACGATGGCAATCGTTCGATGGGTTCTCCTAGCGCTGGTCACGGTCGTGGCTGGCTATAGCGTCTGGACGTACTGGGGCCCCGGAGCGAGCACGCATCCTTCCCACCGCGAGGATCGCTACTACTGCCCGATGCATCCGCAGATTCGGTCGCCGGATCCCGGCGAGTGCCCGATCTGCCACATGAACCTCGAGCCCATTCCGGAGCACAGACAGGCCGATGGCGCTGCGTCCGGCGGGGCGCAGGACATGAGCGCGCGGCCAAACGCACCATCGGATGTCGTCCCTGTAACGCTCACGTCCGAGAGGCAGCAGCTGATCGGCGTAACGGCCACGCCGGCCACGCGGGGGGCGTTGGGACAGGAGCTTCGCGCCCCAGGATCGGTGGAAGCACCGGAGAGCGGCCTGGCGCAGGTGCGCACGCGAGCCGCGGGCTTCATCGAGCGGGTCGCCGTGCGTGAGACGGGCGTGCGCGTCACCCGCGGCCAGCCGCTCGCATGGATCTACAGCCCTGATATCTATCGGGCGCAGGAGGAATTCCTCGCTGCAAGTCGGTGGGTAGCAGGCGCCGGAACGCCGAGCACCGCGACCGGCACGTCGCCGAGCGAGATGGCGGGCGCCGCCCGTCGCGCGCTCGAGCTCGTCGGGCTGATCGAAGCGGACATCGAGGAGATATCGCGTTCCGGACGGGCCATGCGCGCAATTCCGGTGCGCGCCCCCATCTCGGGGCACGTGACGAGGTTCAACGCGGTCTTGGGCCTGCACGCGAGTCCAGAGACGACGCTCTACGAGATCGTGGACCTCTCCCGCGTGTGGGTGATCGCGAGCGTGCACGAGCGCGACCTCCCCCACATTCGCGTGGGCATGCCGGCGCGGTTCACCAGCTCCTCCCGGCAGAACGATGCCGTCGCCGCGCGTGTCGACCTCGTGGAGCCGGAGGTTTCCGAGACAACTCGCACGGCGCGCGTGCGCCTCACGATTCAGAACGCAAAGTTCGAGCTGCGACCCGGCCAGTATGGCGACGTGACGTTCGAGCTCCCGGAGTCGTCCGCGCTTGTCATCCCGAAGGATGCGGTCATCCACACCGGCGAGCACGACTACGTCTTCGTCGACGCCGGCTCGGGGCGCTTCGAGCCCCGGACGGTGCTTGTTGGGACCCAGGTTGGAGACCGCATCCAGATCCTCGACGGGCTCGTCGAAGGTGACCGCGTCGTATCCCGCGGCAGCTTCATGCTGGACTCCGAGAGTCGCCTCCAGGCGTCGCTCGCGGCGACGCCAACGCCGTCCTCAGCCCCAGGCGGCGCGCGTCCGGCCGAGCTCGGTCCTGCGTGTGGGGAGGCCTTCGACCAGCAGAAGTACCCCGACAAGTTCAACCAGTGCCGGCTCTGCGAGCGCCAGCACGCGGGCATGGGGAGCATGGTTGCAGACTGCAAGAACGCAATCCCGAGGCCGTGGAGGTGACGCCGTGATCGGCAAGCTGATCGAGGCGTCTGCGAAGAATCGCGCACTCGTCCTCTTCGCGGCGCTGGCCCTTGCCATTGGCGGCATAACGGCCATGCGGAACGTACGGCTCGACGCCGTTCCGGACCTGTCGGACCCGCAGGTCATCGTCTTCACAGAATGGATGGGACGCTCACCCACGCTGGTCGAGGACCAGGTGACGTACCCGCTCGTCACGGCCATGCTCGGGGCGCCGCACGTCGTCGACGTTCGCGGACAGACGATGTTCGGCATGAGCTTCGTCTACGTCGTCTTCGAAGAAGGAACCGACGTCTACTGGGCACGCTCTCGCGTCCTCGAGTACCTCAACACGGTTCGCAACCGCCTACCGCCCGACGCGAACACACGCATCGGGCCCGACGCGACCGGCATCGGCTGGATCTATCAGTACGCACTCGTCGACCGAACCGGGCAGCACGACCTTGGGCAGCTTCGAGCGCTTCAGGACTTCTCTCTCCGCTACGCGCTGACCAGCGTCCCCGGCGTGGCCGAAGTCGCGTCGGTTGGTGGCTACGAGCAGCAATACCAGGTGACCGTCGATCCGGTCCGCCTGCGCAACTTTGGGCTTTCGATCGCGGACGTCGTCACGGCGGTGCGGCGCTCCAACGCTGACGTCGGCGCGCGCGTGCTCGAGATGTCGGAGCGTGAGTACTTTGTCCGCGGGCGTGGCTATCTCACACGGACGCAAGACATCGAGGACATCGTCATCCGAGCGACCGGAGGAACACCCTTGCTCGTGCGCGACGTCGGCGGGGTGACCATGGGCGGCGACATCCGCCGGGGCGCCGCAGACTTCAACGGCCTCGGCGAGACAGTCTCCGGAATCGTTGTCACGCGCTACGGCGAAAACGCGCTCAACGTCGTCGACCGCGTCGAGAAAAAACTGGACGAGCTGAGGCCCACGCTGCCGGCCGGCGTCGAGGTCGTCCCGGTCTACAACCGCGCGAACCTCATCGAGCGCGCGATCGATACGCTCGAGCACGCGCTCACTGAGGAGATGATCGTCGTCGCGCTCGTCATCCTCCTGTTCCTGCTGCACGTCCGAAGCGCCCTTCTGCCGATCATCTCGCTCCCACTCGCCGTCGTCGCGGCGTTCATCCCGATGTACTTCCTGGGCATCCCGGCGACGATCATGTCGCTGGGCGGAATCGCCATCGCGATCGGTGCCACCGTCGACGCCGAGATCGTCATGGTCGAGGCAGCCCACAAGAAGCTGGAACACGCGCCGGCCGACCTGTCTCATGAGGATCGCGAGAAGCTACTCGCCGAGGCTGCACGCGAGGTCACTCCGGCGATCTTCTTCTCCCTGCTCATCATCGCCGTGTCCTTCCTGCCCGTATTCGGTCTGACGGGACAGGCTGGCCGTCTCTTCCGCCCGCTCGCGTACACCAAGACTTTCGTGATGCTCTCTGCGGCGCTTCTCTCCATCACCGTGGCGCCGGCGCTTCGCGACTACCTTCTTCGCGGGAAAATCCACTCGGAGGAGCGCCACCCGGTCTCTCGTCTGATCCGTCGCATCTACGAACCGTTCGTGCACGTGGCGCTCGGGAACCCGAAGACTACCGTGCTGATCGGCATCATGGCGCTCCTCTCGGCGCTCCCCATCGCGCAGAGGCTCGGCTCGGAGTTCATGCCGCCGCTCGACGAGGGCGACGTGCTGTACATGCCGACGACTCTTCCGAACATCTCGATCGAAGAGGCCCGGTCGCAGCTACAACGACAGGACGCCATTCTGAAAAGTTTTCCGGAGGTCGAGAGCGTGCTCGGCAAGATTGGCCGTGCCGAAACACCGACGGATCCGGCTCCCCTCTCGATGGTCGAGACCGTTGTGCGTCTCAAACCGCACGACCAGTGGCGCACGAAGCGTGCGCGGCGCTGGTACTCGAGCTGGGCCCCCGGTTTCCTGAAGCGGCCACTCGCCTGGCTCTGGCCCGAGTCGGTGCGGATGACCCGCGAGGATCTGGTGCAGGAGATGAACGCACGCCTGCAGATGCCGGGGTGGACGAACGCGTTCACGCAGCCGATCCGCAACCGAGTCGACATGCTCTCGACCGGAATCCGAACTCCCATCGGGATTAAGATCTACGGAAACGACCTTCAGCGAATCGAGGAGGTTGGGACAGCGCTCGAGAGAACACTCCATTCGGTCCCCGGTACACGAAGCGTGCTCTTCGAGCGGTCGGTGGGCGGGCTCTACGTCGACATCGTCCCGGATCGACAGGCGCTCGCCCGCTACGGGCTCCAGATCGAGGACGTCAACGAGGTCATCGAGACGGCTCTTGGCGGCCTCCCGATCACGACCACTGTCGAAGGACGCAACCGCTTCACCGTGAACGTGCGGTACGCCCAGGACTTCCGCACAAGCCTCGACAGCATCCGCGAGGTCAACATTCCCCTTCCCGGGCCAATGGCAAATGCCTGGACAAGCGAGCCAGCCGGCGGCGGAATGTCCTCGGGCATGGACGCTGCTTCGCCACGGCGAGCGACACAGGCGGCACAGATCCCGCTCGGGGCGGTCGCCGACGTCCGGGTGGCCTCGGGCCCACCGATGATCCGCGACGAGGCGGGACTCCTCGTCGGCTACGTGTACGTCGACATCGACGCCAGTCGCGACGTGGGGACCTACGTCGACGAAGCCAAGCGTCAGGTTGAGCAGGCCTCCGGTCGCGGGGAGGTCCGCATCCCATCCGGCTTCTATTTGAAGTGGACCGGCCAGTACGAGCTGCTCGCCGACATGGAAGCGCGGATGAAGGTCCTCATCCCGATCGCTCTCTTGATCACGATCCTGCTCCTGTACCTTCAGTTCAGAAACTTCACTGAGGTGCTCATCGTCCTAATGTCGGTTCCGTTCGCCCTCGTCGGTAGCGTCTGGGCGCTCTGGCTTCTCGACTACAACCTGTCCACCGCCGTCTGGGTAGGTGTGATCGCGCTTTTCGGCCTAGCTGCTCAGACGGGCGTGGTGATGATCGTGTACATCGACCACGCCTACGAGCGCCGCCTTCGCGAGGGACGCATCCAGTCCCTCGATGACATTATCGAGGCGCACGCCGAAGGAACGATTCAGCGCGTTCGGCCGAAGCTGATGACTGTCGGCACGATGATGATCGGTCTGGTGCCGCTGCTCTGGGCGCAGGGTTCCGGCGCAGATGTCATGAAACGAATCGCGGCGCCGATGGTCGGTGGCCTCGTTACGAGCGCCTTCCTGACGCTGGAGATCATCCCGGTCATCTACACCTACTGGCGCAACGAGCAGCTCCTTTGGCGGAAGCTCCACGACGCCGACGATCGACGGCTCCGAATCCTCCATCGGCTCGTGTTCGTGCTCGAGGCAGCCGGGTTCGTCGGTACGACGGCGCTCGTCGCCCGTCTTTATGTCGTGGCTTCGTCGACCGCGCTGACCGTCCTGCCAGTCGTCATGGGAGCAGTGGGATTGGTTGCCTTCGGCACGTACGTCGTGCTGCGGCACCGTGCACGAAACATCCTTCAAGCCACGTCGGGCTCGTCCGACGCACGGCTCGATCGGCAGAAAGGAGCAGACGATGAATCGACGGAATAGGAAGTTATTCGGGTTCGGAATTGTGGTCGCGGCTGTCATCGGTGGTGTGGCATGCAGCAGAGACAAGAGCCCGGGTGGAACTCCACCCGATCCCCGCCAATCACCGCAGGTGCAGGAGCAGGGGGCGGGAGCAAGTCGCATCAAAGTGATGGTCGATGGACAGGGCTATCACCCGGCGAGCGTGAACGCTCCGGCCGGCCAGAGCGTGCAGCTCGAGTTCACCCGAACGAGCGATCAGACTTGCGGCAAGGAGGTCGTGTTTCCAGCTCTCAACATTCGGCGCGACCTGCCTCTGAACCAACCTGTTGCCGTCGACGTGACGATGCCCCCATCGGGCAGTCTAGCCTTCACCTGTGGGATGGACATGTTTCGAGGTTCCGTTGTTGCGCAGTGAACGGACCGGGGGCGTTCACTCGGGCGGCGATCAGGGTGGTTCCACGCCCCTGTCACGCTCGGGCGCTCTCGCGCCTACATCGGGACGAACACACGCTAACCATCGAAATTTGCTCGTCTGTCGCGTTGCCGAGCTGTCGGCGCGCTGCAGAGGTCGCGGAAGGAAAGGAAGCTTGCTCATGCGCAAAGGGGTCTTGGTCTGGGTGCTCGCCAGCATCGTGCCGTTCGCGGGCGGTTGCTCGGGAGAAGGTCACGGGACCGGTCACGATGCCGGGATGACCGGAGATGGTGGGGGCGGCACGTTCACCGCGATTCCCAACCCCGCGCTCGTCGTCGCCAACGGTGGCGAGGGCACCGTCACCATCATCGACCCCGCCTCGTTGACGGTGGTGTCCAGCGTTCCGGTCGCCGCCGGCATGCACCCGCACCACTTGAGCGTTTCGCCCGATCGATCGCGCCTCCTGGTTACCGCGACGAGCGCCGATCTCTCGATGGGCCACTCCGGTAGCGGCCACGACGGAGGGCACGGCGCCACCGCGGGTACGGTGGTCTACGAGCTCCATGTCGCGTCGAAGCAGCTCGAGAGCGTCATCACCATCGACGCCACCGCCCACAATGCGGCTTTCACGCCGGATGGCTCGACAATCGTCCTCGGCATGATGGAGCACGGCATAGTCGTCGGCCGCAACGCATCGACCTTCGCCGAGACGTTCAGAGTCTCGGGCTTCAACATGCCGCTCGAGGTGACCCCCACGAACGTCGGCTCGCTTCTCGTCGCCGAGTCTGGCGCTGCACGGGTAGCGCTCGTCGATCTGGCTTCACGAACTGTTTCCACACGGTTCGATGTCGGGGCCGTTCCGGTCGCCGCCTGGGCATCTGGCGGGACGAATTACTTCGTCTCCGTCGAGGAAGGTATGCAGCTACGTCACCTCGTCGAGGGGAACGCGAACGTCACCCTGGACGCACACACGATCGAGCCGGGCGGAATGCCCGGCCAGGCGATCCTCACGCCAAACGGCGCCGAGCTGTGGGTCGCGGTCGAGGACCGCGCCGTGCTGGCCGTCTTCAACGCGACGACGCACGAGAAACTCGCCGAGTTTCCCGCCGGCACCAAGCCCCACGGCATCGCGTTCGAGCCGGGCGGTGCCCGAGCATTCGTTACCGATGAAGGAGGAGCACGGGTACTCGTCGTCAACGTCGCTACACGTTCCATCTCGTCGGAGATCGCCGTGGGAGCAAAGCCCAACGGAATCGCGTGGCTCGCGAGATAGGGGAGAGCGAGCAAGTTTGAAGATGACGATCGGCGCGGTAGCGGCCAGTACACTCGGCGTTGCCGCTTGTGCAGCACGCGCGGCTCCGATGACTCGACATCGAGCCAGCAGCGGCCGTGCGTGACGACGTGGAACAGGGTGATCGTCCAGCCAGTTCACCTGAGTGATGGGCTGGAGGACGACATGCCCTTCACCTCGACCGACGGGGAGACGGCCAGGATGACGATCTCTCGCAACAGCGTCGGCCGCTTTCTCGCACATGCGGCCGCAAGCTCGACCTTTGTCCACAAGACCGTGGCTCTCTCCACCGCACTCACGAGCGCAACGCCAGCCACATCCTCGTGGGTCGCGACCGAATCGACGACACGCCCGTAGGCGAAGCGCCCGGAAAACCGTGATAGGCATCGTGGGCACACCAAAAACTGCCACGATGGACGTGCACCTCCAACGAGAGGATGATGGTGGCGCGAGTGCTCTCCTTTCGCACCCGCGCGACGTCGCCTCACGTGCCTTGCAACCACACAGAGGAACACTCATGAAACGAAACCTGTTTCGCGTGCTCGTCGGCAGCACTTTGGCAGTGTCGGCCTGTTTTGATGACGTAGGGAATCCAGACAGCGCGGACACTCAGGCCCATGACAGTGGAACCGAAACCTCGAGTGGAACGACCGGCACCACAGACAATGGTGACAACACCACAGGCACGGCCTCGAATGTGACCACCACCGCCGCCGAGGCATCGGGGTCGGGTGACACGGCCCCGGACACGACGACCGCCGCCGAAGCGTCGGGGTCGAGTAGCACGGCCCCGAACACGACCACCGCCGCCGAGGAATCGGGATCAGGCGGCACGATGTCATGGACGAGCACCACCGCGGAAGAATCGGGGTCGGGCGGTACGGACACGGATACGGGGGAATGCGTCCCGCGGACGCGGGACTGTCCGTCATTTTGCGAGCAGCACAACGGCGCTGAAGTGGTTTTTTGCGAAGATTTCGAGCAGTCATCCGATGCGTCGGCCTGGCCTCTGAAATATTTGGATAGCTGTTCCTACGAAGTCATTTCAGGTGAGGGTCGCAACGGATCGCGTGGCTTGAGCATTGGACTTCCGCAGGCAGGCCCACTGTGTGGGTTGGCCGACTCCCTCTCCACGAGGAGCGTGACCGACAGCCGCTACGAGGTGTCGTTCGACTTCGCCGTCCGGAGGGCGAGTGACGGAAATGTCGTTGTTGGCTCGGTCTCGTTCATTACGAGCGACGGGATGGGAAAATGGTACGGCCTCGCTTCTCGGGCCGGCCAGCTCGACGGAGCCGCTTACTTTGCAACAGTGGAATCGCCACCGATGCCACCCGACGTGCCGGAAGAGCCGGAAGAGTGGCACACGGTCGTGATCGTCTTCGAGAGGATCGACACGACCGCGAGCTTCTCGAGCACGCTTTCGGTCGACGGGACGCTCGTAGAAACGTCCACGAGGGATCTCTCCCCGGAGGGCACTGGATGGCAAATCCAGCTCGGCAACTGGTTCGTTGGGGCGCTCCCCGAGCCCCACGTCGGTACCTTCGACATCTCGTACGACAACGTGCTGGTCCGAAGGTATTGAGCGGACGGCAGCAGCGGCACGAACGTGACGAGACGCACAGCAGAGACATGCAGGTCCGTACACGCGTGCGCGCTCGCGTGTCTGCTGGCGTGCACCCGCGGGCCGCCTGCGGAGCCTCTCGGCACGAAATCCGAAGGACAGGAGCACCCGAATGCCGCCCACCGGACCGAGTCACGGGACCAACGGCGGCTCCCCAGTCACGAGCAGCGAACTGCGGCCGGGCTGGTCTATGTGGAGCGGGTCTCCGGTGGTGCAAACGTCGACGAGCGTCTGCCCCTGATCGTGGCGATTCACGGGTTGGGTGACGAGCCGGCCGGTTTTGCCGGCCTCGTTGTCGACCTCCCGGCGCCCGCACGAATCGTGCTTCCTCGCGCGCCGGATCCTTACGACGAAGGGTGGTCGTGGTTTCCGGTGCGGGCTCGCGATGGTGAAGTTACGGCCTTGGCAACCGGAATTCGCGATGCCGCGGATCGCCTGGCCGCGATGATCGTGGAGATCAGCGCCACACGACCAGTGATTGGCAAGGCGATCGTCACGGGCTTCTCCCAAGGAGGCATGCTCGCGTTCACGTTGGCGGTGCATCACCCGGAGGTGGTCGAGATCGCGATTCCGGTGGGTGGATGGCTGCCCCCACCGCTTTGGCCAGAAGTTCGACCCACCACGATCCCTCGCATCGTGGCGCTGCACGGAGAAACCGATCCCACGGTCCGCTTCGCACCCACCAAAGCGAGCATCGAACATTTGCGAGCGCTCGGATGGGATGCCACCCTCCGCGGGTATCCCGGGGTCAAGCACGCGATCTCACCGCAGATGCGTGTGGATCTCCACGCCTTGCTGGCCGAAGCAGTCAACGTAACGCGGGGGGAGTGAGTCCCGAGTCGCCCGTGATGCCAGTCCGCGGTCCCCAAACCGCTGTCATGGTCGTGCGTTGTCGGAGGCGGATCGACATCCGCGCATGCTCGCGCGCCGCTCGATAGTCCAAACGAGCTATCTTGTGACTTCTACACCAATTCCCGAACACGACGCGTCCAATGGTTGGGAAGACGTCGCAGGTGAGTTCATCGCTGCACGCGAGCAGTCCTCCATCGGCGTCGACGTGGTACGGGCCTGGGCGCGGAATCTGCCAAGCGGCGCCGCGATACTCGATCTGGGCTGCGGGACCGGCGTGCCAATCTCCCGGTTGTTGATAGAAAATGGATTCAGGATCTACGGCGTGGATGCCTCGCACACTCTCGTTGCCGAGTTCCACCGGCGATTTCCGCAGATGAGCGTGGCCTGCGAATCCGTGGAGACTTCGGCCTTCTTTGGCAGAAGTTTTGATGGTGTCGTAGCCATCGGGCTCATGTTCCTGCTGCCCGCGGATGTGCAACGGTCCCTGATCTTCAGAGTGGCTTCTGCGCTGAATTCTGGTGGCCATTTCCTCTTTACGTCTCCCTCCCAGATCTGCACATGGGCGGATCTGATGACGGGACGTGAGTCCTGTTCACTGGGAGAAGATGTGTACAGCTCGCTCCTCTCGGAAGCGGGCTTGGTCCTCGTCGGCAACGATACGGACGAGGGGGAGAGTTACTATTTCCACGCCACAAAGCAGCGGTAGCACCTCCACGTCGTCTGGACCAGTCGCACTGCCTCGCCCGCCAACGGTTCCTCGAGATCCAAGCCGACGCGCTCAACACGTACCTGAGCCCCAAGGGTTTTGCCGTAGGTCAAGCGACGGCTGCCCACATGTCGGATGAACCAATCGTGCACCACTGTGTTGGTCACGTCTCTCACAGTTTTCGCACGGCACCACAGTTACCCTACCTGCATGCCGAAACGTGAGTCGGCCCCTGTCGCATGTTCGCTGGCACGATCCTCGACGCTCGTTGCAGGTTGCGTCGCGATGCTCTCGGGTTGTGCGGAAGGTGCTGGCACGAGTGGAGCAGGCCCGGTGAGCACCTACGGTGCCACCAGCATCACCACGGCAAGCACGAGCGCGGAGGATGGCACGACAGGCGGAAGCAACACGGGCTCCGACTCGAGATCCGCGGATGCGACCGGTGGTGTGTCCGCGTCTGCGGAGGCATCGAGCGGGATCGATGCGAGCACCGTCGGCGTGAGCGCGACGAACGAGGCGAGTGCGACGAACGACACGAGTGGGGCAAACGATATCGGTGAAATGAGCGACACGAGTGGAACGACAGGAGCCATCACCGAAGGCGATGTCACGACAGGAACCGCTAGCGCAGACACGACCGCGAACACGTCGAACGAAACCACTTCGGGATCGGTTGGCGCGACAGAGTCCAGCAGCGAGACCGGGGCCGTCACGGCCGACCCGTCGACCTCGGGCACCACCGGTGTCATTCCCATGGAGGAGCATCTCCAGAATGCGCCTCAAAACATTTGTTCAGAAGCCCTATGGTGCTACAACGGAACCAGCGGGCAGGGCTTGGGTCCTCACTTCACGCAAGAGTGCTTCACGGCCACGTTGGAACCGCCGTTCGAGCTGCACGAGATCCACTACTTCATTGGCGACGTGGAACCTGCGCTCGTGGACGTGGACCTCGACGTGTACACGTGGGACGGCACCAAGCCGGTCACGTTGATGGCTAGCCGTCCATTCGATACGGCCGATCTGAGCGTTGGAGAACATACGTTTGCGATTTCCCCC
>Ga0187893_10005436_pt1 | contig 22877 bp, 12 predicted proteins | sample MA1701074metaG_FD_139574 | JGI IMG/M metagenome (GOLD analysis project Ga0187893, IMG submission 139574) | White microbial mat communities from a basaltic lava cave in the Kipuka Kanohina Cave System on the Island of Hawaii, USA - MA170107-4 metaG ...
CGCGGCGCCCCCTCCCCGCCCCCCCCGCCCCCCCCCGTTCCCGTCCCGCCGAGGCCTATCACGCCCCCGGGCGGCGTCCCGCCGGGACTGCGGCAGCCGAGGGACCCCGATCCGCCGCCTCCCCCCACCACTCCGCCCGATCGGGGACCGGGGCCGGTCACGCCGCCGGAGAAGGGACCGCCGGCCCCTCCCACCCCTCCCGACCGCCGCGAGCACGAGACGCCGAACGGCGAGGCGCCCACGCTCCCTCCCATCGAGGACCATCGCGGCAACCGCCCGGTCACGCGCAGGCCGAGTCAGGGCGGCGACAGCTGGCGCACCTGGTGGGAGTACAACCGGGAGTACCTGCTCGGGTTGCGGCGCACGATGCGGGACGCGGTCACGCTCACCGGGGACGTCCGTGGCCGCGATCGCGATCCGCTCGGAGAGCGGCGCGGGGAGGTGCGGGAGGCGTTGCGCGCGCTTTCCGAGGACCGGCTTTGTGACCGCATGCTCCGCGCCTCGGCGCTCCTCGCGCTCGGGCGCGTCGGCACGGAGGACGACCACATCCTCTTCCTCCGCATCCTCGGCACGCGGGGGGAGCCGGATGCGGTGCATGAAGCGGCGGCGCTCGGGCTCGGCCTCCTGACTCCCTTCGAGACGCCGGACGCGCGTGAGAACGCGCGCGAGCAGCTCGACTATCTCCTCAACGAACCGGGCGCGCTGCCGACGCGCGCGCGCGCCTTCGCCCTGGTCGCCATGGGGCTGCGCGGGCGCTCCGACCCGATCCTTGCACTCTCCCTCGCCGCGCCCTGTGCCGCCCGCGGAGTGGTGCGCGACGGGCACGAGGCCGCCGCGCTGCTCTTCGCCTGCGGGATCACGCGCAACGAGGCGCTCCTTCCCGAGCTGCTGAACGGCGCTCTCGAGCGCGAGACCGCCGGGCACAAGCTCGATGACGTCGGACGCGCCCACGCCGCCCTGGCGCTCGGGCTCACCCGGAGCGCGATGGCGGTGCCCGCCCTCGTGCGGCTCCTCGACGCGCGCAGCACCGGCATCCAGACCCGGCGCAGCGCCGCGCTGGCGCTGGGGCGGCTCCTGCGCGAGGCGGAGCTCGACCCCGAGGCGGGCCTTGCGGCGGAGCGCGCGCTCCGAAACGCCCTCGACAAGGGGCGGGACAGCGTGCTGCGCAGCTACGCCGCCATCTCGCTCGCCTGCGCGAAGCGGCCGCTCGCCCTCGACGCGCTCCGCGAGGCGATCGACAAGGCGGGCGACCCGGTGCTGAAGCCCTACGCCGCCCTGGGCCTCGGGCTCGCGGCGCGCGACATGAGCGGCGCCGAGGCGGACGCGATCCGCGCTTTTCTCCTGGAGGAGTGGGAGAAGGCGAAAGAGATCGAACTCTCTTCCGCGCTCTGCGTCGCCGTGGGGCTGGCCGGCGCGAACGAGGCGGTGCCCGGTCTCCTGGAACGCGTCGGCCGGCGGAGCCTGCCCGCCCCCGTTCGCGGCGCCGCCGCCCAGGGGCTCGGCCTTCTGGGCCATGCCACCGACGAGCTCTCCGAGGCGCTCTTCCAGGCGCTCCGCTCGCCTGCTCCGGAGTTGGCCGAGGACGCCGCGTTGGCCCTGGGCCTCCTCGGCCGACGCGGCACGGCCGCGACGCTGGCGGAGATGCTCCCCTCCCTTCCCGGCCTGCGGCTCCAGGGCCGGCTCACCGTCGCCTTGGGCATGCTGGGCCAGGACACCGCCGTGGAGCCGCTCCTCTCGATCCTGCGCGACACGACGGCCAAGATCCCGGTGCGCGAGTCAGCCGCCGTCGCCCTCGGCCTCCTGGGCCAGCGCGCCATGGACGACCCCCTCTTCGATCTCGACGCGTTCTTCAACACCTACGCCACGACCCTCGCGACGCACGAATTGCTGCAGATCTACTGAGCGCCCGCGGCGCGGGGGGGGGCGAACCGTCGACCGTCTGTCGAGAAACCCGGCGCGACCCAGCGTGCACGGTGCCGGCGCGACCGGCCGCGGCAAGCGTACAATCCCCCGCCGCCTTGTCTGATTCGCCCTCCATCGCCCGGCGACTGCTCCTCTTTTTCGCCGCCTACGTGGCCGCGGTGCTCGCCATGCGGGTGCTCTTCCCCTGGGGGATGACGCTGGACGAGGCGGAACAGCTGGTGCTCTCGCAGCGCCTCGCATGGGGGTACCACGGCCAGCCCCCCCTCTACACCTGGCTCCAGTACTTCTCCTGCAGCCTCTTCGGGGCCAACGCGTTCGCCCTCGCGTTCCTCAAGAACGGGCTGCTCTTCGTCGTCTACGCGGTCCATTTCCTTCTGGCGCGACGGTTGCTCCGTGACGACGCCTGGGCCCGCGCCGCGACGGTCAGCCTCTTTCTCTTCCCCGATATGGCCTGGGGCGTCCTTGCGGGCATGACCCACACGGTCCTCCTCCACCTCGCCTGCGCGCTCACCTGGCTCGTGGAGCTCCGTCTGTCGGAGCGGCGTGACGCGCGCGGGTATCTCGCCCTCGGCGCCTGCGTCGCCTTCGGTTTTCTGGCCAAGTACAACTACGCCTTCTTCCTCCTGGCGATCATGGGGGCGATGCTCGCCGTCCCGTCGCACCGCCGGGTGCTCCTGGACCGACGCATCGCACTCTCCCTCCTCGCCGCTCTCGCTTTGCTCGCGCCCCACCTCGTCTGGGCATGGGAACACGCGGGCCTGCTCGCGGAGCACCTCGATCGGCGCATCCAACTGGATGTCGCGGGTGCCGGCGTGGTCCAGCGCCTCCGCGCCCTCTGGTCCCTCGTCGACAACACCACGGACGTCTTGTTCCTGCCCATTCTCGTCTTCCTCTTCGCCTTCCGGCGGCAGAACTTCGAGAGGCTCCCCGCAGGCGACGCATCCCAGCACGCATGGAAACCGCTGTTCCGCAGCTATCTGATCGTGCTCCTCGGTCTGCTGAGCGTCGCCGCCCTCGCGGCCGCGCCCGGTTCGGCGCGAGCCCGCTGGATCCAGCCCTTCTACCAGCTGTTCCCCCTCGCCCTCGTGCTGCGGCTGATGCCGGTCGAGGGCGCGGCACGACGGCGCACCTGGCTCGTGCGCACGGCGTTCCTCCTCGGCATCGGCGCCGCGATCGTCTTCTGGACCCGACCCTTCCTCGCCACCATGACCGGAAAGGTGAACCGCTACAACGTGCCCATCCACGCCATGGCCGAGCCGATCCGCCGCATGGGGTTCGAGAACGGCGCGATCCTCGCGGACGATGTCTTCCTCGCGGGGCTCTTGAAGCTCACCTTCCCGGAGGCGGCCGCCCACGCTCCCGGCATGGGCTACGACAATCTTCCAGATCTCGACGGCCGCCAGATCCTCGTCGCCTGGCTCACGGAGGAGGGACCCGATCCCCCGGCCCCCCTCGTCGCACTCCTGCGCGACGCCCGCGGACTCTGGCCCACGGAGCCGGCCCTCCGGATCAAGCGCAACCACCTCTATTCGGATCGGACGCTGGAGATCGCCGTGCTGCTCCTCCCGGCGACGCGACGCGACTGACCAAGCGTCAGCGCTTCGTGGATTTTGCGATCGGCTCGATCTCGACGAGCCACGCCTCGCCGCTTCCCTGCGGCTTGATCCGCACCCGCTTCGCCGTCCTCGGCTTGAAGCTCAGCGCGACGAAGGCGGGCACTTCCTGCTCCCCCGGCGCCTTGGCGGCGGGCCGCCCGGTGCGTTGGAGGACCCCGGCCACGGCCGTCCACTTGCCCGAGGATTCGGCGATCTCCACGCTCCAGGAAGTCGGGAATGCAGCGCTATCCTTCGAACCGGGGGCGGGGACGAGGAGGAAACCGGCCAGGTCGCGCGCGGGCTTGCGGAAGGTCAGCTCGATCCCCTCCGGCGGCACGCGAAGGCCGGCGCCGAGCCGCTTGCCGTCCACCAGTTCGGCGAACGGCCCCGGGGCGTCGGGCCTCTCCTTGAGCAGCGGCGGCGCCGCGTGGCGCAACTCGATCCGCTGGGCGACGACCTCCCCTCCCAGGAGCGCGACCAGGGAGGCATCCCCGCGCGGGGTGAACTGGATTTTCAGGGCGTGCCACCCCTCTTCCAGCCCGAGGTAGGCGCAGGCCATGCCATCGACGGCAGGCGCGTCGAGCACCGCCTCGCCATCCACCTCCAGCGTCATCGCACCCGCCCCCTGCAGCATGAATTGGAAGCTTCCCGTGCGCGGGGCGCGGAACTCCCCCTCCAGGGAGATGCGCCGCCCCTGCGCCGCGGGCCCGAGATCGGCCCCGAGGCTCCGGCCCCCTTCGTCGTAGAGCGTCGCGGCGACGAACTCCTCCGGCTCTCCGCCCGCCCCGACCAGCGTCCCAAGAAGTCCGGGGAGGCTCGGCGCATCGGCGGCGCGGGCCGGCTTGCGCGGCGCCGGCGGCTCGATGGCGACGGTGAAGGGCGCCGAGAGAGCGGACGGCCCCGCCCCGAAGTGCGCGCGCATGCGCAGGAGCGCGGGGCCCGGCCCCACCCGCTCCGACGCAACGGCGATGCGGAGTCCCCCGCCCCCCTGTTTCGCCTCCGCCACGACCCGGCCCAGATGCAACAGTTCGACCCGTTCGGCGCCCGGCGCCTTCCCCTTCAACTCGATTGCTTCCCCGTAACGCACCGAGGCGGGCGCCTGCACCTCGACCCCGCGCCCCAAGTTGGAGACCGTCACGAGGTCGGTCCGGCCGGAGCGCGTGGCGATGCGGTCCTGGTCGATGAGGACAACGCGGACCTCGTGCGCGCCCTCCTCCAGGGTGGTGGTGTCGAGGCGCGGCCCCGGCGTCAGCCGCCCGTCGATCCAGAGTTCGAGGCCTTCCGCCTGCGGGAGTTCCACGGTGCCGCTCCAGGGCGAGGGCGGCAGCGCGTCGGGGACGGCGCGGAAGAGGGCGTAGGGGCGCGCGAGCGGATCGCCCACCACGAGCAGTTGGTAGGGGCCCCAGACGCTTTGATAAAACGCCTCCGCGAGGGAGCAGCCCCGCGCGTAGTGCACTTGGATCCAGGGGTGGGGGAATTTTTCCTGGATGGCGTAGGGCTCGAAGACGGTTCCGCTGGCGCCGGCGGCGCCGTGGCGCAGGAATTCGGTGAGTTTGGTCTGGCTGCCGTGGTTGAAGACCGCGCCGAAGCTGGTCAGATGCTCCACGATCGCGCCGGGGAGGATGCGGCTCCCGCTCGCGGCCCAGTTGAACCCGGCGCTGCCCACCACCGCGCCGGCGACGTCCTCCTTGCCCGCAGGCAGGATGCCGGTCTGGCCCGGCATCGTCTTGTCGAGGCGTTCCGCTTTGAGGCCGAGCCTGCGCAGTTCGGCGATGGTGGCCGCGAACGCGCCCTCGCGCGTGCGGGCGCGGACGTCGTCGTTGGAGCAGAAATAGACCGTCCCGCCGGGCCGCTTTCCGTCGCTCGCCGCGGCGGTGCGCAGACAGGCGAGCGCCTCCGGCGCGCTGTTGCCCCACTCGCCGGTGGCGGCGAGGGCGACGCTCAGGAAGTAGCGGTCGAGCGCGTCGTCCGCGGGGTCGCGCACCGGATCGGCGCCGCCGTCCCACGCCCAAGACGACGCGAAGCCTTGGGAGGGCTGGAACCCGACCTCTTTCGGCCCCATCCGCTCCAGGAGTTCGCGGAAGTCGGCGCGCGCGCGCAGCGATTCCAGATCGGGATCGGCGGCGGTGTGCTTGGCGTCGGCCCAGCCGCACTCCACCGCGCGGCGCAGCTTCGCCACCGCCTCGTCCGCCTTGCGGAGGCGCGCGAGGCAGCAGGCGTAGTTGTACCAGCTCTCCATGTGGTCCCCGTAGGTCGCGGTGAACCGTTCGTAGGCGTCCGCCGCCGCCTCGAACTCGCGCTTCTGGAGCGCCGCCGTCGCCCGGGTGTAGTGCGTCAACTCCTCCTGGGTCGGGGGCCGTTCCGCGCGGCGCGCCGCAGCCTCGTCGCGGCGGTAGTACTGGTTGACGCGCAGCCCGACCGCGCGGGCGAGCGCGCCCGCTTGCACCCTTCGCACCAGGTAGGTGAGGCCGGTGAGCGATCCGACTTTCGTGACGCCCTGGTCCAGCTGCTCGCCTTCCAGCGGCGCGTTGAGATCCACGGCATAGGGGAAATCGGCGCTGTAGGCGATGCAATCGATCCGCCCCTCGAGGCCGCGGCGCCCGATCGCCTCCATCACCGGCGCGAGGATGCGGTCGCGGAAGAGTTCCAGGGAGACGACGCGAAGGTGCGGGATGCCGGTGAGCCAGACCACCTGTCCGGAGGGCAAGGAGCGGAGCGCGACGTATTCATTGGCGACCAGGCGTGAGACGGGGGAGTCCTCGTTCACGACGAGGAGCGTCGTCTCCGGTCCGCCGCCCGCCGCCGCCGGCACGCCGAGCAGGAGGAGTCCGAGGAGGAGACGGCGCATGGGGGCACAGGATACCCCGCCGCTCCGCGCTGGCCCGCGGCGTGCCGGGTCGCTATCGTCGGCGCCCGGAGTGAAGCCCGTACCCGACACCCGCAAGCGCGAGGGGCGCGCCACGCAGTCCTGCCCCATCTGCCGGGCGCGGCGCGAGTTCCGCCTCATTCGCCCTCCCGGGAGGAGATCGAAGCCGGGCTCGCAACCCTGCTCGGGCGCGATGGGGATGCGTTGCCCGTCCCCACCGCGGAAGCCATCGAGGAGGCGCTCGCACGGCTCCCCTCGTGAAGCCCCGTCTTGCCGCGTCCCGATCCGCGCGCCAAGAGCCTATCCGAAAACCCTCGCTGGCTCCGTCCGGCTGCTCGGGCCGACGCGGGGGTTTTCGGATAGGCTCTATGGTCTGGCCGCGATGATCCTCTGGGGCACTCGAATCACGCGACGGCGGCTCGGGCGCGTGGCGGAATACTGCCCGATCTGCCGCGAGCCGCGCCCCTTCCGCATCCATCGCGTGGGCGAGGTGGGCCACCTCTACTTCCTCTCCATCGGCGACGGCCGGCTCCTGGGCCACGAGGCGCTGTGCACCTCCTGCGGCCTCGTCCTCCAGGTGGAGGCGCAGGACTACCGCGCGGTCGTGACCGAGGAGGATGCCGACCTCGCTGCGCTGGAAAAAGAGACGGCGCCGGATCTGCGCGTGCGCCACGCCGCGCGGTTCGCCATCGAGGAGCGGGTGCGCGCGGGCCAGCTTACGCCGGAGGAGCGCCGCGATCTCATTCGCGATCCGTTCCACTTCGTCAACGGCATGGTGGAGCTGCAGAAGCGGGAAGAAAAGCTCACGCCGGGGGCGCGATTTCTCTTCTGGGGGAGCGTGGGCCTGCTCCTGGCGAGCATTCCGTTTCTGGCCGGCCCGGACCCGGAACGGCACGACCTCATCGGAAAGGCTCTCCTTGGCGTCGCCCTCTTGGGGTTCCTCGTCACGCTCTGGAACAAGGCGACCGCGGTGCATACCTTTGTGCGCGACCGGATCGAGCCGATGGTGGCGCGTTCCCTCGCGCCTCTCGACCCCACCCGGGAGGAGCTCGCGGAGGCGCTGGGCCGCCTGCGCCAGATGGGGATGCTCGCGGGGAAAAAGCTCGACGCGGATCGCATCCGCGGCGAACTCGACATCGCCGTGCTCTGACGGGTCGGCCGCGGACGCTATCGTGTCGGGCGGATGACCGGCACGCCCTCCCTGCCCAATCGCAGCCTCGCGCTCCCCTTCCTCCTGCCCTATCTCGCCTATGTCGCCGTCGCCTCCATCCCCGGCGACTGGTTGGCGCGCGAAGCGAACTACGGCCTTCGCATCCTGCTCGCCGGGGCGGCGCTCGCGTGGGGCTGGCGGCGGATCGGCCCCTTGCGCGGCCCGCGCTCCCCGCTTCTCTCGGTCGCCATCGGCACGGGCGCCGGCCTCGTGGGAACCGTGCTCTGGATCCTCCTGCTCCTCCCCTTCGTCGCGCGGGAAGGCGCACCCTGGGGCGCGAGCGCCTTCTGGCTGCGCTTCGCGGCGGCGGGCCTGCTCGTCCCCGTCTTCGAAGAGCTGGCGATGCGCGGCTACGTGCTCCGCGTGGCCGTCCAGTGGGGCGAGGCGCGCCGCGCCGGCTCCGCCGACCCGCTGGCGGAGGCGCTGGAGCGCCGCTCCCTGCGCGACCTCGCACCGGGCGCCGCCACGACGTTCGCCGTTCTCGTCTCCACCCTGGTCTTCGCGCTGGGCCACAACCTGCGCGAAATCCCCGCCGCCCTTGTCTACGGCCTCCTCATGGCCGGCCTCTGGATCACACGCAAAGACCTCCTCTCCTGCATCGCGGCCCACGCCGCCACCAACATCGCCCTAGCCGTCTACGTCCGCTCCTCGGGCTCGTGGGGGCTCTGGTAACCCCCCTCCAACTTGACCGTCAGTCCTCACCTCCGGCACAACGTGTTGCACGACAGTCGGTCATGGCGGCGCGCTGCGGCAACCGTGCCGCAGGGGATGCTCAAGCGCAGAGGGTGCCGCGCAAGACGGTGCTGGCCGTGCCGCCCAGGATCACCCGTTCGCCGCGCACCTGCACGGCGACGAGGCCGCCGCGGGCAGAGGCTTGGAACCCCACCAGCGCATCGCGGCCGAGGCGGCGGGACCAATAGGGGCCGAGCGCGCAGTGGGCGGAGCCGGTCACCGGGTCTTCGGGGACCCCCACCGCCGGCGCGAAGAACCGCGACACGAAGTCCCACCCCCTGCCCCCTGCGCGCGCGGTCACGATCACCCCGCGCGCCGGCGCCTTTCCCAACGCGACAAGGTCCGGCCGCAGCGACGCCACCTCGGCCTCGCGCTCCACCTCGATCAGCCAGTCCTCCGCATTGCGCCCCACCCAGACCGCTCGCGCACCGAGCGCCTCCACAAGCCCCGCCGGCGCCGCCACCTCCTCGACCGGCCGCGCGGGAAAATCCATCTCGATCCGCTCCGCGCGCCGCGCCGCCGTCAAGAGCCCGCTCCGCGTCAAGAAACGCGCCTCCTCCCCCGGCGCCAACTCCCCCTCCTCCCACAAGACATGCGCGCTCGCCAGCGTCGCGTGGCCGCACAACGCCACCTCCACGAGCGGCGTGAACCAGCGCAACAAGAACCCCTCGTCGCGACGCTCGACGAATGCGGTCTCCGAAAGGTTCATCTCCCCGGCGACGGATTGCATCCACGCCTCGCGCCGCGGCGCATCGAGCAGACAGACCGCCGCCGGGTTTCCTTGAAACGCCTCCTGCGCGAAGGCATCGACGATGTGCAATCGCATGGGATCCGCGAGAGGGGGGCGGGGGCCGCCTACGCCAACGCGATCGTGCCTTTCACTTCGTGGCGAAGGCCGGTTCCCTCCAGGGTGATCACCGCGGTGGCCTTCAGCTTCTCCGCGCCGCGCAGCTTCTTCGAAGCGAGCGCGGCGCGCACCGCCAGCTCGATCTCGCGCTGCGAGCTGACGCCGACCTCCTTCAAGAACTGCCGGATCGCCATGTTGAAGACGTTTTCGTCCATGCGCCCATCCTACCCCTCGTCCCCCGCCCCCCTCCTTTGTTACCCTCTCGCCGTGCGTACGATCCGGCCGCCGACCGGCACCGCCTTGGCTTGCCGTCACTGGGGCGCCGAAGCGATGTACCGCATGATCCAGCACAACCTCGCGCCGGAGGTCGCCGAGAGCCCCGGCGAACTGGTCGTCTACGGCGGGACCGGGAAGGCGGCGCGGAACTGGGAGTGCTTCGACGCCATCCTCGCCACGCTCCGCCGCCTCGGCAACGACGAGACGATGCTCGTGCAATCGGGCAAACCCGTCGGGGTCTTCCGCACGCACCCCGACGCGCCGCGCGGTTTGCTGGTGAACAGCCAGATCGTGCCGCACTGGGCGACGTGGGAGAACTTCCGCGAGTACGAGCGGATGGGGCTCACGATGTTCGGACAGATGACCGCGGGGTCTTGGATCTACATCGGGACCCAGGGGATCCTCCAGGGCACCTACGAGACGTTCGCGGAGGTGGCGCGGCGCCACTTCGGCGGCAGTCTCGCGAAGCGGCTGGTGGTGACGGGGGGGTGCGGGGGCATGGGCGGCGCGCAGCCGCTGGCCGCCACCATGAACGGCGCCTGCTGCCTCATCGCCGACGTCGATCCGGCGCGCCTGCGCAAGCGGATCGAGACCGGATACCTGGACGAGGTGGCGCCCTCCCTCGACGAGTCGATGCGGCGCGCGGCGGCGCGGCCGGCGCTGTCGATCGGCGTGGTGGCGAACGTCGTGGAGCTGCTCCGCGCCCTCTTGGAGCGCGGGCTCACCCCCGATGTCTTGACCGACCAGACGTCCGCGCATGACCCGCTCAACGGCTATGTGCCGGCGGACCTCGCCCTCGAGGATGCGCTGGCGCTGCGCGCGCGCGATCCCGCGGAGTACACCCGCCGCTCCTTCGCCACCATGGTGGAGCATGTCGGCTTGATGAACGCGCTCATGGACCGCGGTGCCGTCACCTTCGACTACGGCAACAACCTGCGCGGCCACGCGAAGCAGGCGGGCATGCGGGACGCGTTCCGGTTCCCCGGTTTCGTTCCCGCCTACATCCGTCCGCTGTTCTGCGAGGGCAAGGGCCCGTTCCGCTGGGTGGCGCTCTCCGGGGACCCCGACGACATCCGCCGCACCGACCGATTGGTCCTCGAACTTTTCCCGCGCGACGAAGCCCTCGCGCGCTGGATCCGGCGCGCGGGGGAGAAGGTGAAGTTCCAGGGGCTCCCGGCGCGCATCTGCTGGCTCGGGTATGGCGAGCGCGCGCTCTTCGGCCTCGCGCTCAACGACCTGGTGGCCAAGGGTGCGCTCAAGGCGCCCATCGTGATCGGCCGCGACCATCTCGACTGCGGCTCGGTGGCGTCGCCCTTCCGCGAGACGGAGGCGATGAAGGACGGGAGCGACGCGATTGCCGACTGGCCCTTGCTCAACGCGCTGGTCAACGCGGCGGCGGGCGCCACTTGGGTTTCGATCCACCACGGCGGCGGGGTCGGCATCGGCTACTCGATCCACGCCGGCATGGTGGTGGTGGCGGACGGCACGCTGGAGGCCGCGCGGCGGCTGGAGCGCGTCCTGACCACCGACCCCGGGACCGGCGTGATGCGCCACGCCGACGCGGGCTATCCCGAGGCGATCGCGAAGGCGAAGGCGGCGGGCGTCGACCTGCCGATGCTGCCGTGATCGACCTCGTCGTGCGCAACGCTTCCCAGGTGCTCACCTGCACCGCACCGGAGGTGCGGCCCCCGTTCGGGGGCAAGGAGCAGTCGGCGATCGGGCTCACCAAGGGCGGGATCGCCATCGACGACGGGCGCATCCTCGAAGTGGGTCCCGGGGCCGAGAAGCTCGATGCGCGGGAGACGCTCGATGCCGGGGGCGGGGTCGTGCTGCCGGGGTTCGTCGACTGCCACACCCACGCGGTCTTCGTCGGGCAGCGCGCCGACGAGTTCGAGGACCGCGCGCGCGGGCTCAGCTACGAGGAGATCGCGCGCCGCGGGGGCGGCATCCGCTCCAGCGTGAAACGGCTGCGCGCCGCCGACGAGGATGAGTTGGCCGCGGCGGTGCGGCTCCACCTGGACCGGTTCCTGGAGTTCGGGACGACCACCATCGAGGCGAAATCGGGGTATGGACTCTCCCTCGAGGACGAGCTGCGCTCGCTCCGCGCGCTGCGGCAGGACCACGCGGTCGAGGTGGTGCGCACCTGCCTCGCGGCGCACACCGTTCCGCCGGAATTCGAAGGCAAGCGCGACGCCTACATCGATCTCGTCTGCCGCCAGATCTTCCCCGCGGTGGCGGAGGAGGGGCTGGCGGAGTACTGCGACGTTTTTTGCGAAGCGGGCGCGTTCACCTTCGACGAATCCGAGCGCATCCTCCGCGCCGGCAAGCTGGCCGGCCTCCGCCCGCGCATCCACGCCGACCAGCTCTCGCGCTCCGGCGGCTCCCGCATCGCCTGCCGTGTCGGCGCGATCTCCGCGGACCATCTGGAGTACGCCACGCGGGAGGACGCGCGCGCCATGAAGGAGGCGGGGGTTCTCGCGGTGCTCCTCCCGGCCGCCAACCACTTCCTCGATCAGGAGCAGCGTCCCGTGGCGCGAGGAATCATCAGCATGGGCGAGCCCGTGGCGCTGGCCACCGATTTCAACCCCGGGACGTCTCCCACGCAGTCCATGCCGCTCGTGCTCAACCTCGCCGTGGTGCGCTACAAGATGACCGTGGCCGAGGCGATCGTCGGGGCCACGGTCAACGCCGCCTGCGCCGCGGGGGTGCAGGGCCGCGTCGGCTCCCTCGAGCCGGGCAAGAGCGCCGACCTGATCGTCTGCGGCGTCCCGGACTACCGCGAGTTGGCCTACTGGTTCGGCGGCAATCCGGTCCGGGCGGTGGTGAAGCGCGGGCGCGTCGTGCGGCCGCCGGCGGCCTGAGGGGCCCGGGATGGTGGTGCGCGTCGTGCGGCTCGGGAAAGAGCGGAGCCCCGGCGAAGGGCTGCGCATCGGCACCGTGCGCCGCCCGCCCCGCGGCGTGCCGAAGAGCCGCCACGCGGCGGAGAACTGGTACGACGTCTGGTTCCCCGAACTCGCGCCGAGCGAAGCCCTGCTCCGCCGCACGGGGAAGGCCACGACGGAGGCCGCGTGGGCCGCCTTCGCGCGCGCCTACAACCGCGAGATGGCGGCCCCCGACCGCCGCAGGACGCTCGACCTGCTCGCCGCCCTCTCCCAGCACGCCGACTTCTCCGTGGGCTGCTATTGCGCCGACGAAGCGCGCTGCCACCGGAGTCTTCTGCGCGTGCTGCTGGAGGCGCGCGGGGCGCGGGTCCAGCCCTCCTGACGCACCCACGGGATTCCCCCTGGTCCCCGGCCCGCGGCTGCGCGCTACAATCTTCCCGACGGGAGGAGACCCCATGCGTTCCCTGTTGCGTTGCGTGTTCCTTGGCTGCTGCGGGCTATGCATGCTCACCGGGACCGCCCTGGCGGGCGCGACCGAGGAGACCCTCGCCGGGCTGGACGCCTTGGAGCGCGGCGAATTCGCCGCAGCGGTGAAGGCGCTCACCCAGGCGCTGGAGAGCGACGACGAGAACGCCGAGCTCCACCTCGCCCTCGGCGTCGCCCACACCTTCGCCGAGCAGTTCGACCTCGCCTTCCGCCATCTCGACCGGTCGGACCGTCTGGCCGGGGGCCGCAAGGAGGTGCGCCTCTGGAAGGCGGTGGTCGTCGCCATGCGCGGAGACCTCTTCGCCGACACGGAGATCTACCCCGCCGCCACCCGCGACGCCTACGAGACGGCGCTGCGCGAGATGTCGCGGCGGTATGGCGATCCCGCGTTCCGCGAGAAGCGGCTGAACGAGCGCGTGCCCAACGCCGAGGCGGTGCGCGCGGCGGAACGGCGCCGCTTCCGGGAGCTCGCGGCGGGATTCGTGGGCAAGATCAAGCCGGCGCGCCCGGACCTCTCCGGCGCGCTGCGCGAGCGCGGCATCGCGGCGTACCGCCGCGGCGACTTCGCCGCCGCCTATGACGACTTGCGCCACGCCCTCGCCGCCGCGCCCGACGATCTCGACGCGCTCTTCTGCCTCGCGGGCTGCAAACTCGAACTCGCCTGCCCCGAAGGCGCGCGCGCCGACTACACCCGCTGCCTCACCGCGCGCCACGACTGGCGCGAGGCCTACCTCGGCCGGGCCCTGGCGCAGGCGTCCCTGGGCCGCCCCGACCAGGCGCGCGCCGATTTCGACGTGGCGCGCCGGCTGGGCGAGGTGGGCGACACCGAGGCCGCGGTGACCAAGCGCCTCGCCGCCCTCCCCCGCGCCCCCACCGCCTCCCTCGAGGGCCTCTTCGCTGCCGCAAAACGCGGCGAAGAGCTGGGCGACTTCGCCGCCGCCCTCGTGCTTTCCACGGAGGCGCGGCGGCTGCGCGGCGACGAGAGCTACCAGGACCGCTTGCGCGTGCTGCGCGAAGGCGACGATCCCGCCGAGCTGGGCGCCTTCCTCTACACCCATGCCACGACGACGCTCACCGAATGGGTGGAGCCGCGCTCGCAACCGAAGCCGCTGCGCCCGCAGGATCCCGCACGCGAACTCGCGGAGGCGGAAGCGGTACTCGACCGCGCGCTTCAGCGCAGCGCCGACGATGTGAAGGCGTTGGCCTTCAAGGCGGCCTGTCTCATCGCGCGGCAGGATTGGGAGGGGGCGCGGGGGAAGCTGGAAGCCGCGCTGGAGCGTTCGCCGGACGACCCGGTGGTGCTCGGGCTCGTCGCCCAGGTGATCGACCACGCGGCGCAGGTGAACGCGGCGGCGGCCGCCGATTTGCGCTCGACCAAGTGCTGGTCGGACTACTGGTACATCTACTACCGCTGGCCGTCCCAGGCGGAGTTGCAACAGGCGGCCGCGTACGCGGCGGAAGCGCGACGCCTCTGGGAGAAGGCCCGCGCGGCGCTCGTGGCCGCGGCGGAGTCGCAAGAGGGCCGCCCCCGCGGACCCTACTACGCGGCCCGCGTGGCGGCCTGGGACGGCGATCTCGCGGCCGCGCGCGCCGGCCTCGAGGAGGCGGTGCGCCTCGACCCGAGCTTCCTCGAGGCGTGGACCGAGCTCGCCGTCGTGCGCGGGCGCCTCGGGGACGGCAAGGGCGCCTACGCCGCGCAGTTCGAAGCGGCCAATCTCACCCACACCACCGCCACGCCCATGCTCAAGCTCGCCTGGATCGAGATCGCACGCACCGCCTTCAAGAGCGCCGGCGAGGCTCTCGACCGCGCGGCGCTCGACGCCGCCGACTACCGCGTGGCGGCCTACCGCGGGGCGCTGGCCGCGGCGAAGGGGGATGCGGAGGCGGCCTGGGCCTGGTACCGGAGCGCCGCCGCGATCAACGAGGCGGCGGCGCGACTGCGCGGCGTGCTCCTTTCGGGGAGCGAAACCCGCCTCACCGCAGAAGAGGCGGCGCCCGCGATCGCTCTCGGCCACCGCGCGGGCAAACTGCGGCTGCAGGAGGATCCGGCCCACGCGGTGCGCATCCTCGCCGCCGCGGCGGCGCTCCTGGAACGCGTTCCGGTGGAGCAGCGCTACCGGCCCGTCCCTGCCGGGATGCTGCCGGGCGTGCCCGCCGATCCGACGCTCCTCCCCGACGCCTACGACCTCGAGACGCTCGCGGCCGGGGTGCAGCTGCGCAGGGGCGATGCGCTCTTCCGCATGGGGAAGTTCGACGAGGCGGCGGCCGCCTTCGAGTGGGTCGTCCGCTTCGAGGAGCGCAAGCCGCCGAATTTCCCGGTGAGCCAGGCGATCCGCGAGCCGGCGGTGCTCGCGGCGGCGCACCTGGCGCGCTGCGCCGTCCGGCGCGGCGACTGGGAGGCGGCCGACCGCCTCTACAAAGGGATCGGGCGACCGCGCAACCTCCCCGAGTCCTCCGCGCGCGAACTGGACACGATCCGCGAAGAGGTGGGCCGCGCCCTCGAGGAGCGTCGCGGCGGAGGCGGAGGGCGGGGCGACGAGGACGGAGGGCGCCGCGCAGCGCTCCTGGCGCAGCGCGAGCAGATCGTGGCGCGCAAGCAGGCGCTGGAATCAAGGCTCACCGCCGCCGACGCCTCCGACTTCGAGAAGCAGCGCGCGCGACAGATGATCGCCCAGTTGGACGAGCAGCTCGCGGCCGTGGACGAAAAGCTCGCCGGGTCGCTCCGCTAGGGCGAGTCACGCCTCGCGCAAGACGAGAAATCCCTGCGCGTCCTCGGCGATCGCGCCCAGGCCGCGCAACTCCTCCACCGCGGCTTCGAGGGCGGCGGAGAGCTTCGCCCCGGTGCGCGCGAACCCCATGAGGCGGACGGCGCGCGCCACCAGCGCTTCGCGGGGCAGCCCGAACTCCCGGCGCAGGACGAGGCGCAGGGCGTGCGCGTACTCTTCGGGCGGGATGAGTTCGGGATCGGTCACGGAGCAATCGCCGCCGCGGTGGCGGACGCAGGGGGAGGGGGCGGGGAGGGGCCAGAGGAAGTCGCCCCGGCGCTCCATGCGTCCTCGCGCCATCGCCCTCTCCAAGCCGCCGTCGAACGCCGCGCGCGACTGCTTGCTCGTGCGCGTCCCGTAGCGCGCGGCGAGCGCCCGAAGCGCCTCGTCGAGGTGGATCGGCCCTTCCGCGGCGACGATCTCCCCGATCCGCTCCGCGAGGCGCGCTTCCGGGAGGGCGAGGAGCGCGGCCTGGTCGCCGAGAGGCGTCGCGGCGCGGCGGGGATAGGGCACCACCTCGTCGGGGACGGGCACCGGCTCCGCGACGGGGAGCGGTTCCCGCACCTCCTCCGCAAGAGGCAGGGCGCTCTCCCCGCCCCCCTTCCCCGCCTCGAGCCGCGCCTGGAGACGCTCCAGCACCGCCTCCCGCCGCAGGAACCAATCGGTGGACCAGACGCGCTCGATCCGCCAACCCATCCCCTCCAGCACCTCTTGGCGAAGTCGGTCGCGGTCCCGCGCCGTGGGGGTGGAATGATAGGTCGCGCCGTCGCACTCGATGCCCGCGCAATAGAGACCGGGGCGCTCAGGATCGACGACGGCCAGATCGATGCTGAAGCCTGCCACGCCGACCTGCGCGTGCACCTCCCATCCCCGCGCGCGCAACGCCTCCCCCACCGACGCCTCCAGCGGCGAATCGTGCCCCCCGGCCGGGACGGGCGCCGTGGCGAACCGGCCGTGCTCGGCCATGTGGAGGTACTCCTTAAGCGCGATGACGCCGCGCGGCGTCGCCTCACCCAGCCGCATCTCCTCGGCGCGGATGGAGCTGAATACCTCGCAGCGACGGCGCGCGCGGGTAACGAGGACGTTGAGGCGGCGCCAGCCTCCGTCGCGATTGAGCGGGCCGAAGTTCATCGTGAGGCGCCCGTCGTGGTCGCGCCCGTACCCCACGCTCAGAAGGATCACGTCGCGCTCATCCCCCTGGATCGTCTCCAGGTTCTTGACGAAGAAGGGCTCCGTGGCGCCGGGATCGAAGAAGCGGTCGAGCGCCTCGTCCCGTTCGCCCCTGAGGATCCGCTCCAGCTCGTCCTCGATGGCGCGCTGCTGCGCCACGCTGAAGGCGCCCACGCCGAGGGAGAGGTGCGGGCGCGCGCGCGCGTGGGCCAAGACGGCCTCCGCCACCCGCTCCGCCTCGACGGGATTGGTGCGCGAGGCCCCGCGCAGGTAGACGCCGTCGTCCACCGGCCTGAAGACGAGCCCCAGCTCCTCGCGGCCGGTGTGCGGGCTCGGGAAGATGCGCAGCATCGAATCGTAGAACTGCCGGTTCGAGAACTCGATGAGGCTCTGGTGCCGGCTGCGGTAGTGCCAGCGCAGGGTCCGCTGGTTGCGCTGGGGGAACCGCACCGCGCCCAGGGAGAGGATGCTCTCCAGGTCGCCCGCTTCCGCGGGGCCCTCCACCTCCCCGTCGCCCTCCCCTTCGAGCTTTTCGAAAAAGCGCGTGGGCGGCAGCTGCTTCTCGTCCCCGAGCAGCACCGCCTGGGTCGCCCGCGCCACGGCGCCGAAGGCATCCGCCGGCTCCACCTGGCTCGCCTCATCGAAGATGACGGTGTCGAAACGCAGAGCCCCCGGCGTGAGGTATTGCGCCACCGAGATGGGGCTCATCAGGAAGCAGGGTTTGATGGTCTGCACCACGTCCCCGGCCAGGACGAAGAGCCTGCGCAGCGGCATGTGCCGCCGCTTCTTCTTCATCTCCCCCTTCACGATCCCGAGCTTGCTCTGGCGATGCGCCTCCTGGGACGGCTCGGGCCTCCGGTCGAGAAGCCGCGCCGCCACCCGGGCCCGCGTCGCCTCGATCCAGGCGCGGTCAGCGGCGCGGAAACGCGCCACGATCGCGGCGTGATCGCTCCCCCGAAATCCGCGCAGCGCCTCGCGCTCCTCCAGCGCCCGGTCGGCCCAGAGGCGGTGGAACTGGCGCAGGAAGATCGGCTCCATCCGTCCGCGCGCGGTCGCCCTGCCCGGGCCGAGCGCCCAGGCGAAGAAGGGGGCGAGCCGGCCGGAGCGGCCCGCGCGCAGGGCGGCGGCGTAATCGATCCAGTCCTGCAGCCGCTCCATCTCCCGCGGCAGCGCGTCGAGCCGTGCAAGCAGGCCGTCATAGGGCGCCTCGTGCCACGGCCCCGAAAACCAATCCATCTCGGCCGCCTGGAGGATCGCGAGAAACGTCGCGACGGCGATGTCGGCGGCGGCGAGCGCCTCCCGCGCGGCGTCGGCCGCCGCTTCGAGGGCGCCGCGGTCGCTCGCCGTCGCCCACGCCGCGGTCTCCGCGGCCCCCGCCCCCCTCCGCGCGATCAGCGCCTTCAGCGCGAGCGCCGCTTCGAACATGCGCCGGATGCGCACGAAATCGTCCCCGCATCCGGCGAACCGTTCGCGCCGCCCCTTCGCGCCCTCCGCCAGCGGAGCGCGCAGCGACGCGCTCTCGCGCAGCGCCTCCAGGAGCGGCACTTGCTCCCGTGCGCCCGGCAGCTTGGGCGCACGCAGGAGCCCGCGCAAGACGCGCGTGTCGCGGTGCCAGGAGGGCTTGAGGAAACGCAGCAGGGAGCCGGCGTCCGCGCGACGGCGCCGCAGGAGCGGCTCCCACTCCTCCTGCTCGGCCTCCTCGTGAAAGACCGGCGTCCAGAGGGCGCGCAACTCCTGCCGCCGCTCGCCTGCGGCGATCCACGCCTCCTCCGCGGGGTCGCGGGCGGCGTACCGCTCGCCGGCGAGCGCCGCAGCGGGAAGGAGCGGCGCCGCGAGGATCGTCGCGGCGTCGCGCAGCATCGTCTCCAGCCCCGCCGCGAAAGAGGGGGGCGGGGCGCCGAGCCGAGCCGCGAGCGCCGCGCCGCGCGCACGCGCCCGCTCTACGGCCTCCGCCAGCCGGCGCAGGGCCGGCACGAGCTGTTGGCGCAGTTCGAGAGGCGCCGCGGCCAGACCGGCGCCGCGCCAGGGATGCTCGGCGGGCTCCCCGACCCGCTCCAGCCGGCGCTCGAAGGAGCGGAGTTCCTCTTGCGCCGCCTCCAGCGCATCGCGGGTCCAATCGAAATGCCCCGGCAGCGCGATGGCCGCCTCCGGCACCCCGTCCAATTCCACCGCCCGCGCCATCGCCTCGAAAGGGGAGAGACCGAGCGCACCGAGCGGCTCGTGCAGGTCGTGTGCGTAGCCGTTGAGCCGGCGGCGCGTCTCCTCCACCGCCGCGGGGTCGGCGCCCGCCGCGCGGCCGCCCGACTCCGCGCGGGCGAGGGAGCGCTGCAGCTCCTCCAGCACCGCGCGCTTGCTGGCGCGGCGGCTGTGCAACTCGAGAGCGAAGTCCCCGAGCCCCGCCTTCTCCAGGCGCCGCTTTACCACATCGAGGGCGGCCGCCTTCTCCGCCACGAAGAGCACCGTGCGCCCGGCGGCGAGGCACTCCGCGATGATGTTGGTGATCGTCTGCGACTTGCCGGTGCCGGGGGGGCCTTCCACCACCAGATCGAGGCCCGCCTTGGCGGCGAGGATCACCGACTGCTGGCTCGAGTCGGCATCCACCACCGAAAAGCACTCCTGCGGAGGGAGCGCCTCGTCGAGTTCCGAGGGATCGGGGAGATCGGGGGCGGGGCCATCGTCCATCGCCTCGCCCATGAGCCGCCGCACCACCGGATGCGCGTGCAGGGGCGCGCCCTCGGGCCAGCTCGCAGGATCGAGATCGCGGTACATGGCCAGCTTGGCGAAGCTGAAGAGCCCGAAGTGGATCGCCGGCGTGAACTCCCAGCCCGGCACGCCCTCGAGCGCCTTGCGCACCGCCTCGAAGTAGAGGCCCGGGTCGAACGATTCGTCGATGGCGGCCTCGGGCAGGTCGAATCGGAAGAAACGGCGGGCGAGTTCCACCAGGGAGGGGTTGGTGAGGATCTCCTCGTCGGCCAGACGCAGCGCGTGCCGGCTGCGCACGTTCTTGCGCTCGAGCTCCACCGGGACGAAGAGGAGCGGGGCGAGGGAGGTGGTTTCGGATTGGCCGGGCTCGCTCCAGCGCACCGCCCCGAGCGCGAGGAACAAGACGCTGCTTCCCTGCTCCTCCAGGGCGCTGCGCGCCTCCCGCGCCAGGTGCACCAGCCGGGTCTGCAGCTTCTCCCCCTCCAGCAGCGTCTGGAGCCGCCGGTCGAGGTGCCGTTCGGAAGGCGCGGTCTCCTCGGCGAGGGGCGCGAGCGGCAGCGCCTCGTCGTGCTCTCGCTCCTCCGCCCGCTCCGTCTCTTCCCCCTCCCCGCCCCCGGGCGCGCGCATTCGATCGTCCGACCCTTCGCCAGCCGGCGGGACCTCCAGCGGACGTCCCGCCGGGGTGGTCGCGCGCCCCACGCCCGGAAGCGTCTCGCCGGCCGGTCCTGGCAAGGAGTGGCCCCCGCCCCCCTCTCCCGCCTCCGGGCGCGAAAGCGGCGAACCTTTCGGCGCCTCTTCCCGCGCCAGGAACTGCATCGTCCTCCCCTCCTCGACGAGGAGCGCCCAGACATGCTCGGGCATCTCGTCCACGACGGGCAGGCAGGAGCGCGCCTCGGTCCTCAGGTTCAAGAGCCGGTTGCGGCGTGTCAGGTCGAGGAGGTTCTTCCTCAGCCCTTCGAACTTGGACGCGAGATCCGGGGTCACGGGCCGGCCATTCTACTGAGGGGTGCGCGGCCCCCCGCGCCTGCGGGCCGAATCCTGTCCCCGCGCGGCGCCATTGCCTATGCTGCGGGGATGGCTCAATGGATCGAGTGCATTCCCAACATTTCCGAGGGGCGGCGGCCGGAAGTGATCGAGGCGGTGGCCGCGGCGGTGCGCGGCGTCCCGGGCGTCGTGCTCCTCTCGGTGGAGAGCGACAAGGACCACAACCGCACGGTGATCACCTTCGCCGGGCCGCCGGGGCCGGTGGCCGAGGCCGCGGTGCGCTGCGCCGCCGAGGCGAAGGCGCGGATCGACCTGACCCGCCACGAGGGGGCGCATCCCCGCATGGGGGCCTGCGACGTCATCCCCTTCGTGCCGCTCTCCGGCGCCACGATGGAGGATTGCGTCGCGCTGGCGCGCCGGGTGGGCGAACGGGTGGCGCGCGAACTTGAGATCCCCACCTATTTGTACGGCGAGGCCGCGGCGCGGCCGGAGCGCCGCATCCTGGCCAACGTGCGCAAGGGGCAGTTCGAGGGGATGCGCGATGCCGTCGGGACCGACCCCGCCCGCGACCCCGACTTCGGGCCCCGCGCGGTGCATCCCACCGCCGGCGCCACCGCGGTGGGCGCGCGCTTCTTCCTCATCGCCTACAACGTCAACCTGAAGTCCGACGACGTCGCCCTCGCCAAGGAGATCGCCAAGAAGGTGCGCGAGAAGGACGGCGGGATGCCCGGCGTGCAATGCATGGGGTTCTTCCTGGAGGAGAAGCGGTGCGCCCAGGTCTCGATGAACCTGCTCGACTACCGCAAGACCTCGCCGCAGGCCGTCTTCGACGCCGTGCGCCGGATCGCGGCGGAACGGGGCGTGGAGGTCTTGGAGAGCGAGATGATCGGCCTCCTGCCGCGCGACGCCGTGGATGCCTGCTTCAAGGAGGCGACTTTGTGCGCCAACTTCACCCCCGACGCGGTGATCGAGACGCGCATCGAGAAGAGTCGCACCGCGCTCGAATCCCCCGCGGAGTTCCTGGACGCGCTGGCGAGCAGGGAGCCGGTGCCCGGGGGCGGGAGCGCGGCGGCGCTGGCCGGCGCGATGGGTGCCTCCCTGGTGGCGATGATCGCCAATCTCACCTTGGGGAAGAAGAAGTACGAGGCCGCCGAGGCGCGGATGCGTTCCATCCTGGGCCGGGCCGAAGCCCTCCGGGCGGAGCTGTTTGGCCTCGTCCGCACCGATACCGAGGCCTACGCCCGGGTGATGGAGGCCTACAAGCTGCCCAAGGATGCGCCGGAGCGCGCCGCCGCCATCGAGCGGGCGCTCCAGGGGGCCGCCGCGCCGCCCCTCCGGATGGCCGAACTGTGCGCCGAGACCTGCGAACTCTCGGCCGAGGCGGTGGCGATCGGCAACCGGAACGCGATCTCGGACGGTGGGGGCGGGGCGCTGCTGGCGGAGGCCGCCGCGCTGCTTGCCGCGGACAACGTCCGGATCAACCTGGGGGGCGTCGGAGACGCGGCGTACCGGACCGGGATAGGCGAGCGCCTCAAGGGTTTCCTCGCCCGGGCCAAGGCGGCTGCCTCCAAGGCCCGCACCGTTGTGGAGCACGCCACCGCCGGTTGAGAAATTCTGCTGCCGCCGCGACGGCGCGCCGATTATTCTGGTAGCTGGCGCCGGGCCGAGCCCGGCCTCGATAGGGTCGCGCCGACGGGCGTGACGGTCAGGAATGCCGCAGCCGGTCCTGACAATAAGGACTGGGGCCGGATCGCGGTGAGGCCCTGTTGAAAGGAGGTGATCGAGTGTCGAATAGTCCGTGTTGGAGGCCGTCCCCCTAACGGGACGATCGACGGGTCTCCCTCCTGGGAGACGGCTGATCACTGGGGCGGTCCTTGGGACCGCCCCTCTCTTTTCTTCGGAGTACGGTGCCGCGGCAAAACCGCCGGAAATGACTCGAATCGGATACGCCCGACGGATCGTCTCTGCCGCGCCGGCGACTGAGGCTGGGCGTCTCGCCTCGGCCGGACGCCGTGGCGCTCCCGCCTAGCGGCGAGCGGGCGGACTGTCCTCACGCCTGCCACACGCGCGCGCTTCCGGCCTAGCGAAGCCGCTTTGGACCAACCCAAGTGGAGCGCTCCCACCGCTAACGAACTGTATCGATTGCGATACATGTCCGGCGGTTTTGCCGCGGCACCGTACGCCCGGGAAAGCCCGGCGCCTCAGCGACACCCAAGCTCCTGCTCAGGCTCCCCTAAGGGGCCCTCCGTACCGTGGCCTGCGAGTCACAACGAACGAAAGGAGACTCCCATGCGCCTGGTTCGGACTGCGTGTTGCTTGCTCGGCCTCATCCCGCTCGCCGGTTGCAACGGCAGCGGTGGCTTGGCCCTCTTCCAGGACCCCCCCGAGCCCGCCTTCAGCGTGCTCCTCTTCGGGGCGCGCCCCTACGAAATCACCAA
>Ga0187893_10005437_pt1 | contig 22870 bp, 25 predicted proteins | sample MA1701074metaG_FD_139574 | JGI IMG/M metagenome (GOLD analysis project Ga0187893, IMG submission 139574) | White microbial mat communities from a basaltic lava cave in the Kipuka Kanohina Cave System on the Island of Hawaii, USA - MA170107-4 metaG ...
CATAGGGAGCATTCTCGATGACGTGACGATCGCTTCCCTTGGAGACCATCTCCTGAGCCTTGGCAGCGATCTCCTTGTCGAAGGTGTACCAGCTCTTGGCCTCCGGGTCCCAGCGACAATCCATGTCTTTGAGCTGTTCAGTGAAGGGATAGCAGTTCCCTTGAATCAAGTGCTTCTCGGGGCCTCTGTCGACGATGGCTTGGGCTCGAGCCGCAGTTTCTCTGTTGGTGTGGAACCATTGCTTGGATTCAGGGTCCCATTGGCAGCCGAGAGATTTCAGTTCTTCCTTTACGTCGTGACAGCTACCGGTGAGATGGAACTGCTTCCCGTGGTCGGCAATCATCTGCTGAACCAACGCAGCGTGTTCCCTGTCCCCGTGATACCACTGCATGCTCTGCGGGTCCCATTTGGCTCCCATCGCTTTGAGCTCCTCCCTCATCTCAAACGGAGCTTGACCGATGAAGTACTTCTCGGCTTCGCCAGGAACTAGCTTCTGGGCCTCGGCAGCACCCTTGCGGCTGGTGTGATACCACTGATTGGATTCGGCATCCCATTTGCAACCAAGTTCTTTAAGCTGGTCTTTCACATCGAAAGTGTTTCCGGTGATGAAGTGTTTTCTGGGTTCAGGCATGACAGCCTCCTTTCAAGTTGAGGGACTAAACAACAGAGAGTTCTGGATCGGCCTGGCAGGTCCGCCGGCGATCCAGCTCAATGAGAGCTTTCCTAACAGTGAGTTCAGCGTACGCGGCTGGCCGTCGCTTGTCCTGGCGCTTCTCGGCCAGCCAAGCTTGGACCCGGCTGGGGTCTTCGCCCTGGGTCAACCGTCGCATTGTCTCCGCCCAATCGCGTTCCGATTGGCTGATCTCGAAGCGCCTGGGCAGCATGCGCCGCATCACCGGGTCATCGAACACGGGAGTCGGGATCTGGAAGTGTTCGGGTCGGTAGGTGTCGGTCGACCGCTTGTCGGCCGTAACGCGATGTGGCGGGTCGTACTTCCAGTTTGAGAAACTGGGCAATCGAAGCACTCGGGCCGCATCGACCACAGCCCTGTCGGCTCGGAATGTGAAGGCCATAGCCCGCTGAAGCGTTTCGGCAAGGCCCACAGAGAATCCGTCCACCTTCCAGATGGTCTGGTATTTTCCTGGAGAGGTATTAAGAACATAGCTGGGCTCAGGCACACGGGAGTCGTGCAGTATCCGACGGAGAACCGTGTCGCCATCGACATCGATATCCAGGTACACATGTCTGATCTCCTGAATATCGTTTCGTGTCCGCCCTGTGGCTGCCGGTGCCAGAGCGTTCACCGAAAGATAGACATTGCCGGTGTTCCGCTCGTTCTGTGCGTGCAGCCAGCTCTGAAACTCAAGTGCGGCAATCCGCCCGGCTGTGCCGATCCGCTGAAGTAAGCTTCCGTTCTGAAACTTGACGACTACAGCCAGCCGGTCTGTGAGCTTGTAGTTCTCTCGAATATAGTCCGAAGCAGTGATGGCGCGCATGGTGTTCACAAGAAGTGGTGAGTGGCGGGTGTGGCGAGAGAAGGGCAGAGGCTCGCCAGTCGTCACTGTTTTTCTTCCACCAACCACAAGTGATGCGGGTCGTAGCCAATGGCAACGTCTCTTCCAGGACCGAGGCTCGCATTGGTTTCGAAGTAGTAGGTGATGGAAATGGGTGCGGCGCAACCTTCAGGCAACGGATCGGCCAACGCCAGGTAGAGGCGATTGGCTCCTTCCGTGCAGACGACTGCTTTACCCAAAGAGAGAGTGACTGGCCAGTACTCCGCATCATCGCCCCTGTGTTCGGACAGTTGCGCGATCAGCTGGCCGCTGTCCAGAAGCGTCTGCACTCCGCCGATGTTGTCTGTGGACAGAAGTAGCCTCAGCAACTCTCCATGAGGTTCGAGGCTAGCTATTTCGAAGGGAGGCGGTGGAGGTGGCTCTTCGCTTTGCAGGCGAAGGATGTTGTAGTCGGCAAGGACAGGGCCTGTCAGAACGAACAAAAACAGAAAAAGAATCATTCGGGTTTTCATGGGGGTTGTTTCTCCTTTACAACTCGTGCTCCAACTCCTTGAACGTTTCCTTTACCAAGGAACGGGCTGGAAAGTGTGACTGCCTGGACTGAGGTGAGCGCTGCTGGTTCTCAGGTCCGAGAGTGGTTTTCTCGGTAAGCTGTGTTTCGGTCGTCCTTCGGCCCGGGCGTTGCAGGTCTCCGCTGTTCCGCTCCGAAGTTCGCTTAGCCGAGGTGATGTCGAGCGGCCTCTTATCGCTGCCGCTGCCCTCGCTGCTCTCCGAGGGTGGAACAGCACTGGGCGTGAGTTCTGTTGTGCATACGGCCTTTCCCCCTTCCACCGAAATGGGTGAGCTATTGGCAATCTGATCTGAGGTGCGCGAAGGACTCTCAGAGTCGAGCGGGCGTTCGGCTGCCTTGACTGTTTCGATAGGCTCCAGTTTGCCGGTCAGCCAGAACTTGAGGTGCAGGCGGAGAGCTTCAGGAGAAGCAATCTCCGTCGGCTCGACAAAGTGGAGGGCACGGCCATCGGAGACGGCGATGCCATCCTCACAGGGCGTGGCCGTCAGCCGATGGCCGCTTTCCCGCTCAATGGCAGCAGCCAAGTTATAGATGTGCTCCTTCTCACCGGGAGAATCGTCTTGAAACAGGCGTGGCAAACGCATCAGACCTCCATTTGACTATTGCCAGAAGTCAGGAACTTCAAACCCAGGGATCAGCTTCAGGTCGGCAAGCCACGACGGCGCTCGGGTAACGATGAACTCTCCACAAGCTTTCTCGTTCTGGTTGTAGTGGGAGAATTGAAAGCGATACAACGGTTGGAGCTTGTAGGGCGGAAAGTCGATGGACCGTTCATAGTCCAGACCTTCAACTTCGACAATCTCGACCACCTTTCGGGAATGATCGGGAAGCTGGCTGACCTGAATGACAATCGCGATGGCACGTGCCACCAGTTCCTTAACTGCTCGGGCGGGCACATCCAAGCCGGATTGGAGGATCAAGCTTTCCAGGGCTAGCAGGGCATCGTAGGTGGAGTTGGCATGGACGGTTCCCGCTCCATAATGACCCGTGTTAAAGGCACGGACCAGGTCCAGAGCCTCGGCGCCCCGGACTTCACCAACAATGATCCATCTCGGGTTCATCCGCAGGCTGTTGCGGACCAAATCGCGCAAAGTGACTTCTCGGTCTTCTGGATTGATCGCGTGCTTGGTCTCCAGGGCAACCCATAGCTCGTTCGGTATCGAGATCTCCCGTGAATCTTCAACCGTGACGACGATGTCCGTGTCGTGGATGAAGGAGCAGAGACAGTTCAGTAATGTCGTCTTTCCGGAACCCGTCCCTCCAGAAATCAGCGTGTTCTTCCCCAGGTGGACCATCGCCTGAATGATCTGGACACCCTTCGAGTCGATGGAGCCGAAGTCAACAAGGTCTGTCCAGGTGAACCGCTCGGCCGGAAATTTGCGGATGGCAATGCAAGCGCCCCGGTTGTAGCAGGGCTCGATAATGATGTTCACTCGAGAGTGGTCCGGCAGCCGGGCATCGAGGATCGGCTGTTTCTGGTCCAACCGCCTCGACATCTGCCGGCCGATGGTTTTAGCGGCGGTCATCAGGTCGGCGTCAGAGAGCCAGGAGGCCTCGACTCGGCAGAACCCGCTGTGACGACTGCGGACGTAAACATGCCGGCTGCCGTAGACCATGATGTCGGTGATCTCCGGATCGTCTAACAACCCTGCAATCGGACTGAGGGAGAGCTTGAGAAGTTCTTTATCGAGTGCCTGGGCATCCATGCGAGGTGCTCCGAGAACAAAGCTGAGCGACCAGCATCTCAGCCGAAAGGCGGATTGCAGCCGGCAAACCACGCGGATGGCCTGCGCCATAGCGAGTGAAGAAGGACTTTTTCAGCTGCTTGTTGTGCAGATAGGCTTCGACCATGATTCCAGGCAGCGTCTTGGCCGTTTCGTCCAGTTCCACTCCGACAATGCAGACACCAATCTGGTGGGCGGCTGGAAGTTTCGGTGCAAAGCCAGAAGTCTTCAGCGCCTCATCCAGAGCAAGGCGATAGGCGGTCTGATAGGGTTTTCCGGGAGCCAGATCCTTCAGCACTTCAATCTGGATCGCATTCCCTTCCATTAGAAAGCCCTCGTCATGTTCATAGCCGAAATAGGCATTGCCGCGGAGCTTCTTATAGATCTCGCGCGAGAAGAATCGACCGAGGCTTTGCGACTCCAGATAGACGTCGGGCGAGTCATGGAAGAATGGCCTCTTTGTCGAAAGCCGTCGCAGTTCGGCCAGGTAAGAGCGCGTGTCGAGTTTCACTGGTTCTCCCCATAGATGGCGCGAAGACACCCAAAAGATCAGAAGCATGATGGGTAGTGCTCTACTGGGTCGCATAACTCCGATCCTGGGTTCGAGCATACGGAGTGACTAGGAGGTCATCTGAGAGATGAACCTTCAACTTCTTCCCTTGGTGTACCGTAATCGTCGGTACGATGTTCGAGTACTGCTCCATGATCCGGTCGAGGATCAGTCCGAAGTTGCGTGAGGTGTTATCGATGACGATGGCTTGGCGAGAGAAGAGGTCTCCACTGCGCTGGGCAGCTGCTCCGAGGCCGTCCAATACTCCCACGAGAACGGCGGTTCCAAACTGGAGCCACCAGTGGCGGTCCAGTTTGGAGACGATACCTAGGGCTCCGGTTTCGTCCAGAGCCTTCAAGGCCTTGCTGTTTTGCGGAAAGTCAACGGAGGGCCCATTCGGCAGAATAATCCGATGAAATGAGATGAAGAGCCGGTGAGCTCCCTTGTAGTTTACGACTTGGGAGTAACCAACAACCCGTGAGTTGGCCGGAAACACGACAAATTGACCAGTGTTGTCGAAGACATCCTTGCTAAGGTGGCAAGTGACCGGTGAGGGTTCGGTATCGGCTATGATGCGGTTGACCAGAACGGCTTCCAGCACTTCTCCTTCAAAGAGAGTGACGGGAGGAAGCTCGGTGTAAAGAAGTGTGGGCCTCAGGTCCTTCACGTTTGGTTTGGGCTCGGCAGATTGTGGAACGGCTCTGGCTGCTGAAAGAGGTGGAGGAGTTGACATCGGTGAGGCCGCGATCAATTCCTTCTTGGCAGCGTCGTGATACTTGGCCCCGCCGAAGCTGCGGCTGTAGACAAACATCGGCTTGTCACCCTCACCCGAACCTGTGGCTGTGGGCGTAGGAGCCGGAGGGTGGTTAGCACGATAAGAAGGCTCGGCGGGCGCCTGGGGCTGCGGCTCACGAATCACGCTGGCAATCAGGTCTTCTTCAGCTTTGGCCGGATCGCCTCCCGCCTTAGACTGCGAACTCAAAGCGTTGTCGCGATTCAACTCCCGGAACAAGCTTTCCGCCTGTGCGGACGCTTCACTGTCTGAACCCTTTCGCAGGAGGAACGGGGCATTCTGGATCTGGGATGCCTTGTTGCGGGCTTGGTCTTCCTGCTGAGAGTCATAGCGCTGCTGCTCTCGGTCTTCGGCATTCAGAATCAGACGGGCTTCGGTGGATTTCTTCAGGGATCCGATGAAGAGGAACAGCGCTGCAACTAGAACCAGCGCTGTGCCGAGTCCAACAAGTGTCCACATCATTGTCTTACTGCGACCCGCACGGACTGGCTTTTCTTCAATGATCTCAGTTTGATCTGGGGATTCAGGTTCCATGTTGTCTCCTCGGTGAACGACCGTCTTACCACGCTTCATGTTGCAGGCGAAGCCAGTCTCGACAGGGATAAAATAGGCGGTGCACAAAACCAGCCTGGATCTGGTAAAGTTATTTGCATGAGTAAGACAGACATCATGAGCGAACTCCCGAGACTCACTCCCGATGAGCGCCAGGAGATCCTAAACAAGATCTGGGAGCTGGACGGAGGGGATTGGTTGGACAGTGGCGAGCTGACGACTGCTGAGCGAGTCCTCATCGAGCAGCGCCTGGCCGAGCACGAAAGGGATACTGACGCCGCCGTTCCTTGGGAAGAGGTTGAAGCCCGTTTGAGGCAGCGCTTCAACCAATGATCTACCAGCTTCGGCTCCGTCCGCAGGTTGAGTCCGACATTGAAGAGACGGCCCTCTGGTACGAAGAACGACGGACGGGCCTCGGTGGAGCTTTTGTTCATGAAGTCCGCCAAGGCATCAATTCCCTGAAATCCAATCCGCTTCTTTATCCCGTTCGACATCGCCGTTATCCTGTCCGCTGGATGTTTCCCAAGCGGTTCCCGTACCGAATCGTTTTCGTTGTGAAAGAGGAAATTGTGACGATCCTCTGCGTGACTCATGCCAAGCGCCGTAAACCTGTTTGGAAAGATCGGCTGCCCGAACCTTCCGAATAGCGCCTCCTCACTGCTTTGGACGAATCTCACTGACGTCGTTGCCCAGCTTCAGATAAAACCGTTTCCGATCATGGGCTGATAGAACCCGGTGGACCGTGTAGAAGTCTCCTTCATCGGTGAACTTCACCGGCTCCAGCTTTTTCGCATCGTCACTCTCGCCGATGTAGACGACGGGCCGCTCCTGAGACTTCGCCAACTGGATGTAGGTGAAGATCCGGTCATCGACAACCCGGGTGATCGAAAACTTTCGGTCCTCGATCTCATAGTTCGAGTTCAATGAGAACAGAAGTTTCTGCCGAATCTCTTTGGCCTTTTGTTCCTGGTTTGCCTGGCACTGCGTTTCCGCCGCCTCGACGCGCTCTTTGGCCAACCGCTGGGCTTCACTTCTGACTTTCTGGTTGAAGAACTGCAGATTGCTGCTTTGGACTAAAACGAGCTGGTCGGCATAGTCGCTGGGCTCAGAAGAGACACTGAACACGAACAGCTTTTCGTTCTCGGTAAAGATGCTGACCGAGGTGGTCTTGTTGGGAGCCAAGGGTGTGACGATCCCGATGGTGCCATTTGACTCTGCGTGGAACGACTTTGGGTCGGTCACGACAAAATCAGCGACCTTCAATCCCTCGGGAAGCCGGAAGGTGGTACCCACTCCCACAGCGGCCATGACGCGGTACACCTTGTCCTGGTTCTCGCCGTCGAAGTCGCATTTCAAGGTGCGTGGTTCGGCGGCCCAACCCGGCAGAGAGAAAGAGAGGAAAAGCAAAGAGGTGATTCGTTTCATGGTTCCTCCGGTTTAGTGGCGGCGAACTGGCTTTGACGGTACTCCATGACAATCAATCCGTGCGGGTTACGCTGGGATCGCTTGACCGGCTTGATCAGCAGAACGGCTAGCCAGCGGCCCTGGTCGAGGATGTCATCCGTTTGAGCCAGAGCTTTGGATAGAAAGTAGACTTGAACCCGCACGAGCGGTTGGGTGTCGGTGATGACGAGGCTCTCAATCTCAGCCATCCCTTGAGCGTTGCGAACCAACAGGTCTGATCGCTTAGGGAGGTTGATGGCTTGCTTCAGCTGAGTGAGGGCTTCTGGCGATGCCCACTTGGCCAGTGACTCCAGCTTGGTTTTCACCGTGAACCGGTTAAAGGTGAAAGCCTCATGAATGAGGTCTTCACAAAACTTGCGAACCTCTACCGGCAAGCGAGTTTCATTGGCCGCGTCCACTACGGTGTAGTCGATCGGTACGACATCACCGGTCATCTGATTCATTGCGATGGGAACAATGTGTTCTGCCCGGCTGTCCAGGATCTTGACGACCAACGCCCCAGTCAACCCCAGCGAGACCAATAGCAAGACCAACACCATCAGCTTCAAGTAGCCGTTCACAAAGGCCAGGTTGCCGCTGCTGCGAATGAAATCATCAGTGGCGTGTGACATCGGTCTCGACTCCTACGATCTGTTTCCCAAAGCGGCGCGAGCCGTGTTGCTCAATCCGCCGGCAACCGACCGGCCCGTGGTGACCACGGCTCCAGCTGCGGCTCGGCTGGCTGTGGCGGTTGCACCTAACATCGCCCGGCCTGGAATCAGGCTGGCTCCAATGCCTGCGAGTCCCAGTGTGATCGATCCGGCGCCCGAACCTGAGGCACCGCCAACCAGCGTGTTCACAACTCGGTTCGTGGAGAAAATGACACCAACGGAGAGAATCGGCCCCAGCAGTTGCGCCAAGATCTGAGTGCCCGAAGGAAGGCCGGACATCGTAGTCGTAAGGCCAATCCCCAGGAGCTTCGCAGCCACCACCAAGCCAGCGCCATAGAGGGGCATGAGCATGAAGTAGGAAAGCACGGTCCCAAACCAAGTGAGGCTTAGGCTGCGGAAGTCCCGGTCGAAGGCTAGGGCGAAGAAGACAGGCCCGAGGACAAGATTCATCGCCAGGATAGTGAGAGAGCCAGCGATGTTGATCAGAACCAATCCATAGCAGAGAAAGACCACGAGCATCCCGACCAGGTTAAGAACGTTGCCGATTGTGAAGGTGTAGAGCGCCCCCAGAATGGCGTCGGTCAATCCTTGGGCGTTCGTGGCTGCCTGGCCGGTAGAGGAGATCTCCCCGAGACTGGCGTTCATGCCTTCCAACAGCTGATCCAGGCTCGGGTAGAAAAAGTTTGCAATTGCGGTTACGCCAGCAAAGAGCTTGTCTGCCGCCTGCGGCCAGATAGTGAAGAGCGCTGCTACGAAGAGGTACTTGACTAGCAGCTTGGGTAACTCGCTGTGTTCACCGGTGGCGACGCGCAGCCCCTCTTGAAGGAATCCCTTGAAAAGCACGAAGCCCCACAAAACGGCCCCGAGAGCGGCGTAGGTCAGCACGAAGTCTGGCATCGGCCCGTCGCCTCGAAGGGCCTTCCAGATCTGATCCAGAATGGTAGCGATCGAGAGTTCACTCATGTGCCTCTCCAATTCGGCGAACGATGAAAGAGACGCGCTGCCCCAGCGTGTCGCCTGAAATTTTGAGTGCTTCGCTTGGCGTCAAAGGAGGAAAGCAGAAATAGAGCGACGTGATTCCCCAGAGCCTCTCGGCCCGTTGTTTGAGTTGTGGGTACTTCTGAATGAAAGTGGTGCGGTCATAACGCCGGAACTTGACGACGTCTGGTTTTGGAGACTTGAGAAGTTCAACACGGATGTTCTCCAGACTGGGCAACGCCAGCAGAACTTCCTCTCCAAGAATCTCGAGGTGGCAGCCCACGGTAGGAGTTCCGAACGAGTTCGCCCGTTGCTGGAGGACTTCGTAGTCCCCCCAGCGGCCATCCAGCAGCAAGTCCACTCGGGGACAAGTGGATCCAGACGCTGCGACTCGCTTCACTATTGCCGGCTTCCCGTCGAGTTCAAGATGCAGCTCTCGGCCCAGCCGAAGGTGAGGCAGCTTGATGCCACCCCAAGCATTCTCCGCTCCGGCACGGAGGTTAGCCGGCAAGACGGGTACCGGCGGCAGAGACTTGCCTGCCTTCGTCTCAATCCACCGGACAGTCTTAACATTAGGGATCGTCGTCCAGGAGGGATCGATGAAGACCAGGAAGTTGCGAGAGACGTGTTGGAAGGCACTGTGGTCTATTCCATCCAGGTGGATCTGATAACAGAAGCCCTCGTCCTGGCAGAAGGCCGTCTGCGAAAGGACCGGCGCTATTAGGAACAAATTGAACCACACGAGCCCGAAATGTTGAGAACGGAGCGGGTTTCGAAACTTCATTGCTGTCTCCTTCACTGGTTGCGCGTCAACTGCAAGAGCTGCTCGAGGTTTTTTGAATCGCCCTTTTGGCTCTCAATCTCCAACTGCTTCATACGCATGATCAGATTCCTCGCCTCCTGCTGTTGCGTCAGCAGCCGTTGCTGGACAACCTTGGTCTCAGCCTGGATGCTGGCAATCTCGATCAAAATGGCATTGAGCAGAGCGACCTGCTGAGTCAGAGCGACTTCGTTCCCTGGCGAGTCTTCGCCCATCACCAAGCCGGCGTTTCTCGACTTGAATCGCTCCAGGGCGTCATGGTGAGCGGCGTCCTGAGCCTGGAGCATCATCAGGTGGGCTTCTTCCTTCTTCAGGTGGTCCACCTGCTGGTCGGAAAGAGTGACGAGTCTGTCTACATAGTCCTTGTACTCAGCGGACCAAGTGTAAAGAGGACCGAGCTTGAGGGCGGCCACCTGGGTGTCATAGGCGACTGGGTCGAAGGTTTTCCAGATGCCGATCACGTGATCGTAAAGGTGGCCCCAGTTGGCCGGAGTGAAGTCTTTCCAATCGGATGGGGAAAGACGGCGGTAGACGCGCTTGAAGTTGACGAAGTACTTGTTAAACTCCTTCTTGTAGTAATCAAACTCGCCCTGATACTTCTGGAACTCTTCGAGGTGCTTGGTGGCATGGCCGATCATGACAATCCTCTGCACCTTCGCCACCAGATCGGTGAATACGAAGGCGTGTGCGTTTGACGAACAGATCAGCACAACAACGACCGTGCAAAACAAACGGGTAAACATTTCTCCTCCTCAGGCCGAGACAGCCTCAGAACGTTCAGGCAAACGTTTTTCGAGATACGGCTCCAGGATCGCCAGCCGTTCGTCGGTCGTGCGGCAATGGCCGGTCAACCGAACCAGCTCTTCGATGATTGATTTGACACTCCCTCCGTGCAGCTCCTTCATGAGCCGCTTCACACTCCGCTCCCTGACATCGGTTGTGGCCAGCCAGTAGGTGTAAGGATCCGTGACCGGACGAAGGATGCGGCGGAGGCCTCCAGCAGACCAGTACAGGACTTCGTACTGCGCCGGATCGAGCTTCCGGTATTGCTCGATGTGATGATCGGTCATCAACAGCTTGCGAAAGGAGTGCTCCACGTCCTTCTGGCCCGCAAAGAAGAAGGCTTGCTTCAAGTTTCCAATGATGGCCTTTGACCAAGGCTGGGAGGGGTCGTCCAAATCGTTCAGCGACTGGGTGATCAGGTCCAGCATGATGTTCCAGTGGCGGCCCGTGCGAGCGATCAGAGAAATGGGATAAGAGAACGCTTCGTCGGTGATGTAACGATGCGCCTCGTCCAGGACAAACCGCTTCTCAATGGATCGAAGGCCCTCATCCGCGATGTCCCGATAGATTTTCGAGAAGATCACGTAGACCAGCGCGGTCCTGAGCTCTTGCTCTCCTTCCAAGTCTCTCAGGTCGAAGTAGCAGTAGCGGGCTGTCTTGAGGGTGTCCCTTCCTGAGTTCAACAGCTCTCCGCGCCGTCCAACGGTCCAGAGTTGAAACGCACTCGCCAGTGCTCCCTGATGGAGTTCCATCTCCATGATGTTGGCCAGTAAACTAATGGGCGGGAGCGGACGAGCGTCTCTCTGATTCCTCAGCAGGATTCGGTAGGCGTTAAAAAACTCTTCCAGCCCCTTGCGGATGGCCATCTCATTGGCCGGTGTCCTGAGCTCCTTTCCGACCATCAACTTCAGCAGTCCCATGCAAAACTCAAATTGTTCCTCTGGAACCGGGGCGAGGGGGTCTTCGACAAGGAAGGGATTGAAGTGGAAGCTGGTGTCACGGCGGGAAACCCGCAGGATGGCTGTCTCTGAAGGCATCTCCTCTTTCAGCAGTGCGAATAGATCGCCGTAGGAGTTCGACAGGTCCACGACCCAGACCATTGGGTTGACGATCAGATGGGAGAGAATGTCCTTGATGACGAAAAAGCTCTTGCCACCTACCGTGGGACCACAAATGGCTCGGTGGTGAGCTTTCTCCCGTTTGGTAAACGGGTTGTAGGCGAAGACCCCGTGCAGCCGGTCCTGCAAGTAGTCCACCGGATCCGCGTCGCCGCGGTAGAGAATGGAAAAACTGAGAAGATCGCCGGCATTGGCCGTGGCGATCAAAGAGCGGCGGAGATACAGACGGTCGTGGCCTGGCAGAATGGATAGGAAAGCGGCTTTCAGATTGCGCCGCTCTGGGATGCCGAAACTGCCAATCTCCTTCAGGAGTCCGATCACCTGCGCACGCCGAATGCGCAGCGTCTCTCTGTTCTTTGCACGGACGAGAATAGAAAGGTGCCACCAGAGCGGCAGTTCTTTCTCATTCTCAATCCGCCTGCGAAATTGTCTGACCTCTTCTATGTAGTGGAGATTGGTGTCGCTGATGGTTGATAGAGCCTGCGCGATAGGAACATTGAAATCCTGATCCTTGTAGAGCCTTTGCTTGTTGCAGAAGCCGAGGCTCTGACGAAGCACGACAGGAAAATCCAGCTCGTAAAACCGGCGCAAATACATGGCCACCGAGCTGGGAGGCGGATACTTGATCCCGATCAACGAGCAGTAATCGCTGTCATTGATGACTACGTACTCTTCGTTCGGACGGAACAGGTAACGGCTGTGAGCCAATTGGGCATTTAGGGACAAGTCGGGGCGATAAGCAGGAGCCTGGCTGAAGTTGACCAGCTCATATAAGGCGCTGAAGGCCTCTTGTCGGTCGAGCTCCCTAAAGCCAAACCTTGCACAGGCGCTCGCCAGCGTGTGGTGTGCCTGCTTCAGCCGTTCGACACTCGAACGAAGCTGGTCCAAATAGAATTGGAACGTCTTGCCTTCCTGAATCAGAAGACTCCAGGGAGCTTCCCGCTTCCTGGGATTGAAGTAACGCAGGCCACAGAAAATCCGATTGCCAAAGCTTTCCTGAATGGTTTTGTCCCAGAAGGACTGCTTCTTGTCATGGACGTATTGAATCAGCGGGTGTGCGGACGGATTCTGCTTGAGTGGAATGGTGTCCGGCGTAGCCCTGACCAAAAGGTTGGACAACATGAATCCATTCCCTTCATCAGGCAATTGCTCGAGCGCCGTTCGGCTGTAATAACTGAACTGTTGCTTGTCTTCCTCTGATAGACCTTCGTAGTCGACGCCCGAAATCTCAAACAGGATCAACAGGGAGCCATCCTTGAGCAGGATGATCGGCAGCGGGTGATCCAGGAAGTCAACGTAGAGGAGGACGTTTTCGAGCTTCTGTTCGACCTTGTGGATGTCTTTAAGCAGATCGCGAAACCTCATTCGAAGCCTCTTTTGCAAGGAACCGACTCCGTTGGAGCGAAAGGGAAAATGAGTTGAGCTCGTTCTTGAGAAACCGGGCGGAGTCCATTTTCAGCGGATCACGATTGTCGAGCCAAAACGACAGGGCATAGAGCATGCCCGTGATCACGACTCCGCCACCAATCACAAGCAACTTGTGCACGGCGGTGGCTCGATTGGTGAAGAGAGAGCCAACCGTCGTCAGAAACAAACCGAAGCCAAGAGAGCCAAAGAGCTTTATGTAGGTCACTCCCCAGATCCTCGGGATGTGTTGGACGTTCCGGAACAGCAGCGTTTCTTTCAATGATTCAGCTCCCCATTCCCCGACGAATTTCGCAGGCTAAGTGATAAATGTGTTGGCCAAGAAGCCCAGGACGATTCCGACGATGGCAAAGATCAGAGCTGTCATCGAGTCCGTATCCCCCTGGCTCAACTTGTAAGCGGTCCTGCCCAAACCAACCAGCCCAACCATGCCTGCAACCAACGTGCCTCCAGAAATAGCGATCGTCTTGATATCCGCCACCGCCTGATCAAACGTCGGCGCCACACTCGTCTGAGCTTCGAGTGCTAGTGGATAGGCCAGGGATAGTCCGACTACCCAACCCAACTGGAGCTTTCTTAGAAGATTTCTTATCCTCGTCATTCGCCCTCCTCCTTCCGCTTCTTGTAAAGCCAGCCGGCGATGGCGACAGCCGCCACAATCAGAAGCAAGTAGAACCAGTTCATGACCTGCTGGAAGGTTTCCATCGAAGCCACTCCTTTCAACTTATACACAGCCACCGCTTAGTGATGGCTTACGTCGTAAAGAGGCGAGTGATGCGTAACGCAGTGCGTTATCGATCTGAGTAGTTCTTCGTGCAAGCCGCGACTGTTGCAGTTTTCCTAGTGGAAAGGATGGAATGCACAGCAAAGGGTCTCGATTGATTGAGCTTGAACTCTTTTTTCCAGTCAGGAATACGTCGCACGACTGCCTGCCTGGAAGGGCCTGAAGGGAAGCGAATGAAATTCCGGCCCTTGCAAGCAAACAAACGCGTCGACGAATAACTAGGGGCCAGCTACGGTAGTCTGACTTCCTCTCGCATTCGGTCTATTGACGCCGGAGGAGCCAGCGCATTTGTGGTGTCCTAGGGGTTCTCAGCTAGTCCGAGATGTGCAGGTAGTTGGTTTGAGTCGGAGAGCCAGCCTGGATGAAAATTCGTACATTGTCACAACCTCGGCCCGCTGCAACGATGAGCTGGCAGAGTCATGGTGCGGGCAGCGGATTTCTCGTTGTTTCTGCGCTTCTACGGGGACCGGTGCTTCAATCCGTGTTCCTTTCCGAAGTCCAAATGGCTACTGAAGAGTAAGAATTGCCTCGCGAGCAATATCAGACTTAATTCCAACTGGTGAACCGTGAACTATTACCGTTGGCAGTTCTGACAAGAGATGGTTGGCTACGTCGGTTTCAGCGAGTGTGACAGCGAAATCGACTATATCTCCCTCATGTGGAGGGTAATCGAGATTGCCAATCTGAACGAGTCCACTCCATGATCCATTCGCATCGAGACTTCTGATCACGCTGCCTCGGGCGCATTGCAAATACCACCCGCCTGAGGCAGGGTTAACGGGTTTTACCCATAAAAGCAAAACCTGCTGACCTGGCAAGAATCCCGCAGCCCACCCTTTAATGGTGCACTTGTAAATTCCATCAGGGGTACGAAGGCAATGGATCTTTTGGCCTGTTTTTGGTTGAGCTAAAAGAAGGGTTGGTTTTGGCCATGCATAGTAGACAGCTACGGTCAGAAGAAGTGATATTCCCGCGAGAAAGGTAGCAATTTTCTTTTTCTCCGCCGCGATGTCACCGATAGCCTTCCCTATTAAGGTGATGCCAAGGGCGATTGCGACTGTCCGAAGAAGCGCTTCCAAGTCAAAATTTGATGAGCTCAATTTCTACCTCCGTGGAGAGCTATTATTTACTGAATACTTGAATAAACTGTGGTCTTAAGGCCGGCTTCCTTAAGTGTTGTTACCCAGATGCCGCGCACTTTGTCCCACATCACAGAGTCCTTGTACTTGCTTGAGCGAACGCCAAAAATTGCCACTGTTCCAGTGAGTCGTGGGATTGCGATGTCCTTGGCCGCAATTTGACCATGTTCCCAATCTACTGGACTGTGAACCTCCAGCATGTCTGACCATATAGCGAGCTTGAGCTGTTGCTCGTCTTGCAAAGTTGCGGTTGCCGGTAGTTTGAAAAAGTCAGCAATGCGACTTTGATCGAAAAGAGCTTTGGGATAAGTGTTCTTGTTCTCCAGTCCCTGGCGTAGTTTTGCACGAAGCTTCTCTAGGGTGTCTTTCCGATCCTTATTTTTGATTCCGGGCTTTTCTGGCAAAGACGATTGCCAGAAAACTATGGGATCGGTAAGTGTCCGGCCGGTTATAGCCACCACCATGATTTTTTCTCCATTTGCGCCAACCCGATCGACGTGAGCCGAAACTTCATCCACGATTCTTGGTGGATCGAACGGGTCGACTGTTAAATCAATGCCAATCCAGACGGCTGCTTGGCTCTGTACCGACGAGAGGAGCAGGCTAGCCAGTAGTTTTCTGCCCCTTGCCCAGGACAGCCAATTTTGCGGTGGGTTCATTGTCTGGTACTCCCTGTAATTGTTTAATGAGATTGATGCGTTTAATTTGCAGAGACTTCAGACGGGCTCGACTTTCTTGGATACGTTTAACCTCGCTATTCCGCTTTACATAGTTGTGGAGCACTACGGCAGCAATCAGAGCGCCTCCCACGGTGAAAGCAAGGTTAAAAGCATAGGTCAACCAGGACACTTCTTCGGCGGACGTCTTTGTTAACACCAAACGCTCGAAAACCAAGCAAACAACGCCAACAAGGTAAGTCATACTTCCTACCCAGCCAAATGCTCTGCAGAGCTCCAAATAAGCATTCCGGGCCTCTTTGCAAGCAGTTTCTGTCTTGTCGTCTTCAAGCACATTGTCGTTGCTGGGCCCGCGAAGGAACTCCACTCTTTCGGCTACCGCCTTTTGGGCCATGCGATACGCCAACTCAAGAGGAATTTCTAAGCCGCCAGCCATACCAGCGACGAACCCGACTGGCAAGAATGTCGCAACAATCTCTCCCACATTCATTACCTCTTTAAAAAACTCCCTTCCAAATACGAACTCAATACTTACAGCGCCGATAGCTCCCGCAATTTCCCAAGCGCTGGCGCTCAAATTGTCACTTGCATCCGCAAGAGCGACCGGGATCTTCTGTAGTGCCTTTTCCAACTCCGCTTCTTCATTTAGGACCACGGCTAACATCTCTTTAGTTGGGTCATTCGACATCGTTTCCACCTCCCTGTTTTTGCTGGGGACGCCTCGCTTTTATGACCAATCCGCCATTCGTTCACGCGCTATGTCTCACTTGTGAGACCAATCTTATGTGCAATGATGGGCGACAATTAGAAATCCCGGCAGGGGGTGAGTCAACGACAATTAGAATTCCCGTCTTGGAGGAGGAGGGCTAGGCTGTCCACGACCTAACAGAAAGGGGTTGTGGATGGTGAGCGATCATCAAGTCAGGAGGCTGTGGAAGCTGATGGAGACGGGAACGAATTTGAGGCAAGCGGCATTGCGAACCGGGATGGACGAGAAGACGGCACGGAAGTATGGGAAAGCGGGCCTGCTGCCGAGCCAGATTCGGAAGGCTCACTGCTGGCGAACGCGGACCGATCCTTTTGCCGAGGTTTGGCAGGAGGTGGAGCTTCAGTTAGAGAGGGCTCCGGGTCTGGAGGCCAAGACGGTGTTTGAAGAGTTGCAACGGCAGGAGCCGGGTAAATATGGAGAGGGACAGCTGCGAACGCTGCAGCGGCGGATCAAGGGGTGGCGGGCGGTGAAGGGGCCGAGCAAGGAAGTATTTTTTGAACAGCGGCACGAGCCGGGGCAGTTGAGCGCGTCGGACTTCACGCACATGAGTGAGTTGGAAGTCCGGATCGCTGGGTCACGGTTTGAGCACCTGGTGTATCACTTTGTGCTGACCTATTCGAACTGGGAAAGCGTGCGGGTGTGTTTTTCGGAGAGTTTTGAAAGTCTCAGTGAGGGATTGCAGCACGCCTTGTGGGGGCTGGGTGGGGTGCCGGTCGCGCATCGGACCGATTGTTTGACAACGGCGGTGCAACAGTCTGGCCGTTTTACTCAGCGTTACCAGGCTCTGCTGGCGCATTACGGGCTGAGGGGACAGAAGACGCAACCTGGCAAAGCGCACGAGAATGGGGATGTGGAGCAAAGCCATCATCGTTACAAGAAAGCCGTGGATCAGGCTCTGCTGTTGCGAGGGAGCCGGGATTTTGCGAGTCGGGAGGAGTACGAGGTTTTTTTGCAACGGTTGGTCGAGCAGCGTAATGGTGGACGGCAAGTGCGCACGACGTCGGAGAGATGCCATCGAAAGGATCCTTGAGGGGACCTTGGAAAGGAAACCGTTACTGGAATTCCTAAAGTATTCCTGATTGTGAGCTCCCGGACCCTGATATCTCCAATCGTCACCCGACCAAAATCAATGCTGGTTGTGCTGAACCTCAGCTGCGGCGGAGTTGCAATGATTTGGTAAGTGTCCCAGACAATCTGGCGATCCGTGAGACCTCGCTTGGCGATTATGAAATTCGCGTCGCTAGGGGCAGTCGTCCACCCCAGTGAATTTCCGCAATACCAACCAAAACGCGAATCACCAATCTCGGCGGCGGCCGTGTTTCCCCGGTTGACCCGAACAGTGCCGCGAACTGAGAGGATTCGTAGGTCGGATCCACACTGGTCGATTTCCGTTCCCCTATAGCGCAAGTCAAAGCCACCGTACTTTACGGGCACCCCAGGGCATTGCTCCCACGCTATGGCTCCGCCGCAAAGAGGATCGCTTTGCGCTACCCGATCCAAGAAGGCTTGCGGAATGAACGCATGATAACCTTCGCCTCGCTCGGACGGGCATCGCGTATCCGTCAGCACGTGGTGTTTGTCCGTTGTTGAATTGATTCCTCCCACCGCGAAGCCCCCGAAGCCCGTCTGCCAAAGTACAGGGCCACCGGAATCGCCCTTGCAAATACGGATACCGCGCTGGCCTGCACGACCGTGTCCGTCGAGCTTGAAAACGGTTTCGTCCCTCTCGAGATCACACTCGGCGAAGGCTCGTCCGACTCGGCGACGAGCATCCGTCGTCCCAGCATTGGTGCTATAGCCCAGCACCCAAGGCCAGGTGAACTCCCAACGCCGGCAGTAATTGCTCTCGTCCGGCCGGGGGCGGTCCTGGCCCGGGAGAACAGGTATGACCTTACCGGTGAACGGGCTCGTGGTACGCAAGAGCGCAACGTCCGGGGGATGGCTACGCTGAATATCGGAGGCTCGCGGGAAATAGACAAAATCGATCGGATAGCTGGTGCCCGAACTCGGAGTGACCCCATCTGTGGCACTTTGCTTTGATAGAGGCCCGTCCCGTCCGATTGCATCTCCATGAGCCACCTCCGGGGGGCTGCCGGTAACGCAACCGATGCTCGATGTGCTGTTGCACGTCGGCAAGCAATGGGCCGCCGTGATAATAAAACGCGGGTGGATGAATGTTCCTGTGCAGCCGCCGGCTGCGACAACGACAGCCTGGAATTCAGGGTTATTGGCCTGCTTACCGTTGACAATGGCTCTAGCCGGAATCGGCGAGAACGAAACAGCGCAGGCCACAAGTACAAAACGCCGAAAATGAGCCAAGCCGAGTTTGTTTGAGCTTTTCATAGGTGAGTGACCTCATCGATTCTATTAATGCCACTTGATCATTCGTTGCGCGCTGACAGGTGTCTGGAACGGAAGGAGAGTGAATTGCCCAAGGCTCTTGCTTGGGCCGCCGGGGAGGGCCCTCTGGCCTCCAATCGTCCTAGTGGGGGGCCGGTCTTGCGCGTGTTGCGCAGCAACCTGTGTCTGGCGAATTGATACGGTGATCGATTCTGCTGCTCACCGCCCTGCGAAAGTAAGCCGAGCACTTTCTGACGGCTCTCGCAGAAAAAGGTTCAGCGCATCATATCCCGTTCATGAACTGAAACAGTGAACGGCTTGCGGCCGTCAAGCCTTGCGGATTTCACGCGACAATAGCAAGGAAAGTCTTTGCAGACTTAGGCAGCGATCGGTGTCTGGTACAAGCCTCGGCGGTGAGATTGCCATCGATAGGACGTCAGATTAGCCGGTCGTGGTTCCCTCCAGTCTGGTGTTTGCCCTTCCAATGAGGGATGCGCGCGATAACTGTTGAAGTAGTCCCGGAACTCCAGCAGCTTATTTTCGAGATCGATAGTCGTCCAGAATAGCGTGCGATCCAAATACTCCCTTCGAACCGTCCCATTTTGTGGCGATCCTCGTTATGTGGCGTTCGTCCAGACAACACAGTGGCTGGAACGCTTTCGCGGGCATGAACACCCACATAACTGATCGAAGGTCAGAGACTCCATAAGAAGCTCATGAGTCCTTTGTCTTCGGACCATGCTTCGCTGCTTTTGTTGGTTCGGGTTCGCAGTGTGCGATGGCTTTGGCTTTCGTTTCCAGATCGACCCGGGCGTAGAGGTTTGTGGTGTCGACCGAGACGTGGCCGAGTCAGTCGCGCACGGTGTTGATGTCCACACCGCCTCGAAGAAGATGGGTCGCGGTCGAGCGCCGGATCGTGTGCGGGCTCACCTTTCTTGTCGCCCAGGAGGGCATCCCGCGCACGGCTCTTCGAACGTACCGTGTCACCAAATCATAAACGCCAAAGCGCGTGAGGGGCGACCGTACCGATTTAGGAAGACACGCTCTGCCGGAACCCTGCCCTGGATGGCGGCTGCCAGTTCGTTCACGGTCTGAGGCCAGAGGGGGCAGTCGCGTAGCTTGTTGCCCTTTCCACGTAGCTTTACCCACGAAAGGTCGCGCCTGGGAACGTGGGCGAGGTTGAGGTCTCCAACGAGGACCTGTGCGGCTTCGTCGGCACGTGCGCCGGTGTTGTAGAGGAACAGAAGAACAAGGTGATCGCGCTGCCCCTGCGCTCCCTTGAGGTTGGGGGCCGCTAGGAGGGCATCGATTTCAGCCTTTTCCAAATAAGCGGCGGGTGCCTGCGTGCATTTCTTGAAAGGTATGAGGCAGATTTCCTCACACCATGCGATGTGCTCGGGGCTGTGCAGGGCCACGAAGCGGGCCAGCGAGTGGAGGGCTGCCAGGCGCTGGTTCCGTGTCGAAATGGCGCAGCCCCGACCCTCCTCCAGATGAAGAAGGAACATCCTCACCAAGTCGGCGGATACGTGGATCACCTCCATGGCATCGACGTTTCTGCGGACCTTCCAGGCGACGAAAGGAATCAGTAGAGTAAGGGTGTCCCGATAGCTTTGTTGCGTGCCTCGGGACAGATTCCGCTCCTTGATCAGGTGTTCGAGAAGGAAGCGACGGACCCAGGGGCCGAGTCGGCTGTTGTCAGCCATGGCTCACCTCCCCGAAAACATATTGGGCGAAGCGTTGGCTGGCCTCGTGTAACAGCTCGGGAGTCATCGTGAGGTAGAGTTGGGTGCTGGCGATGTCAACGTGACCCAAATAGGTTGACAACAACGGCAGCAATCTCTGGACATCCTTACCTTCTCGGTACCACGCCGTCAGCCGATGGACCGCCGCGGCGTGCCTCAGATCGTGGAGTCGTGGCTGACACTGTGGGCCACCTTGGCGGCGGACGCCGCTATCGGTCCGGAGCCGCTGGAAGGCACTCCGGAGAAGCCAGCTGGGGATCCTGGCACCGAGCCTCGTCACAAAAAATGGGGCGTTGTTGTTCTGCGAGTGCCCATCCCTCTTTCGCTGCTTTGCGTACTTGGTCATCACGTCATTTAAGTCGCTTCCCAAAGGCACCAGCCGCGTCTTGTAGAATTTCGTGTCCCGAATAACGATCACTGCTTCTTCCAAGTCGACATCCGCAAGATTCAAGGAAAGAGCTTCGCTGACTCGCAGGGCGGCCCCATACAGCAGGAGCAATATCGCCCGAAAGGTGTGAGGCTCCATCACGATTCTCGTCTTATGTTTCTGATAGGACGTCGTGCCGTCGAGGAGGCGGCGCAACTCCTCCCGGGAGTAGATGTGAGGGACAAAGCGCGCCGGTAGTTTGGGGATGGTGGCAGGTAAGGGTGATGTGAAGAGATAACCGCGAGTGACCGTATAGCTGAAGAACCCACGCAACGTCCTATACTTCAAATGCCAGTAGCAGGTGATGGGCCCGCGGCCGGCCAGAAACGCTGCCACCTGGGATAGCTTCACAGAGTCGATCTCCGCGCTTTCTCCGACAAAACGGGAGAAGGTACGCAGACGCCTCCCATCGCTTTCAAAATCCTGGCCCAGGCTTTTCCGGAAGGTGACGTATTGAGCAATCAGTTGCGCGAGTTTCATAGCAAACCTCCCAGGCTGAGCTTCGCAACTTCCCGAAGTCCGGTTAGGTTGACTTTCGCGTAGACGGCGGTGGTTTTTGAAAGGCGGTGACCGAGATGATCGCCAATCTCCTTTAGGGAAAACCCTTGCGCCAGCAGATGTGTAGCACTGGCGTGACGAAGCGCATGCGGTCCGTGCCGCTCCACGGGAGGGTCCAGAGAGAGCGTACGTTTTGCGACGATCGTCCAAAGGGAACTTCGTCTCAGGGGCTGGATGGGCGCCTCAACCGTCAGAAAGACTTCGCGATACGAAGACCGAGGGCGCGCTTCTCTGAGATAGCGGATGATGGCTTGGCCGACGGTGAGGGAGAGGGGATAAGGTTCTTGCTTGCGCCCTTTGGTGCGCGAGACGAAAAGCAAGCCCTTTTCCCAATCCAAATCTTCCAGCCTCAGGGCCCGCACTTCGCCCGAGCGCAGGGCGTAGACGGCCAGGAGAAGCAAAATGGCGTGATCCCGAATATCCTTGGGCCGGGATCCCTCGGTGGTAGCGACAAGGCGCTGTACATCGCTCCAGGATGGGCCCACCGGTAGGTTTTCGTGCTGATACACCCGTGGCGATGCGACTAATGCGGCGAGTCCTCGTGTGCACCAACCTCTGCTCTCGGCATATCGAAGGAAGGAGCGGAGGCTGGAGGCATAAGCCCGGACCGACAATCGTGCATATCCGTCGTCGCGCCCTTTGCGGGCCATCGCTTCATCGACGTCGGTGATTGTTATCTGGCGCAAAGAGTTGTGGTCCCGAAAGAACCACCCCCAAAAGTCTTCGACATACCAATGCCTAGTCTGGATGGTCCCCTCCGAGAGCCCCTTTTCCACCCGCAGGTAGTCAGCGAACGGTTCGAGCAGAGAATGATAGGCAGGAGGCGCCTCGCCGGGGAGTCGCAGGCGCCCCAAGAATCGAAGCCACCTAACCGCACGGGAGAGAACCTGTACGCGACCGCGTCGACCATTTTTGTGCTTAAAGTGCCGGGGCCGACGATGGACCCATCGGTTCACGCCCGCCTGGACGGCGGCAAGACCGAGGGAGTCCGAGGACGTCGCCAAACCGAGCAGATTCTGGATCAGCAGCAGGTCCGCTGCTAGCTCGCGGAGAGTAGTGAGGCTGTAACCTTGGTTAGCGCAATGCTGCAAATACTCCAAGCGCTCTTGCAGGAGTGGACTACTGAGATGGCGCTGCACCACCATCCGGGATCTAAAAATCTTATCAAACATTTTCGACCTCCAAAGCTGGGAATTGAATAACCATCCTGACTATAGAGGAGGCCGAAGCAACTTATGTTGTGGAGAGGCGGAGGGGCACTAAACTCTGACGCGGCGCTCCGGGTTCTGCGCCACATAACGGGGATCGCCACAAAACGGGACTTTTGTTGAGGACAACAAAAGTTCCGATCAGCCGCTCCACGAACGGATGGGAACATACCGTCAACTACACCGCATGGTAGAAGTACGGGGAAACATTTCCGAGTAACCCACCGATTCCATCCACTGTTCGACCAGGAATTCGAATTGGTCGATCATCGTCACAACTGGGG
>Ga0187893_10005438_pt1 | contig 22869 bp, 10 predicted proteins | sample MA1701074metaG_FD_139574 | JGI IMG/M metagenome (GOLD analysis project Ga0187893, IMG submission 139574) | White microbial mat communities from a basaltic lava cave in the Kipuka Kanohina Cave System on the Island of Hawaii, USA - MA170107-4 metaG ...
CCCAGCGGCTACGTCGTGACGGCCAACCACCGCATCGTGGGCGACGCGTTTCCGGTCACCATTCGCGGCGATTACGATCAACCGTATCGGGCGCAGCGCATCTGGGAGATGGTGCGCCGCGATACGGCGGCCACCGCGGCCACCGTCGCGCGACAGCAGATGGATGAGGTCAGCATATTCCTGCGGCGCGTGGCGCCGATCGCCGCCCGGGCGATCGAGGCGGCGTGCACCCCCCGTCCCCCGGCCCCGAACCCGAGCGTCTGTGGAGAGCGAGGCACGCGCGGCGGACAACTGGCCGACGCCGTGCGCGGCTGGGACGGCGCCATGGCGCTCGAGCGCGTCGAGCCCACGCTCGTGTGGTCCTGGTATCGGCAGCTCCAGGCGCTGACCTTCGACGACGAGTCACCCGACTTCCGGCCTTCGGCACCGCTGCACCGGTGGCTGTTCGCCGGGCACAGCCCGTGGTTCGACGATGTGCGCACCAGCGAGCCCGAAGACCTGGCCCGGCTGGCGGAGCGCGCCATGGACAGCGTGCTCGCGACCGGCGCCCCGCGCCCCTGGGGCGAGGTGCACACCCACACGGTCGGACATCCGCTGGGGGCGGTGCCGGTGTTGGGTTGGCTGGCCGGTTTCAATGTCGGGCCGGTGCCGCTTGGGGGCGGCAATCAGACGGTGAACGTCTGCCCGAGCACCGAGTTCCAGCCTCCGTTTCGCTGCACGGAAGGTCCCTCCATGCGCCACGTCGTCGATTTCGGGGACGTCGATGGGTCGGGTGGGTTCATCCTGCCCACGGGACAGGCGGGCTCGCCGCGCTCGACGCATTACCGCGACCAGACCGCGCGCTGGACGCGAGGGGAATTGTGGATCCTTCCGGTCGACGTGCGGCGCGTCCACGCGATCGATACGCTGACCCTGTTCGCGGGTCGATAAACAACGCCCCCCAGAGTCTCCCCTGGGGGGCCGGCCGGTTGCCGCATCGGGCGCCCTTGTCCGACACAGACGACCGGCCTACCCCCCTGGTGGCAAGCTGGGGTCCATGTTGTAACTCATTGTTACTCAATAACTTCGCTCAATTGCCGTTGGGCTGGCGCAACGGCGTTTCCCGTCAAGCTCTCGCAGGATGCGATGCGTGGCGTGGATTCCCCAGAATCCCTACCATTGTGCCGCGCATGTCCGAATCTCACACCGTGCTGGTGGCTCCTGCCGCCTTCAAAGGAACCATGGACCCGCGCTTCGCCGCCGCGGCGCTGGCCGAGGGGGCGCGCCGCGCGCTGCCCCACGCGGTGGTCCTGGAGTGTCCGTTGGCCGACGGAGGCGACGGGCTGCTCGAGGCGGTGCTCGAACCCACCGCGCTGCGCGAGCGCGTGGCGGTGACGGGACCGCTCGGAGTTCCCGTGCAAGCCGTGCTGGGGTGGATCGATATGGAGACGGCCATCTTCGAGAGCGCCAGCGCCTGTGGAATCGCCCTGCTGGCGCCCGATCGACGCAACCCGCTGGAGGCGACGACCCGCGGAGTAGGTGAGCTCCTGGTGGAGGCGGTCGATCGCGGCGCCAAGAGCGTGGTGATCGGACTGGGCGGGTCGGCGAGCGTCGACGGCGGCGTCGGCGCGGCCCGCGGCATAGGGTGGACGTTCACCGACATCAACGGGACCGAGCTGCCCGAAGGCGGCGGGGCATTGACCGCGCTGGCCGATTGGACACCGGGCTGGGCGGTACCGGCCCGGGTCGTAGCGCTGACCGATGTTGCCTCTCCGCTCACCGGGCCGGACGGCGCGGCGCCGGTGTTCGGCCCGCAGAAGGGGGCGACCCCGGGGCAGGTCCGGCAGCTCGCGGCCGGCCTGGAACACCTCGCGTCCGCCTGGGCCGCCCACGGCCGGCCCGACCTCGCGTCGATCGCCGGCGGCGGCGCCGCCGGCGGCTTGGGTGCCGGGCTCGTCTTCTTCGCCAAGGCGGAGCTGGTCGCCGGCGCGCCCTGGGTGTTGGACCGTGTGGGGTTCGACGCGGCGCTCGCGAGGGCCGATTTCGTCATCACCGGCGAGGGCGCGTTCGACCGCACGTCCCGGCTCGGCAAGGCGACGGGAGAGGTGCTGCGTCGAGCGCGCGAAGCGCGCAAGCGGGTGACGATCGTGGCTGGGCAGGTGTCGGACGCGCCCGGCGTGCCCGCGCTCTCCGGCGAGGGCCGCACCCTGGATGCGGCGGGGCTCACGGCGCTCGGCGAGCGCGCCACGCGGGCCGCGTTCGGGTTGCCCGCCTCCTGAGGCGTTTCTATACTTCCGCCTCCTATGCCTCCAGTCGACAACACGATGGACAAGCTCGTGTCGCTGGCGAAGCGACGCGGCTTCGTCTTTCAGTCGTCCGAGATCTACGGCGGGCTCGGCTCCGTGTGGGACTACGGACCGCTGGGCGTCGAGCTGAAGAAGAACGTGAAGGAGCGCTGGTGGCGCTCGATGGTCCACGAGCGGGAGGACATCGAAGGGCTCGACGCGGCGATTCTGATGCACCCCAAGGTGTGGGAGGCGTCGGGTCACGTCTCGGGCTTCACCGATCCGCTGGTCGACTGCCGGCACTGCAAGAATCGTTTCCGCGCCGACGATGCGCGCATCAAGGGCACGCCGGGTCAGCCCGACGCCCAATGCCCGGTGTGCGGAACCAGGGGCACGCTCACGGCGCCGCGGCAGTTCAATCTCATGTTCAAGACCTTCATGGGACCGGTGGAAGAGTCGGCGGCCGTCGTGTACCTGCGGCCCGAGACGGCGCAGGGGATCTACGTCAACTACCTGAACGTGTGCCAATCCTCCCGCCAGCGGCCGCCCTTCGGCATCGCGCAAATCGGGAAGGCGTTCCGCAACGAGATCACGCCGGGCAACTTCACGTTTCGCACCCGGGAATTCGAGCAGATGGAGATGCAGTTCTTCGTGAAGCCCGGGACGGAAGACGAGTGGTTCGAGTTCTGGCGCCACGAACGGATGCAGTGGCACGCGGCGCTGGGCGTGCGGCCCGAAAAGCTCCGCTTTCATCAGCACGGCAAGGACGAGCTGGCCCATTACGCCAAGGATGCCTACGACATCGAGTACGAGTTTCCCTTCGGGTGGCACGAGTTCGAGGGCATTCACAACCGCACGAATTTCGATCTGTCGCGGCACCAGGAATACAGCGGCAAGAAGCTCGAGTACGTCGACACGGTGACCAAGGAGCGGTTCGTCCCGTTCGTCGTCGAGACGTCGGTGGGCGCCGACCGCACCACGCTGGTCCTGCTGTGCGATGCCTATCACGAGGAGGAGGTGGAGGGGGAAACGCGCGTGGTGATGCGGTTCCTCCCGGCCCTGGCGCCGCTCAAGGCGGCCGTGTTCCCACTCGTGAACAAGGACGGCATGCCCGAGCTGGCGCGGCGGCTCTACGACGAGCTGCGGCGCCGCTTCAACGTGTTCTACGACGACGGCGGCTCGATCGGCCGCCGCTATCGCCGGCAAGACGAGGCCGGGACGCCGTTCGGGATCACGGTCGACGGCCAATCCACCCAGGATCAGACCGTTACGGTCCGTGACCGCGATACCCTGAAGCAGGACCGCGTCGCCGCCGACCGGCTGGTGGAGTACCTGGAAGAGAAGCTCGCCGGGTAATGCGATTGCGGAATGCGGATTGCGGATTGCGGAATGGCGATGCTGGATCGAGCACGTAAGCAGCCCAAGCGACTCGAACGTCGGCATCGCGATCCGCAATCCGCAATCCGCATTCCACAATGGGGTGGCCGTGCTGCTGGATGACTTCCGTCTCCTGGTCCGGGGCATGATGAAAGACATCCCCCCGGAATTTCAGGGTGGGGTGGTCGAAATCGAGGTCAGTCCGAAAACGGTTCCCCATCCGGTGCGTGCCGAGATCTACACGCTCGGCGAATGTATCCCCCTCGAGTGGAGCGGCGGCGGCGCCGCGCTCCAGTCGCGCATCGTCCTGTACCACGGTTCGTTCCAGGCGCTCGCCAGGCTCGGAGATTTCGACTGGCGGGAAGAGGCCTGGGAGACGCTCACGCACGAGCTGCGGCACCATCTGGAATGGCAGGCCGACGTCGCCAACCTCGAGGCCTATGACTGGGCCGCGGAGCAGAACTTCGCGCGGGGCGACGGCGATCGCTTCGACCCGGTGTTCTATCGCAATGGGGAAGAACTGGCGCCGGGCATCTTCAAGGTCGAGGATGACGTGTTCATCGAAGGGGAGCGGGAAGCGGGGAGCGGGGGGGGGGCACGCGTGCAGGTCACCTGGCATGGTCGCCGCTACCAGGTCGCCGTGCCGGGCGCCGATGCCCGGGCCTGGCTGTTCCTGACGCTGGAGGGCTTGGAGGAGCCGCCGCCGGGCGAGGCGGTACTGGTGTTTCCTGGCCAGCGCGGGCTCCTCGACGTGTTGCGACGACCGCCATCACCAATGACTGCGGCTGCCACCGCGGTGCCGGCGGATGGCTAAGACCATCTACCTGCTCACACGCGATCTGATGTTCCGGTCGAAGCTCGCTGCGGTCATCACCAACGCGGGCGCGACGGTCAGCCGCGACGCGGCGGCCTGCGACGGGGCGGTCGTCGAGATCGGCGCGGCCCAGTGGGAGCAGCGACTCCGGGACTTCTCACAGCGGCAGGTCGCGACCGTAGCGTTCGGCCCTCATGTCGACGCCGTCGCGCTGCGCAGGGCCCGAGCCTACGGTGCCGTCGCGGTAGCGAATTCACGGGTGGAAGCGCAGCTGCGCGCCCTGCTCGCAGGTCTCCAAAAGGAAACGACCCCGGAGCATCCGGGGCCGTCCTGATCTATGACTGCTGGCCGAGCAGCCGCGCGCTCAGCCCTTGGCCACCTGCACTTCGATCTGTCGCGGCTTTGCCTGCTCCACCTTGGGAAGCGTGACCGTCAGCACCCCGTTCTCGTAGCCGGCCTTGATGTGGGCGGCGTCCACGGTGGCGGGCAGGGTGAAGGTGCGCTCGAACGCGCCATAGGACCGTTCATAGCGATGCACGCGCTCGGTCCGCTCCTCGGCGACCTGCTGCTTGGTGCCGTGGATCGTGAGCACGTTGCCCTCGAGCGAGAGCTTCACGTCCTCCGGCTTCACGCCCGGGAGCTCCGCCAGAATGCGAATGCCGTCCTCCTGTTCCAACACGTCCACCGGAGGCACCCAGGACGAGACGGCGCTGTCGCGGTACTGCCAATCGGCGTTGGCGAATACGTCGTTCAACATGCGATTGATGCGGCTGCCCAGCGTCGCAACATCCTGGGTCGAATCGCGCATCGGGCTGCGGGTGATCGTATACATCGGGCATCTCCTGGTTCGGTTCTGGGTGGGGCGGTACGCGGCCCTTCGGCCGACCATCACCCGGCCAAGCAACCGGCGTGCCGTGTATCACCCGCTGCTAGATGCCGAGTTGGCAACGTGTTATGATCAAGTTGGCAAACGGACTGTCAGATTTGCGGATTCCGCCTGGGAGCTTTTCATGACGGGTCGGCGCCTCCTCTGCACCCTCCTGGGGGTCGCGCTCAGCGCAGTCGGAGCGCAGGCCCAGACGCGCTACCGTCTCTACGTGGTGAGCGAGTCGGGCGACATCGTCACCCAGCTCGGTTGGGACGGGACGTCGCTCACGACGCTCAAGACCGTGGCCGTGGGGCTGATGCCGTCGGACATGGATGGGCCGCATAACGTCACGGTGTCGCCTGACGCCCGCTACTACTACGTGACGATCGCCCACGGGCAGCCGGTCGGCTCCCTGTGGAAAATGGCGGTGGACGGCGATACACTGGTCGGGCGGGCAGCGCTCGAACTGTTTCCCACCACCGTTGCCGTTACACCGGACGGGGAGCTGGCATTCGTCGCCAACTCGGACTTTCACGGCGATCATCCGCGCAGCAACGTCGTGTCCGTCGTCTATACGCCGCGGATGGCGCCCCTGGTAACCATCGCCGCCTGCGACATGCCGCACGGCGTCAAGGTGAATCATGCCGGCACGTTCGTGTACGTGACGTGCATGAACTCGGATGAGGTGCTGGAGATCGATCGGCAGTCGCTGGCGATCACGCGGCGGCACAAGACGGGGGCGGGCGCGGGGCACGCGGGGATGGGGACCCCGGCCGCCGGCCCCGCCCACGATTGCTCGCCCACGTTCGTGTCCCTGTCGCGCGACGACCGTCGTCTCTATGTCGCGTGCAACCACGGCAACTCGCTGCAGGTGCTGGATGCCGCGACGCTCGCCCCGATCAAGACGATCCCCACGGGAGCCGGCGCGTACAACGTCGAGCCGTCGCCCGATGGGCGGTGGGTGATCGTGACCAACAAGAAGGCGCAGAGCGTCTCGGTCATTTCCGCGGATTCGCTGGTCGAGGTCGCGCGTGTCCCCACGACGAAGAAGATTCCCCATGGGGTGGCCTACTCGCCCGACAGCCGCTACGCCTTCATCAGTCAGGAGAGCATCGGGATGGATCCCGGAGCCGTGGACGTGATCGATTTGACGACCCGCCGCGTGGTGGCGACCGTCCCCGTCCGGCTGCAGCCCACGGGCATCGTCACGCTTCCGCTGCCGTGACCCACACCACGACCGTCGGGCTTCCACCGGCAGACGTCCTGGCTCGGGCCAAGGCGTACTTCGCTGAACGGCTGCCGCATCATGCCGCGTTCGTCGAGCGGGAGGGACCGAACTACCTGGTGCTGCGCGGCCAGGGCGGCGAGGAGATCGCGTTTCATGCGGGTGCGGCCGAGGGTGGAGCATCCCGCGTGCGCGCGTCGACGCTGTTCTTCGACCAGGCGGTGGACCGCTTCTTCGCCACGCTGCCGTTGGCGAGCGCGGTGGAGGTCGCATGACGGCTGTCGCCGACCGGTTCGCGGTGCGGGTCATGGTGACCGACGCCTGGGACCAGGTGTTTCTCGCGGTGGGTCCCGAGACCACCGTGGCCGAGCTGAAACGGCTGGCGCTCGGCCGGGCGCTCAAGCGCACCGACCTGCCCGGGGCGGAGTACGTCGTGAAGTTTCGCGGCGCGGCCGTCCTCGATGAGTCCGTGACTCTGCGCGCTCTCGGCGCCGGCGCCAACGCGCCCTTCATCGTCCTTCCCGCACGCCGGCGCCCCGTGCGATGAGCACCGGCGGGCGACCCCTGGCCACCTTCGCGGTGGGATTCCTGCTGCTCGACGCCATGTTGCTCGTGTGGGTCGGCGTCGAATTGAAACGCCCCGCGCTGCTGTGGGGCGGCATCGTGTGTGCCGTGGCGGCGGTGGCCGTCGTGTTCGTGTGGCGCCGCTATCGGCGGACCCTCGAGGACCTGGACGCCCGGCGGCTGGAAATGAAGGCCGAGGCCGAGTCGATCCGCCAGCTCCTGCGCGAACGAAACCTCCACAACTGACTGCCGTCACCTTCCACCCGGCCACACGCCTGCACCAGGCGGGGGCCGGGCACCCGGAGCGCCCCCAGCGCATCGAGACCGTGCTCGAAGCGTTGCGGGCTCCGCCCATCGGCGCGCTGGTGTCGTGGATCGAGGCGCAGCCGGCCGATCGCGCGTCGCTCGAGCGCGTCCATCCGGCCCGCTACCTCGACGCGCTCCAGGCTCTGGCCGCCACGGGAGGCGGTCCCATCGATTCCGACACCTACATGGGCGCCCGCACCTGGGAGGCCGTGACGGCCTCGGCCGGCGCGGCGCTCCTGGCCGTCACCGCCGCCCTGGCAACCAAGGGGGGCTCGGCGTTCGCGGCAACCCGGCCACCGGGGCACCACGCCGACGCGAGCCGCGCCATGGGCTTCTGCTTCGTGAACAACGTGGTCGTGGCGGCGCGATTCGCGCAGGCGTCCGGCGCCGGTCGCGTGCTCATCGTGGATTGGGATGTGCACCACGGGAACGGCACGCAGGCCCTAATCGAAGCCGACGCCTCGATCCGGTTTGTGTCCCTGCATCAGTATCCCTGGTATCCCGGCACCGGGTCCGCCTCGGAGCGGGGAGTCGGCAACGTCTTCAACCTGCCCCGACCGCCGGGACTGCCGCGCGTGGAGGCGGCCATTTCGGGATGGACGCCGGACGTGCTGCTCGTGTCCGCGGGCTTCGATTCGCTGGCCGGCGATCCGCTGGGCGGATTCACCCTGGAGCCGCAGGACATCGCCACCTGGACCACCGAGCTGCGGGCGCGGTTGCCCGAGTGTCCGTTCGTGGCTGTGTTGGAGGGGGGCTACCGGCTGGACCTGCTGGCGGCAGGCGTCAGGGCGCTGGTGGGCGGGCTGGCGCTGGCCTGAGGCCAAGCAGGCTCTCGTCGAACTTGAAGCCGAAGCGCACGTAGACGCCCTGGTCGGTGTAGTTCTCGCCCGTCAGGTCCTTATCGCGGAATCCGAACAGGTTGTACCCGATCGCGAGTCGCAGGTCGGTGCGCAGCGTGCGCCCGAGCTCGAGCCCGAAGCCGTACTGGGCCCGGCCTTCTCCCAGCGTGACCAGGGCACGCGTGCTCGCTCCCACGTCCCACTGCGCGTTGAGATCGCGCACCGCCCGCACGTCGAGCAGCTCGGCGTGCGTCTGCACGACGCCGCCGGGCGCCCACTGGGAGGCCAGCTTCACGGCCAGCTCACCCGAGAACGTCCATGTGGCCGCGGGGTGGAAGTTGGCGTGGCTGGAGAACACGTGCGCCCCGTCGCGGATGCCGGCGTTGGTCGGGGAGCCGGCGCGGTCGTATTTGTGCTCGTAGCGCGCGAGCATGCTCCACTGGTTCAGCTCGGTCTGTCGGAACGCGAGACCGACCTGCGTGCGCTCATGCAGCTCGTGGTTGGGGAGCCCGCTCAACACGCTGCGGCCCAGGGCCGTCCAGTCGCGGCTCAGCTTGCGGCCATAGCCCGCCGACGCGAGCCAGTTGTCTCCCGTCGGGGCGGTGCGGTACTCGAGCCGCGCCGAGCCGCGCCACCGCGGATCCTCGCTGTATTCGACGGCCCCGGTGACCGCCGTCGCCTCACCGCTGCCGGCGCCGGCCAGGGGACTGACCCGTTCCAGCGACGTGTTCAGTTTCAGCCCCGGCGCGAGCGTCCAGCGATTGCGGAGGCCAATGGCGGCTTCCGCTTCCCGGCCGCTGAGCACGTCGCGGGCGCGGTACTCGGTGAACACCGAGCCGTTCCGCAGGTAGTCCGCGTCGAGGCCGATCACGGTGGTATTGCGCCGCTGCGAGCCGTCGAGATCGTAGGGGCCCGTCAGCGAAGCGATCAGCTCGTGACGCGCGTACACCCGCGCGCGCTGGGCGAAGCGGTAATCGCCGCCGACCAGGGCGCGATGCGCGTCCCCCTGGGAGAGTGCCCGCTCGTACTCGCCGAACACCGCCGCCCGCGGGTTAACCTGGCCGGTGAGCCGGAAATGGATGCTGTTCGTCTCGCTGGCGTTGGTGTTCAGCTCGGCGTGCCGGACGCCCAGCGCCGCCCGCAGGCGATGGGTCAGCTCCCGCTCGACGCCGACGTCGATGCCGATGCGGCGGGCGTGGGTGGCCAGATCCTCGCTCCGCAGCGCCTCGGCGACGAGGCGCATCCGGCTGCCGAGGATGCCCGACCCGCGCAGCCCCAGCTCGCGGCGGCCGCGGCCCAGCGCCGACGACGGATTGGCGAACTCGGGCGCGGCATCGAGACCGTACAGCCGGGCCTCCCACCGCTCAGCGAAGTGGCGCAGCTCGAAGCGGAAGGCTCCGCCTGAGGCGGCGCCGGCCGAATCCGCGTGGGCGGCCTCGCCCAGGAGATACGTCCGCTCGCCGAGCCTGATCGTGCCGTTGGCCGACACCACACTGCGGGCGCCGAGCGGGTTGTCGTCGAGGACCGCCGAGCCGCCGAGCTCGAGACGGTCGGTGGCCCGGACCTGGGCATCGGCGCCGAAGGTCCAGAACGGCGAGCCGCCCTGGTCGACCTCGTAGGTCACCCGAATCGAGATCGGGTTCAGGTTCGAGTCCACGCTCGGAACCGGCGCCTTGAGCAGCAGCCGCCCCGTGAACGGCTCGATCGTGTAGTCGGCGAACCGGGTCAGGTGGACGATCTTCAGGATCACGGCCGGCTGGTTCCGGTCGCGGGTGAGGATCTCGACCCGCTCGCTGTTGGCGAGGCCGCTGCGCTGGCTCAGCACGAACGGTCCGGACGTGCCCCGGGCGGGGAATTCGTCGATCACCTGCGATTCGTGTCCGCGACTGGCGAACAGGTTCGCCTGCGAGCGCCGGCTCTCGAAGTGTTGCAGCGCGCCGTTCAGGCTGCGCGTGTAGGCGCCCAGCATCCGCACTTCGGTCGCCGGCATGGTGCCGTAGTCGCCGAACAGGAAGTAGTTGCGCGCCTTCTCCACCCGCAGGTACACCCGGCTCGAGGACTGGGCGTCGAACTCCTTCACCGACGCGTCGCCGTACACCGGGTAGAACTCTTCCGGACGGATGTCGCGGAACAGCCGCGCCCGCGGGTCGCGCTCGGTGTCCAGCCGCAGGTCGATCACGAACTCGGGCCCCACGGATCCTTTCACGAACACGGCCGCGCGCGTGCCGGCATGGACGCGGTCGCTCGCGTTCTTGAGCGACAGCGCGCGCAGCTCGTCCTCGAACCGGTCGCGCACCCGGTCGGACGGCAGCGACCACGAGCGCAGATCGACCCGGCCTTCGACCACGCCCGCGGCCAGCAGCGGACGGCTGGCCGCGACGAAGGCGAGCGTCCCCGATCCGCTGAGGCCGTTTGCGCTCGCGCGTACCTGCGCCTGGCCGGCTTGTGCGGCGGCGACGAGCGCCAGGCTGGTGGTGCCGCCCGTGATGGTGGTCTGCACGCCCGGTCCCACGGGGTCCTCGTCGTCCACCTGCCAGCGCCCGGCGCTCGCCTCGAGCGTCACCACGGTCCGGTCAGCGAGCGGCGCACCCTGGGCGTCCAGGAGCCGGATCGTCACCGGGATGATGGTCCGGCCGTCGGCGGGAAGCGCCCCCAACGGCACCTGCACGGAGATCACCCCGCGCCGGCCGATGGCGAGCGTCGGCACCAGCTCCGCGTCCGGCAGCTCCGGCACGTTGGAGTTGTCATTGGTCAGCGTCCGCGACGGCAGCAGGCCGCTGTACACGCCACCGGCGGAATCGCGGGTGGATGCCGCGGCGCCCGGAGCGTACGCGCCCACACTGGGCAGCTCGGCCGGCCGCAGGCCGAACGCGCCCCGAGCGGTATCGGGCGGCGCGCGCTGCGCCGCGAGGTCGAACGTGCCGCTCAGCGCGAAGTCGGCGCGGTGCATCTCGCCGCGCTGCACGTCGACGAAATGGCTGGCGGCATTGCCCGCCTGCCGATTCGAGATCAGGGCGAGGCTCGCTCCGTCGGGCAGCGTCGTGGCGTCGGCCTTCACGATGTGGAGGCGCGGCGTGACGCCGTAGAAACTGTACTTGCCCTCGGCGTCGCTGATGGTCGACGTGCCGTCCTCCATGAACACTCGCACGCCGGGCACGCCGGCCCCCGTGGTCAGCGCGTACACCTTGCCGACGATGAGGCCTTCGTCGGTGAACACGCCGCCGATGAGCCGCACCCGCACCGCGGCTTCGTTCGATTGCGACGGTCCCAGGGGCGAGCGGGCCAGCGCCCGGTTGATGCCGTCCCCGGTCGCCGCGCCGGGCAGCACGCGGACGCGGTACGTCAACGTCGTCTGTGAGGCCGCCGCCAGCGTATCGAGCGTGAAGACGAGGCGCGGTCCGTGGCCGCCGGCCGGATCGGCGACCGGCACGCCGTCGCGCCGCGTCGTGCCGGTGACGTAGGAGAAGCCGGCCGGCAGGCGATCGTCGACGGTCACGCCGGGCGCCGGCGACAGCCCCGTATTGCGGATGCGAAGCGTGTACTCGAGCTGGTCGCCGATCTCGACCTCGGTGCGGGAAGCGTCCTTCTCCACCGCCAGCGCGGCCACCGCCACGACCTGCGTCGGAGCATCGATCGCGATGTTGTCGGCCGACGACGTATCGCCCGGGGTCGACACGACGGCGCCATTCACCACCTGCGGGACCGCGGCGAACCCGACGTTGACCGTGAGGGCGATCTGGCTGGAATCCCCGGCGGCCAGGGGACCGGGGTTCGTGCAGGTGACGACCGCGCCGCTGGCCAAGCACGTCCACCCGACTCCCGTGCCGGACACGAAGTCGAGACCCGCCGGCAACGTGTCGGTCAACGTGATCGGTCCGATCGTCGCTCCCGTCCCCTGGTTGGTGACCACCAGTGTGTACACACCGGGCTGGTTCACCGTGAACACGCCGCTGTGCCGCTTGGCCAGCGCCAGGTCGACGGCCGTGATGGCGGTCAGATCGGTCGCCCGGTCGTTGGCCGCGTTGACATCGTTCGCGGTCTGCACCAGAGCGACGTTGGTGACCGAGGCCGGCGCGCCGGCCTGCACGGACACGGTGAGGGCGATCGAGCTCGACGCGCTGGCGGCCAGGGGGCCCGGGGTGGTGCACGTGACGACCTGTCCGGCTGCCCCGCAGCTCCAGCCCGCGCCGCCCGCGGCGTCGAAGGCCAGACCGGCCGGCAGGGAATCGAGTACCGTGATGGCGCCGCTCGTGGCCGCGGTGCCGGCGTTCGTCACCGTGATCGTATAGGCGCCCGTGCCACCGAGCGTGAAGGCGCCGGTGTGAGTCTTGGTCAGCTGCAGGTCGACGGAGCTCACGTTCGTGACGTCGGTGGCGCTGTTGTTGGCCGCGACGGGATCCACGGTACCGGCCGGTGCGGTGACGGTCGCGGTATTGGTGAGCGTCGTGCTGGTGGGCGCGACCGTGCCCGTGACCGAGAAGGTCGCGCTGCCGCCCACTGACAGATCGACGGTCGCGGCCACGGTACCGGTGCCGGCGTTCGAGCCGCAGCTCCCGCCCGCCGCGACGCAGGTCCAGGTGACGCCCGTGAGCTCCGCGGGAACCGGGTCGTCCACGGTGGCGCCCGTCACCACACTCGGACCGGCGTTCGTGACCACGATGGTGTAGGTCAACAGTGTACCCGGCGTGACGCTGGTCAGACCGTCGGTCTTGGTGATGCCCAGATCCGCCATCGGCGTCACGGTGGTGGACGCACTCTGACTGTTGTTGGCGGCGACGGGATCGGCCGTGACGGCGCCGACGGTCGCCGTATTGACGACCGGGCTGGGGCCCGAGTAGTCCGGCGGCACCGTATACGTGACCGTCACGATCACGTTCGCGCCATTGGCCAGCGTCCCCAGGGCGCAGGGGAAGCCGCCGCTGCAGGGCGCCGAAGCGGACACGAAGGTCAGGCCCGCCGGCGTCGGATCGTCCAGCGAGACGGCGCTCGCGTCATTGGGGCCGTTGTTGGTGACCGTCACGGAATACGTGATCGCGGTCCCGGGAACGGCGCTGGCCGGCCCCGATTTGCCGACTGCGAGATCGGCGCTGGGCGCCGCGACGCCGGACGACGCCGATGCCTGGTTGTTGGCCCCGTCGGGATCCGGCGTGGCGGCGCTGACCGTCGCCGTGTTCACGATCGGATCGGGTCCGGAGTAGCCCAGCGGGACCTGATAGGTGGCGGCCAGCGTGACCGACGCGCCGGAAGCCAGCGTTCCCACGGCGCAGGGGAACCCCCCGGCGCAGGGAGCGGCGGCCGAGACGAACGTGAGTCCCGGGGGCGTCGGATCGTCCAGCGAGACGCCCGCGGCGTCGCTCGGCCCGGCGTTCGTGACTGTGATCGTGTAGACCGCGTCGGTCCCGAGCAGCACGTTCGCGGGCCCGGTCTTGGTCACGCTGACGTCCGCCGACGCGGCCGACAGGGCGGTGGATACGGACGCGCTGTTGTTGGCCGGCGCCGGGTCCGGTGTCGCGGCGCTGACGGTCGCCGTGTTCACGATCGGATCGGGACCGGCATATCCGGACCCCACCAGGAACGTGGCCGTGATGGTGGCGTTCGACCCGACCGTCAGCCCCCCCAGGGAGCACGGGAACGACGTCGTGCACGCGCCGCTGTTCGAGACGAACGTCAGCCCCGCGGGCGTCGGGTTGTCGACCGCGACGCCGGCGGCGTCGGCCGGGCCGTTGTTCATCACCTGAATCGTCAGGGTGATCGTCTGCCCCGGCGCCACGGTCGCCGGGCCGGAACTCGTCACGGCGAGGTCGGCGGACGTCGTGACCGTCGTTTGCCCGGTGGCGCTGTTATCGCCCGTCGCGGCGTCCGCCGTGGGCGACGAGACGGTCGTGGTGGCGACGATCGGATTCGCGCCGCCGTAGCCGGGCGGCACGAGGAAGGTCGCCGTGACGACACGAGACTGCCCGGTGGGGATCGTCCCCAGGGCGCAAGGAAACGCCGTGGCGCACGCGCCGGAGTTCGAGACGAAGCTCAGGCCGGGTGGCGTGGGGAGCGCGAGGGTCACGCTGGCGGCGTCGGCCGGGCCGGCGTTCGTGACCGTGACCGTATAGACCAGCGTTTGACCAGCGCCCACCGAGGCGGGGGCGACCAGCGTGACGCCGAGGTCGGCATTCGCCGGCGCCAGCGGCACCGACACCGTGGCCGCGTCGTTGCCCGGGACCGTGTCGCCGGTCGCGGCCGACACCGAGGCGGTACTCACGATCGGATCCGGCGCCGCGTAGCCGGAGGGCACGGCGTACGTCGCCGTAATGGTGCTGGTCTGTCCCGACGCCACGGTCCCGATGGCGCAGGGAAAGGCCCCGGTGCACGCGCCGGTCGTGGAGACGAACGTCAACCCGCCAGGCGTCGGATTGGCGACGCTGACGGCGAGCGCATCGCTCGGGCCGTTGTTGGTGACCGCGATGGTGAGAACCAGGTTCGTGCCCGGCGTGACGCTGGGCGGGCCGGACATGGTCAGGGCGAGATCGGCGACCCCGGTCGCCACCGTAGTCGATGCGGTGGACGCGTTGTTGGCGCCGGCCGGATCGGCGGTGGTCGCGGTCACCGTCGCGGTATTGGTGATCGGGTTCGGACCGGCGTATCCCGGCGGTACCTGGAACGTCGCCGTGATGCTGAGGCTGGCGCCCGCGGCCAGGCTCCCCGCCGCGCAGGGGAAGCCGCCCGCGCAGGCCCCGGTCGCCGAGACGAACGTGAGCCCGGCAGGGGTCGGATCGTCGATCGTCACGCCCTGGGCATCACTCGGCCCGGCGTTGGTGACCGTGAACGTGTAGCTGATGTTCGTTCCCGGTGTCGCCACCGCGGGGCCGGTCAGGGTGATCGCGAGGTCGGCCGACGCGGGCGCCAGGATCGTCGACGCGGTGCCCGTCTCGTTGCCCGTCACCGGATCGCCCGTGGGCGAGCTGACGGTGGCGCTGTTCACGATCGGACTCGGGGCCGTGTACCCCGGGGGCACCTGATAGGTCGCGGTAATGGTGCGCGTGACGCCGGCCGGTACGGCTCCGAGCAGACAGGGGAATGCCGTCGTGCAGGCGCCCGTGTTCGAGATGAAGCCCAGCCCTGCCGGCGTGGGATCGGCCACCGACACGCTGGCCGCGTCACTCGGGCCATTGTTGGTGATGGTGACGCTGTACCCGATGCTCTGGCCCGCGATGACGCTCGCCGGCCCGGTCTTGGTCACCGTCAAGTCGGCGGACCACGGATTGACGGTGATCGACGCCGTCTGGGCCTCGTCGCCGGGGCCCGGGTCGGTCGTGACCGAAGTGACGGACGCCGTATTGAGAATCGGATTGGCCCCGGCGTAGCCCGACGGTACGAGGAATGTGGCCGTGATGGTCCGGGAGGCCCCCGCCGGGATCGTGCCCAGGTTGCAGGGGAACGTGGTCGCGCAGTCGCCGCTGGTGGACACGAACACGAGCCCTGCCGGCGTCGCATCGGCGAGGCTGACCCCGGCGGCGTCGCTCGGACCGTTGTTGGTCACCGTGATGGTGAACACCAGGTTCTCGCCCGGCGTGACGGACGCGGGTCCGACGGTGGTGAGCGTCAGATCGGCGCTCCCGGCCGCCACCGGGGTGCTCGTGGTGCTCGAGTTGTTGCCGGCGATCGGGTCGCCGCTCGTCGCCGCCACGGAGGCCGAGTTGACGATCGGATTCGAGCCCCCCCCCCCCCCGCCGTATCCCGAGGGCACGTCGAACGTCGTGGTGATGACGCGGCTCGATCCGGCCGGCATGGTTCCCAGCGCGCAGGGGAACGCGGTGACGCACGCGCCGGCGTTGGATCCGAAGGTGAGACCGGCGGGTGTGAGGTCGTCCACCGAGACGCCCGTCGCGTCCGAGGGTCCGTTGTTGGTGACGGTGATGGTGTAGACCAGCCCGCCGCCGGGGGCCACGCTGGCGGGCCCCGTCTTCACGATCTGCAGATCCGCCGCCGGCGGATTGACGCTCGTCGCGGTCGTGGACGATTCGTTGCCGGTCGCCGGATCGCCGGTGGGCGAGCTGACGGACGCCGTATTCACGATCGGATTCGGACCGGCGTAGCCCGAGGGCACGAGGAAGGTCGCCGTCATGGTGCGGGTCGTCCCTGCCACGACGGTCCCGAGGCTGCACGGGAACGCGCTCGTGCAGTCGCCGCCGTTCGACACGAAGCTGAGACCGGCGGGCGTCGGGTCGGCCACGGCGACGCTCGCCGCGTCGCTCGGGCCGTTGTTGGTGACCGTAATCGTGAAGGTCGCGTTCAACCCCGGGGTCACCGCGGCCGGGCCGGACTTGGTGATCGTGAGGTCCGCCGCGGCGGGGTCGACGGCGACGCCGACCGTCTGCGCCTCGTTGCCCGGGTTCGGATCGCCGGTCGCCGACGTCACCGACGCCGTGTTGAAGATCGGGTTGGCGCCGGCATAGCCCGACGGCACGAGGAACGTCGCGGTAATCACCCGCGATTGCCCGGCCGGAACCGTGCCGAGCGCGCACGGGAACGCGGTGGTGCAGGCGCCGCTGTTGGAAATGAAGGTGAGGCCGGCCGGCGTGACATCGGCCACGGACACGCCCGCGGCATCGGACGGCCCCGCGTTGGTGACGGTGATCGTAAACGCCAGCGTCGTGCCCGGAACGACGGACGCCGGACCCGAGACCGTGAGGCGCAGGTCCGCCGAGCCGGCCGCCACCGGCGTCGAGGTCGTCGCGGCGTTGTTCGCGGCCACCGGATCCGCGGTCGCCGCGCTCACCGAGGCCGCGTTCACGATCGGGTTGGCGCCGGCGTAGCCGGGCGGCACCGCGAAGGTGGCGGTGATGACGCCGCTGCCGCCGGCCGGAATGACCGCGAGGGAGCACGGGAACGGGGTCGCGCAGGCGCCGGCCGTGGACACGAAGCTCAATCCCGCCGGCGTCACGTCGGCGACCGAAACGCCGGACGCGTCGCTCGGCCCGAGGTTCGTCACGGTGATCGTGTAGACCAGATCGGTGCCCGGCAGCACGCTGGCCGGTCCCGTCTTGGTGATCGCGAGATCGGCGGACGGCGGATCCACCACCGTCGACACCGTGACGCTCTCGTTGCCCGGCACCGGATCGCCGGTCGGGGAGCTCGCGGTCACCGTATTGAGAATCGGATCGGGACCGGTGTACCCCGACGGCACCAGGAACGTGGCCGTGATGGAGCGTGTGGCACCCGCCGGCACCGTCCCCAGGGCGCAGGGGAAGGCGGTGGAGCAGTCGCCGCTGGTGGAGACGAAGGCGAGGCCGGGGGGCGTCGCGTCGACGACCGAGACGGTCGCCGCGTCGCTCGGCCCGTTGTTGGTCACCGTGATCGTGTAGACGGCCGTCTGTCCGGGCGTGACCGCAGCGGGCCCGGTGGCGGTCAGGCTCAGATCCGCCGCCGCCGGGTCGACGGTGACCGGGACCGTCTGCGCTTCGTCTCCGGGCGACGGATCGGTCGTCGCGGCGGTGACCGAGGCGGTGTTGACGATCGGATTGGGTCCCGCGTAGCCCGACGGCACCAGGTAGGTCACAGTGATGGTGCGCGTCTGCCCCGCCGGGATCGTGCCGAGCGCGCAGGGGAACGGCCCGGCGCAGGCGCCGGAATTCGACACAAAACTGAGGCCCGCGGGAGTCGCATCGGCGACCGTGACGCCCGCCGCGTCCGACGGCCCGTTGTTGGTGACCGTGATCGTAAAGGCCAGCGGTTGACCCGGGGTGACGGAGGGCGGCCCGGTCATGGTCAACGTCAGGTCGGCCTGCCCCGACGCCACGGGCGTGGACGTCGCGGACGAGTTGTTCGCCGCGACCGGGTCGGCGCTCGCGGCGGTCACCGTCGCCGCGTTGACGATCGGATTCGCCCCCGCGTACCCCGAGGCCACGTTGAACGTCGTGGTGATGGTGACGCTCGCCCCGGCCGCGATCGCGCCGATGCCGCACGGGAAGGCCGTCGTGCAATCGCCCGAGTTGGAGACGAACGTCAGCCCGGCCGGCGTGCCGTCCGCGACCGAGACGCCCGCGGCGTCACTGGGCCCGTTGTTGGTCACGGTGATCGTGTAAACGAGGTCCGTTCCCGGCACGACGCTGGCGGGTCCCGTCTTCGTGATCGCGAGATCGGCCGAGCTCGCCGCTACCGTCGTCGAGACGCTCGCCGACTCGTTGCCCGAGACCGGGTCGGCGGTCGGCGAGCTCACAGTGGCCGTGTTGACGATCGGATTCGGACCGCCATAACTCGACGGCACCTGGTAGGTCGCCGTGATGACCTGGCTCGCGCCGGCCGCGATGGTCCCCAATGCGCACGGGAACGCGGTACTGCAAGCGCCGCTCGTCGAGACGAACGTGAGCCCCGCGGGGGTCACATCGGCGACGGACACGCTCGCGGCATCGCTGGGTCCGTTGTTGGTCACCGTGATCGTGTAGGCGATCTGCTGGCCCGGCGTCACGGACGCCGGTCCCGACATCACGAGCCGGAGATCGGCGGAGGCCGGGTTGACGGTGACGGAGGCCGTCTGCGCTTCGTCCCCGGGGCTCGGATCGGCTGTGGCCGACGTCGCCGAGGCGGTATTGAGGATCGGATTCGCCCCGGCGTAGCCGGACGGCACCAGATACGTGCTCGTGATCGTGCGGGTCACGCCGGCCGGAATGGTGCCGAGCGCGCAGGGGAACGCCGCGACGCAGCTGCCCGCATTCGACTGGAACGACAGGCCGGCAGGCGTGGCATCGGCGACGTTCACCGCGGCGGCGTCCGAGGGCCCGTTGTTGGTCACCGTAATGGTGAAGGCCACGGTCTGTCCGGGGGTCACCGCGGCGGGGCCGGATTTGGTGACGTGCAGATCGGCGGCGCCCGAGGCGACCGGGGTCGAGGCCGTGCCGGTGTTGTTGCCGGCCACCGGATCCGACGTCGCCGCGCTGGCCGTCGCGGCGTTGACGATCGGATTCGCGCCGGAGTAGCCGGACGGCACCGCAAAGGTGGCCGTAATCACCCGGCTCGCACCGGCCGCGACCGCGCCCAGGCTGCACGGGAAGGCGGAGACGCAATCCCCGCCATTGGAGACGAAGTTGAGCCCTGTGGGAGTGACGTCGGCGACCGACACGCCGGCCGCATCGCTCGGCCCGTTGTTCGTGAGCGTGATGGTGTAGACGAGGCTCGTTCCCGGGACCACACTCGCCGGGCCAAGCTTGGTGACGCTCAAATCGGCCGCCGGCGGTCCGACCGTCGTCGACGCGGTCGAGCTGCCGTTGCCGGCCACCGGGTCGGCCGTGGGTGAGCTGGCGGTGGCGGTGTTGAGAATCGGGTTGGCGCCCGCGTAGCCCGCCGGGACGAGATAGGTGGTCGTGATGGTTCGGGTATCGCCCGATGCCAGCGTGCCCAGCGCGCACGGGAATGCGGCGCTGCACGAGCCGCTGTTGGAGACGAAGGTCAGCCCCGCCGGCGTCGGATCGGCCACCGACACGGCCGCCGCATCGCTCGGTCCATTGTTCGTCACCGTGATCGTGTAGACCGCGTTTTGCCCGGGCGTCACGGATGCCGGACCCGTCTTCGTGATCGTGACGTCCGCGGCGGGCGCGTTCACCGTCACGTTCGCGGTCTGGGCGTTGTTGCCCCCCGCCGGGTCGGACGTCGGGCTGCTCGCCGTCGCCGTGTTGGCGATCGGATTGGCGCCCGAGTACCCGGACGGCACGCGGAACGTCGCCGTGATGGTTCGCGAGTCTCCCGCCGGGATCGTGCCGAGCGCGCAGGGGAACGCGGTGACGCAGCCGCCGGTGTTGGACAGGAACGTGAGCCCCGCGGGTGTCGCGTCCGCTACGGAAACCGCCGCCGCGTCCGATGGCCCGGCATTGGTGACGGTGATCGTAAACGCGACGTCTTGCCCCGGGGTCACCGAGGCCGGGCCCGTCTTGGTTACTGCCAGATCGGCGGAGCCGGCCGCGACCGGCGTGGACGCGGTGCCCGAGTTATTCCCCGCGACCGGGTCGCCCGTGGTCGCGGTCACCGTGGCCGTATTGAGAATCGGGTTGGCCCCCGCATACCCGGCCGGCACGGCGAACGTGGTGGTAATCACGCGGCTGGCGCCCGCGGCGAGTGGACCGAGCGCGCAGGGGAACGCGCCGCTGCAATCCCCGCTATTGGAGATGAACGTCAGGCCCGCCGGGGTCACATCCGCGACCGAGACGCCGGCCGCATCGCTCGGTCCGGTATTGCTCACCGTGATCGTGTAGACGGCATCGGTGCCGGGCACCACACTGGCCGGTCCGGTCTTGGTGATCTCCAGATCGGCCGATCCCGGGCTGACCGTGGTCGATGCCGAAGCGCTGTTGTTCGCGGCCACGGCGTCTCCGGTAGGAGCGCTGACCGTCGCGGTGTTGACGATGGGGCTGGCCCCGCCGTAGCCGGACGGCACCTGGAAGGTCGCCGCGATCACGCGCGAGGCCCCGGCCGCCACGGTGCCGAGCGCGCACGGGAACGCGGTCACGCAGTCCCCGCTGTTCGAGCTGAACGTCAGCCCGGCCGGGGTGACGTCCCCCACGGAAACGGTGGCGGCATCACTCGGCCCGTTATTGGTCACCGTGATCGTGTACACCACGCTAGTGCCCGGGACCACGCTCGCCGGCCCGGTCTTGGTGATCGCCAGGTCGGCGGACGCGGCCGCGACCGTGACACTCGCCGACTGCCCGTTGTTGGCCGCGACGGGATCGCCGGTCACGGCGCTGGCGGTGGCCGTGTTTACGATCGGATCCGCGCCCGCGTAGCCGGACGGCACCTGATAGGTCGTGGTAATGGTGCTGGACGCCCCAGCCGGAACCGTGCCGAGGGCGCACGGATACGCGGTGACGCACGATCCGGTGTTCGAGAGGAACGTGAGGCCGGCGGGCGTCGGGTCCGCCACCGAAACGCCGGCGGCATCCGACGGCCCGAGGTTCGTCACCGTGACCGTGAAGGCGATGGTCTGGCCAGGTGTCACCGAGGCGGGTCCGGTCTTGGTGAGGGTCACGTCAGCCGAACCGGCGTCGACCGGGGTTGACGTGCTGGCCGAGTTGTTCGCCGCCACGGGATCCGATGTGGCCGAGCTGACGGTCACGGTATTGACGATCGGGTTGGCCCCGGCGTAGCCCGACGGGACGCTAAACGTCGTGGTGATGACGCGCGTCGCGCCCGGCGCCAGGGCCCCCAGGGTGCAGGGATAGGCGCTGGCGCAGTCGCCGGTATTGGAAACGAAGGTGAGCCCGGCCGGAGTGACGTTCGCGACCGACACCGACGCCGCCACCGACGGCCCGCCGTTCGTGACGGTGACCGTGTACACCAGGGACGTTCCGGGGACGACGCTCGCCGGTCCGCTCTGGGTGATCGACACATCCGCCGACACGGCGACCGTGGTAGTGGCGGTCGCGTCGTTGTTGCCGGGCACCGGGTCGAACGTCGTGCTCGACGCGGTGGCGGTGTTGGAGATGATGGTGCCGTTGGCGGTTCCCGGCCCGACGGTCACTACGAGCGTCACGGTGCGGGCGTTCCCGGCGCCGGTCGCGGTGGCCCCGGCCCATGAGCAGCTCACGAGTCCCGTTCCGCCCACCGCCGGCGTCGAGCAGCTGCCGCCGACGCTCGGCGTGGCGGACAGGAAGCCGGTGTTGCTGGGTGTGTTGTCCTGGATCGTGACCGCCTGCGCCGGGAGCGGTCCATTGTTGCTGGCAGTAAGCATATAAGTTATTGTGGCGCCGGCATTTACTGGATCGGGTGCGTCCGCTTTCGTCAGCGCCAGGTCGGCGGCGGTGTTGACCACCGTGTCGTCGTCGGTGGCGCTGTTGTCGGCGGCCGCGAGCTCGGTGGTGCCCGCGGTCACGGCGATCGTCGCCGTATTGGTGATGGTGCCCGTCGCCGTCACCAGGACCGGCGCGGTGACGGTGAAGGTGGCGGTCCCGCCGCTTACCAGGTCCACCGTGGTGCTGATGTTGCCGCTCCCGGAGGCGGGACAGCTCGAGCCCGCCGTCGCGGTGCAGGTCCAGGTGATGCCCGCAACGTTGAACACGCCGGGGTCGAAGGTGTCGGTCACCGGTGCCGCCGTGACGGCGCTGGGTCCGGCATTCGCGGCCACGATGGTGTAGACGAGCACCCCGCCGGGATTCACCGAGGTCACCCCGTCGGTCTTGGTGATCGACAGGTCGGCGCCGGCGCCGACCGTCGTGGCGTCCGTGGCGCGGTCGTTCGCCGCGTTGCCGTCCCCGGTCGTGCCGACCCGCGCGATGTTGGTGACGGATGGGACCGCCGTCGCCAGCACCGTGACGTTCACGGTCACCATGCTGGTCGCGCTGACCGCCAGCGGACCCGGGTTCGTGCACGTCACGACCTGTCCCGCGATCCCGCACGCCCAGCCGCTGCCGCTCGCTCCGGTCGGCGTCAACCCCGCGGGAGCCGAATCGAGCACGGTGACCGTCCCGAACGTCGGCGCCGTGCCGGCGTTGGTGATCGTGAGCGTATAGGCGGCCGGGACGCCGGCGGTGAAGTCTCCGCTGTGACTCTTGGCGATCGACAGGTCCGGCGCCGTGACGGTCACTTCGGTCGGCTGGACGCCCGGCACCGCGGGATCGTCGCTCACGCCGGAC